>Ga0209052_1000210_pt1 | contig 18557 bp, 16 predicted proteins | sample WorMetHEROISLAND_2_FD_187409 | JGI IMG/M metagenome (GOLD analysis project Ga0209052, IMG submission 187409) | Marine gutless worms symbiont microbial communities from Max Planck institute for Marine Microbiology, Germany - Olavius sp. 4 HERON... | ecosystem: Host-associated > Annelida >...
AATGAACCCTGGCTGATGAACGAAAACGACAAGGGACTTGACAATGCTCTAAATTCATGGCAGGTTAAACGCATATAACATATTAATATTAATAGAAAAATTAGAATTTGTTACGTTTTACTGCTATTATTGTGGTGTTGAAATGCCGAAGGCCGAGAATACGATAATGTACATCAGGCCTTGGACGAGCGTGCTGAGTATCCAGCAGACGACGGTTATGGCCGCCGCCCGATAAGTGCTCGTGAAATTAAGGGCCTTTTTTACCGCGAACACTGCGGCCACGAGCATCCAGACCGAAGTTCCGGCAAAAACGGCCCCGCCCAGTCCCGGGATCAGGCCCAGCAGGCGCAGCCAACCCGGTGAGCTGGCAAAGCCCATGGCTCTCATGAAGGCTTTCCTGTCGGCGGCGGTCCCGGTTTCCGGAAACAATCGCACGCCGGCGATATACGTGCTGAAGGCCCAAATATACCAGCCGATCAGGGTTATAAATATGGCACTGTTGATGCCGGATACTCCCGCACGTCCGAAAGTGCCGTAAGCGACGGCGGCGCCATAGATGAAAACAACAATGATGGACTGGGTCATGGCTTTGGTGTCGGCCATGACCTCGTCAAACAAACTGTCATCGAGCTTGGCAGCCCGAAATGCACGATTGAACAAAACCTTCATAGCCCCGCCTCGGTCTACAGATATCAGCCTGCCGGCCGTGTTGATGTCGAAGATACCGGCTATCACGTTGTTGCCAGCGTGTCAATAAATCCTGGCGGACAGGACGGCGCAGCAGGATGATCTGCGCCGTGCTAAATTCAAAAATTGGTAAAGATTCTATTTGGTTGCCAGTTCCTTGGCATCTTCCTGTGAGAATATACCGCTTTTCAGAAAAATATTCTCAAATACCTGAAGGGAGATATTAGCGGTTGTAGAAAAAAACATTCAGATACGCTTGGGAACGATTGGCTAACGGGACGTTTTTTGACAACCGCTATATATCGATTTTCCAAAATTCAAAGGATGTTGGGGTCGTTTTTCCTGATATGCGAACCAAGCCGTTTGGCCATATCCGATTCTAGCTGGATGGCGTCATAATCGATGAGTGTATTATTTAGATACTGCAGTATCAGCGCATCGCCGCCGGCATGGCCTCCCGGCAGCAACCCGGCGAAGAAAAATCCAAGGTTTTCCAATTCACCTGTCAATCGTGCGGTTCCCGGATCGAACAGATTCAGGTAAAGATGGAGCACTTCGATCTTTTTCAGGCAAAGCGCTTTCAGCTCCGCGCCGATCTTCGGCACCAGGCTGGCGCCGTGCTGCGTCACGATAATCCGGGCGAAATTCAGCGGGGTGACCACGTTGACCTCAAACACAGGATCGCGTTTTGGAAGATGTATCGGATCAACCACATGAATATTATGAATGATTCCAAGGTGTTTATAGGTTTCAGCGACCATCTCGGCATGGTGAGCCGGAACGAAGACGTCTTGCGCCGACGGCAGTTGGAGGTATCTGAACTGCACTACCATGCTCAAACGCTGGGAAAGCGTTTCAGTAAACCCCTTGAATACGGTGCTAGGCGGCACAAGGCCTAGCAGGAGCGCGCAGTCTTTCAGGCCGGAACGCCACCCTGCCAGCTGGGAAAATGTGTGATTGGTGACCGCCTGGTCGAAGATCCCCCAGATTCCGTCCGCACGGGCTCGCTGTAGCAGATAGGCCGTCAATTTGGCGAAGCATCCCCGGGAGCGGAACTCGGGCTTGACGACCCCGGCGGCGAGCTCGGCGATGCCGGGATTCTCCTTCCAGCTTTGCAGGGCGCAGTGCCCTGCAATCTCGCCGTTGTCCGCCACCGCAACGGCCGAATGAATTCGGCCGCTGGCGTTGAGCGCGACAATTTTTTCCGGGAAGTAGACGTACTCATTGCGGTATGAATAGCCATAGGTTTTGTAGACGCTCCTGGACACCTCAGCCGCTTCGGACGGTCTCATCTGCCGGACCTCGCATTCACCGTGGCCGTGTCCGGGGTCGACTTCAACCGGCAGAACCTCGTAGGGCTGCAGATCACATTCGGCATAATAGTCTGTAATTGTTTTTGATTTCAGATGTTTAATTAATACGGTTTCCTTGCCGTCACGGCCGCGGTTATACATCCTGACTTCGTCCACAAACTCTTTCAGCCGGAATATCTGCCGGCCCAGGCTCGAGGCCGAGGCGGGGTTGGTATCAGGGTCGAGGCCGGCCAAGGCTTCTCCGAAAGGCAGGCCCTTGTCTTTTATGGCGATTTTTATGCCCGTGGCAGAGCGCTCACAGGAAAGCGCCAAGGTAGCCCGCTCACCGGGTTCAAAGGAATATTCGATGGCGGTTTCGATCGCTTTCTGCACACCGGTTTCGATGGTTTGCGTCTCCCGGCGCTCGAAACCAAACATTGCGGCAATGGCGCCGACATATCTGGCGGCGGCGCGCGCATATTTGGGATCGTTGGGGATCTCTATTTTCGAGTACTCGCAGCCGGATTCCATTTTTCAAAAAAAAATCCGACACGTGCCGCGGCACAGCGTCGGATTGGACCATATTAACAGAATTATTTTTATGTATTATCGGCCACCGAGGGTCCGATGATACCTAGGTTAACTTTTTTTCGCTTTTGGGCCGTTTGGATGAATAGCCGTCCGCATACCATCCGCCGCCTTTTAATTCAAATGTGCAGGCCGAAAGTATCTTTTTGGCTCTTTTGCTGCAAGTGTCGCATTTCGTATGTTTGGTTCCCATGGGGAGGAGCTTTTCGGTTATGTGTCCTTGGGCGCATTCAAATTCATAAACCGGCATTTTGGGGCCTCTTTCGAAATCAGTTTTTTTAGTGTTTGCTATCGAAGATCTTTTTTTGACGCAATAATATTCATTTTTCCAATTTTGTCAAGCAAAGTCAAATAATTCCTTGACTAAGTCTGATTGGCAATATAAAAATCACAAATATTTTCAGATATTAAGGCCTTCCAGGGCCCTTGTGTACATACATTGCCGATGATGAAACACATCGCCGGCATAGGGGAGAAATTTATATGAATCAACCAATTGCTGGTGGGAAACGGACCGCGCTGAGTGGATGGCGAAGCAATGAGCATACTATCATGGCCGTGTTGGCCGTCGCAGTGGGGCTGGCCGGCGGATTCGGCGCCGTCGGGTTTCGACATCTTATCAATTTTTTCCAGGTCCTCGCCTATGGCTCTGCCGATGAATTGCTGCATGTCGTTAGGGCGCTGCCCTGGTATCTGAAAGTCTGGGTGCCGGCGGCGGGCGGACTGGTGGTCGGTCCGCTGGTGTATTTCTTTGCCAGAGAAGCCAAGGGCCACGGCGTGCCCGAGGTGATGGAAGCCGTGGCGCTGCGGGGGGGCGTTATCAGAAAGCGGGTGGTTTTGGTCAAGACGCTGGCGTCGGCGGTCAGCATCAGCACCGGCGGGTCGGTGGGCCGTGAAGGCCCCATTGTCCAGATCGGATCAGCCATCGGATCAGCCATCGGTCAATTGCTCAAGGTGTCCCAGGACCGCATGCGCACTTTGGTCGGCTGCGGGGCAGCCGCCGGAATTGCAGCCACTTTCAATGCCCCGATTGCCGGCTCGATGTTCGCCCTGGAGGTTATCCTGGGAGAGTTCGGCCTGGCTACCTTCAGTCCGATCGTGATCTCGTCGGTGGTGGCGACCGCCGTCTCGCGTGCCTTTCTGGGCGATATTCCGGCCTTTATCGTCCCGGCCTATGAGCTGGTCAGCGTCTGGGAATTTCCCATGTATCTGCTGCTGGGCATCTTTTGTGCGGTGGTGGGGGTGATGTTTATCAAAGTTCTCTACCGGGTTGAGGATTTGTTTGACGATTTCAAATTTCCCGAATACCTCAAGGCCATTATCGGCGGTTTGATCCTGGGAGCGGCCGGGCTTTATTACCCGGAGATTCTGGGTGTCGGCTATGGTGCCATCGATCTGGCGCTGGCACAGGAGTTGGCCTGGTGGCTGTTGCTGTTGCTGATCGTGATTAAAATCCTGGCCACTTCGATAACGATCGGGTCGGGCGGTTCCGGGGGTATTTTTGCACCGTCGCTCTTTCTGGGGGCCATGGCAGGCGGATTTTTCGGGACGGTGGTCCACCAGTTGTTCCCGGCGGTGACGGCTTCGCCGGGAGCATACAGCATCGTGGGCATGGGGGCGGTGGTCAGCGCCACCACCCATGGTCCCCTGGCGGCCATGCTGATTCTCTTCGAGTTGACCGGTAACTATAAAATCATCCTGCCGCTGATGTTTTCCTGCATTCTGGCAACCATTTTTGCGGGCCAGCTCATGAAAGACTCGATATACAGCTTGAAGTTGGCCCGGCGCGGGGTCAATATCAAAGAAGGCAAGGAAGTCAATGTGCTAAAATCCATGTCCGTCAAAGAAGTGATGAACCGTGAGGTCGAAACCATCGCAGAAGGCTGTGCCCTGGTACAGATGACCGACAAGATCGCCAAAAGCAGATACAACAGCTTCCCGGTGTTAAATGCCCAAAACAAACTGGTCGGCATCCTGTCGTTTAACGATTACAGCGAAGCCATATTTGACGAGAATTTAAAGGATCTGGTGGTCGCCAAGGACCTGGCTTCGGGCAATGTCGTTACCGTAACCACCGACGATGACCTTTTCACCGCTTTGGAGAAAATCAGCCGCAAAGATTTCTCGACCATGCCCGTGGTGTCCCCCGATGACCCGGCCGAACTGGTCGGCGTCATCACCCGCAGAGATATTATCGGCTCCTATGAGAAAGCCGTGCTTAAAAAATCGCTGTTCGAATCTTGACATTGCTGAATATTATGCGGATTCTAATTGAACGATGAGCGCGCGGTTCGGTCTTCATTGACCACGGCAGATCGGTTGTTCCTTAGTTGAGCTCAATGGACACTCTGTGTTAGAACTCTATGGTGGATGAGATATAAAACAGATTTAATACCTCATAGACTTATATGAAGCTACGAAAAATCTATCTCACGCAAAGACGCAAAGACGCAAAGGAAATAACTAATATTATAATTTATCTTGGCGCCCTGGCGTCTTTGCGTGAATATAAGCAGTTTCTTTTTTGATCAGACTGGCCGTTTTCTTGGCCAGCGGCGACGCTAATAACAAATAACCAATAACAAATAACTTCTACCTGGTTTCCACTTCAAGCGGGATAGAAGCCGTCTCCATTGTGAACAAGAGTCCGGACCGGGATTCTAACATGGCTATTGCAGCAACCGGCGGTGTTCATTTTTTTCGCGTACCTGCAGACAAACCGGATCAAAAAGGCGATCCCGGGGTTGTTGAGAAGGAGGCGGCCAAACGATCGCCGGAAGAGGAAGAAGTTATCGTCTGCCGCCAGTGCCGCCAGGCGATTACCCGGCCGGCGGAGCGCATTGCGGTCCAGGGTTCCCATGCGCACACATTTGCCAATCCCCATGGGATCGTTTTTGAAATCGGGTGTTTTAAAAATGCCACCGGATGCGGCTATGCCGGTGCAGCCACAGATGAATTCAGCTGGTTTGCCGGCTACAGCTGGCGGATCTGCTTTTGCGGCATGTGTCTGACTCACCTGGGGTGGATCTTCAGCTCAACTTCTGGTGATATTTTTCATGGGTTTATTTTGGACCGGATACTAGAGCCGGACAAATAGAGCCAAGTTTATATGAAACTATACTGAAGGTTTCAGGTGTCAGGTTTCAGGTGTCAGGGAACCGCGCTTTCGCTCCCAGTCACCGGAAATTTTATAGTAAACCGCTCATGACTTAATTCTGGAGCGGGCCACTGCTTAGCGCGGCGACGTATCAAGGCGTAGTTTCAACGTAGCCTGAAGCCTAAACGAAGACAGGTGCCCGTCCCTCTATTAGCGGGATCGGCGCAGTGACCGATCCTATTATCTCGCGCAAAGGTGCAAAGCTCGCAAAGATAATGATTATCATATAAAAAATCTTGGCGTCTTGGCGTCTTTACGCGAAAATAAACAGAATAAAAATGAATTCAGCGATATCCCCCAGCAGGAGGTACCCGGATTGGGTGAAATAAAAAGCACGTTGGATCTGGTCCTGGAAAAAACCAAACACCTTTCCCAGAGCGTGGAAGAAAAAGAGGCCCAGATAAAAAAGGAGATTACGAGCCGCATCAACGGGATGCTGCAAAAATATGCCGACGGTCTGCTCTCGCTGGCCCAGCTGCAGCGAGACTATCAAGCCCTGCAGGCAGAATACGATCTTGCGGATGACGACCGCCTGGCAGGGGAGGTTACCAAGCGGTTGGATCCCGGATCGGACAACCTGGCCCTTTTCGAGGTGCTGGAGCATGTTTGCCGTCTGGATTACAGCGGTATTGCCGATGTTATCAGGGATTACCAGGCCGCGTATCAAGCCGCAGCACAAAACCGGATAGCCGCCTTGAAAGAAATCCTGGCTCAAAAATATTCGGTTGCCGGTTCGGCCGTCGTCCCCAATTTGGAAACGGATGAACACTGGCACCGGGAATCTCAGGCCATGGCTTCAGCTATTGTGCAGAAAATCAAGCGGGAAAAAGAACGATTGATCGGCAGCTGAAATAAATAGCTGCCGGCTCCTGGTCTCTGGTCACTGGCTATTGGTTTCAAGTCGGAACGACTTGCGATGGTCTGATTCGACGTGCGGCCGATCCGGTTATTCGGGGGCAGATATAATTAGGGCGGGCCTTCGGGCCGGCCAGGACTATCCCGAATCCCCAGCTATGTTCCCTATGCCTTGCGCCTATTACCACAGGACCACGGCCGCATACCCAATGCCGGCTTCAATCGCCTTGGTCGGCCGCGTCGATTTCCCGCCTTGGCGTGAAGAAGAAGATTCGGTCCTCTGACTTCAGTCTTCCGGCCTCTGTCTTCAGTCCTCAGTCCTCAGTCCTCTGTCTTCTGTCCTCTGTCTTCTGTCGTCTGTTATCTGTCATCTGTTCTATATATACGCAAAATAGAAATTCTCGATGTCCTCGAAATTCTTGCGGACGGCTTCGGCGCCTGAAACAACATCCCCGTGTCCGGACAGCAGAAATTCCACCTCCAGATCGGCCAGGTGCTTGACACTATCCTTCAGAGTTGCACCGTCACCTCCGGGAAGGTCGGTGCGGCCGATGCCCTCTTTAAAGATAAGATCGCCGGTAAACAATGCTTTTTGAGCCGGCCAGTACAAGCTGGCCGATCCGGGCGAATGTCCCGGCGTGTGAAAGATTTTGAAATCGATCCCATCCAGGCAAAGGTCGCCCTCTTTGAGAAAAAAATCGGGCCGGATCGAATCCATATCGATGCCCAAGGCCGCACTCATCTGCTTGCCGATGGTCGCGGCCCAGTCCCACTCGGTTTCGTGCAGGGTAAAAAGAGCCGGGCTGTCTTTGAACAGCTGAACCGCTTCGATGTGGTCGGGATGGGCATGGGTGCAGATCACCAGGTCGATGTCCGCGGGGGTCAATCCCAGCTGTTTGAGCCCCAGTTCCACGTGTTGAAAAAGCCGGCTGTGGCCGGGATCGATCAGGACCCGGGTTTGTCCCTCGATCAGGTAGGTATTGCAGTTGTTGGCGGTCATCGATTCCCAAACAAAGGCATGCAAATTATCGGTGACTTTCATCAGGTTTTCCTTATATGAAATTACGAAAAATCTATCTCACGCAAAGCCGCAAAGACGCAAAGTAAATAACTAATATTATGTTTTATCTTGGCGCCTTGGCGTCTTTGCGTGAAAATAAGCAGTTTCTTTTCCGATCAGACTGGCTTCCCTTCAGCCAGCGGCCGCCGCTCGTATGAAACTACATTAGGTTAAAAAGCAAACCGCAGAACCGCAAAATGTCGAATTACGAATTTCGAAGGATGGAATCGCTTCAGGCTTGAGGCTTCGCTCTTCTATCTACGCCCCCACACGTCGCCTTCGGCTACGACCAGACAGGTCTCAAGCTTTTTTTCTAAAATAGCCAGAATTCATCATTCGATGTTCGATGTTGGACGTTCGATGTTCGATGTTCAATAGTTTTTCCTCGATTAAACCGGCCGTTTCTCCCCCCGGCGGCTGCGCTGATATTGAGTTGCTTGTCATCTGATCGATACGAAAATATTAGCACGAATAGGCGAATTTCAAGCCCATAAATCTCATTCTCACTGAGGGGCTATGTTGGGGTAATTCGATCCCGTTTGTCACGCCATGCGCAGCGGCTTCCTGCTTATTGCTTGCATTAAAACAATTTTATGATATGGCAACGGCTGTGATGCCCGCATGTCAAACCTCAGTTGTAAGAAAACCAATTGAGGGTTATTCGATATCCGTTATTGGTTATTGGTATGAATGAAATAAGATCTGTTCCTATGTGTCGCCGATGATGGAACTGTAAGATTTGTTGTGCGGCTTTTTCAAATTATGATCAACAAATAACCAATAACACCGAATTGAACGCTTTGCGCTCAATTAGGCTCCAAGGAAAATAGATGATAACCATTCAAGATCTCAAATTCCATTACCCCAGCGGTAAGTTTCGACTGGGCATATCGGCGTTTAAGGTGGCAGCCGGTGAAAAGGTCGCCGTTATCGGGCCGAGCGGTTCCGGCAAGACCACCCTGCTGAATCTTCTGGCCGGTATCTTTGTGCCGGTTCGCGGCTCCGTTATGGTAGATGATGTTGCCGTCAATGAAATGTCCGACAGGGATCGACGTGATTTCCGCATCACCAATATCGGGTTTGTGTTTCAGGACTTTGAGCTGCTGGATTATCTGAATGTGCTCGACAACATGCTTCACCCTTACCGTATCACCGCCGCCTTGCATCTCGGCGGCGACGTCAAAGCAAAGGCGCAGGCCCTTGCCGGTGAAATGGGCATCGGCGACATGCTCAAGCGCCGCGTCAAAGACCTTTCCCAGGGGGAAAAACAACGCACTGCCATATGCCGGGCCCTGCTGCCTCGCCCAAAATTGATTCTGGCCGATGAAGCCACCGGCAATCTTGATCCCGAAAACAAAACCATGATCTTGGACCTGCTCTTCCGGGCGGTGGCGGATTACGGCACCACCCTGCTGGCTGTAACCCATGATCATGAGTTGTTGGCCCGTTTCGACCGGGTGGTTGATTTCCGGGATTTTAAAGGCGGACTAAATTAGTCGCCGACAAACATTGAGGTTTTTATACAACCAGTGTTCAGGTTTCAGGTGTCGGGTGTCAGGATTCGGCAGTTACTGACACCCGACACCTGAAACCAATAAACAGAAATTATCTTCGGCAAAACCGATCGAACAACCCGTTATGCGGAATGCCATTGGCGGTAAATGAAATGCTCGACAGCCTATACATCGCCTGGAAGTACATCAGCTATAACAAGACCAAGACTGCCGTTCTGGTGGCCTGTGTCACGCTGATCGCCTTTCTGCCCATGGCCCTGCAGCTATTGCTGGACGAGAGCGAGCGTCAGCTGATGTCCCGGGCAGTTTCGACGCCTCTGGTGATCGGCGCCAAGGGCAGCGCCCTCGATCTGGCGATGAACACGCTTTATTTCGGTGACGAAGTCCCCGAATTGATTACCATGCAGGCCTCGGATCGGGTGGCAGCCACCGACCTGGCACTGCCGATTCCCCTTTACGTGCGTTTTAACGTCCGCGGCAATCCCATTGTCGGAACCACCCTGGATTATTTTGAGTTCAGGGGCATGGAAGTTGAAATCGGAAGGCAGATGGCGGTTCTGGGCGAATGCGTATTCGGGCATAAAATTGCCGCCAAACTGGGCCTGAAGCCGGGAGACCACCTGGTGTCATCGCCCGAGAATCTATTCGATCTTGCCGGCATCTATCCGTTGAAAATGAAGATCGTCGGGATTTTGAAAAGATCTCACTCTTCCGACGACCTGGCAGTGTTTGTCGATCTGAAGACCGCCTGGGTCATCCAGGGCTTGGGACACGGCCACCAGGATGTGACCAAAGCAACCGATACCAGCCTGATTCTTAAGCGCACCGCAGACAATGTGGCGGCCAGCGCCAAACTGTTTCACTACCAGGAGATCACCGAAAAAAATATCGAATCTTTTCACTTTCACGGCGATCTTTCCAATTACCCCATAACAGCCGTTATCGCCGTCCCCGCCGATTCAAAATCCGGTACCATTTTAAGAGGGCGCTATCTGACCAAAGACGAAGCACACCAGATCGTCAAACCGGCGGAAGTCATCGACGGTCTCCTTCAGAACATATTCCGGATTAAAAACGTATTGGATGCCGTGATTGCGGTGGTGGCGCTGGCCACCCTGCTGGCCATCGTACTGGTGTTCGCCCTGTCTCTGCGTCTGCGCCAGCGCGAGATCGAAACCATTTTCAGAATCGGCTGCCGGCGTATGATGATTGCGCGGCTGATTGCCGCCGAAATGGTGATGATCATTTTGGGGAGCGGTGCAATCTGCGGTGTTCTGATATTGTTGGTCCATCGGTTTGCCGGTCAACTGGTGAGAATGCTGTTCATTAATTAACGCGCATGTAGAGAAATAGAAGGAGTATGCTCCCTGCTAATGTGATTTTCAAGTAATTGCGGAGCATTGGAGTATTGTAGTACCGGAGTGATGGTTGAAAAGTCGGCGCCATTATAGCAAAACTCCAACTTGTCGCGTCGAAGCGCAGCGAAGATGGATACTCCATCGCGCCGGTACTTCACAAGCTGCAGACACTGGTGCCGCGGGTAAACCTCAGCATGCCGTATTATTGGGTTGTAGTTCCGTTGGGATAGTACTAGCCTAGCTGACTGTAGGAGGCCTTATGACAAAAAGAAAACCAGGATTTTTGGTCGGGAAATTGCTTTTATGCGGTCTTTGCGCCACCATTCTGATGGCGTTTGTTGGTTCCGCCCTTATACCGGGAGGGGCTCAGGCCGCGGATAAGCTCCTAGTTTACGTGGTCAACTACCCGCTGCAATACTTCGCCGAGCGCGTTGCCGGCGAACATGCCGTGGTCGTTTTCCCGGCACCACCGGATCAGGATCCCGCCTTTTGGACCCCTGATGTCGAAGCCATCAGCGCGTATCAGCGCGCCGATCTGATTCTGTTAAACGGCGCCGGCTACGCCCGCTGGGTCGCCAAGGTCTCCTTGCCGCGGTCCCGGATGGTCGACACCTCTGTCAAATTCAAAGACCAGTACATTCCTCTCAAAGGCGTCGTCAGCCACAGCCATGGCGCCGCCGGCAAGCATGCGCACGGGGATCTTGCTTTTACAACCTGGATCGACTTTAAGCTGGCAGCCGGCCAGGCCCGGGTAGTGGCCGATGCCCTGATTCGTAAAAAACCCGCCTTGAAAACCGTATTTCTCAAAAACCACGCCGCCCTCCAGGAGGATCTTCTGGAACTGGACCGGCAGCTCAACGCCCTGGTATCGGCTGCGACGGGCAGACCGCTGGTGGGCTCTCATCCTGTCTATGATTATCTGGCCCGCAGATATGGCTTGAACATCAAAAGCGTACACTGGGAGCCGGACGAAATCCCCGGGCATGACCGCTGGAAAGAACTGATGGACCTGCTCGAAGGTCACCCGGCAAACTGGATGATATGGGAGGGTGAACCGGCCGGCGAGACGGTCGCCAAATTGAAGGCAATCGGGGTTGCAAGTCTGATTTTCGATCCCTGCGGGAATGTGCCGGATAAAGGCGATTTTCTGACGGTGATGCGCACTAATTTGAATAATTTAAAGAAAGCGTTTTGAGGCAGTCGCGCCCGATGAGCAAAAATCGCATTATTGTAAATCAAGCTTTTCCAATATTTCTATGATCTTGTTGACATTTTTTTGCTTTTCTTCTTCTCTCAACTTCTTCTGGGATTGGGTGTAAAATTGGTGATTCTGTAAAATCTCGAGAGTCCCCCGGTACCACTTGGCCTCGTCACTGACGTCTATGCCTCTCAAGCGCCGCCCTTCCCGCAGTTTTGCGTCCATTTCGAAAAAATCTTTTCTGCCCAGGTGATCGAGATCGGCATCACAAAGGATCATTTCAATATGGGATTGCGGTTCACGCTCGAGGTCGGTTGATAATATCATTTTTTGAATGATTTCAACCTCCTGGGGATCGTAATCGATCAACTTCAGGATCCTGCCCGCCATGCGGGCGGCAATCGGTTCGTTTTTTTCATATTCTCGAATATAACCGGTATCATGAAAATAGGCGGCGGCAATTAAAAGTTCACGATCATGGTCTGATATTTTTTCAGATTTTGCGATTCGGTTGGCTGCTGCGACAACGCCCTTGGTCGGGTGCAGGGTGTGATCGGCATCATGGTATTTAATGCCGGCGGGCAGTTCGTCCCTGAACAAACTCCTGATGTACTCGTCCACCTTTTCCAGTCGCGATGTATGAGGCCTGTATTCTAGTTCCATGTCGAGACCAGCGATTATGTTGTTAACGCCGTGGCCGCCTGCCTATTCGGAAACCCGGGATCGATGGATACTGGAGAACTCGGATCGAATATCCGATTGAATATGCTCGCTGAGGAGCCCCAATCGGCAATCATTATGTGGAAATCCTCTCCTCTCGACGGCTAGAAGACATCCCGGATGTTGAGGTTTCGAAACAAAAAGCTCCCATTGGGTTCTAATCGCAGTTACGCAGAGCCAAAGAGCAGCAGGAAACGATCCAGAGATAGAAAGCCGCTTCAAATCAGTTGGAATGGAGCTTCAGAGACTGACAACAGAGTTTATACCGCTTTTCAGAAAAAGGTTCCGCTATTCGGAAAAGGTGGTATCAGCGGAGGTGTTGAGAACCTTCGGATGCGTCTGAATAACGGAACGCTTTGGTCGATGCCTGCTATATATACAAATCGCGTACACTTAGTCAAACATTATCGGGGGCTCTGACAGTAATTCTGGAAAACGGCATTAGTTGCTGGTGTCAATTTTGTTTACTATCTGCGGCAGCACATCGCCGGCCTTGGCGCGGATGAGTGCGTCGCTCATGTCGTCACAGGGCGTGTCAGACAGGTTGACGATCGCTAAAAAGGCGCCGCTGTTTTTAGCATAAATCGGCATGTGCGCGGCCGGCTGCACCAGTAGAGTTGATCCCACAACCAGAAAAGAATCGCAGTTTTGTGACAGGGCGGCCGCTTTTTCGACCTCCGCCACCGGCATGGCCTGCCCGAAGGAGATCGTGTCCGGTTTCAGAAAGCCGCCGCACCCGCATTCGGGCGCCGCATCTCCTTTTGCCAGGCGCTGCTGTACGTCGTCAACAGGCGTGATATTGCGGCAGCTCATACAGCGGATGCGGCAGGTGTTGCCGTGCAGCTCGATGATTTTCTCATCAGCCAGTCCGGATGCCTGGTGCAGCCCGTCGATGTTTTGGGTAATAACGGCCTGAAGCAGGCCCATTTCCTCAAGCCGGGCCAGCGACAGATGCGCCGCGTTGGGCCGGGCGGCGACAATTCCCTGATAGAGGGTGACCCAGCGGCGCCAGTATTCCTCGCGCGCATCTTTGGAAGACATGAACTCGTCAAAGTATACCGGCCGGAATTTATCCCAGATTCCGCCCTGACTGCGGTAGTCAGGGATTCCGCTCTCGGTGGAAATGCCGGCGCCGGTGAAGACGATGTTCTTCCCGCCTGCTTTTATCTTTTGGGCTATCAGGGAAATCTTGTCGTCCATTTTTAAGAAGCCCTTTTTGGTAAAGGTTTCAGGTGTCAGGTGTCAGGTTTCAGGGGCTTTATTTCGGATTGGTCTGATTTTCACCCCGTAACTCGCAACACGCAACCCGGAGCAAAGACGGGTGACTTGTCTCCTGCGGACAACGAGCTATGAACTATGAGCTATGAACTATCAGCTATCAGCCGGCGCCAACGGCGCCTCAGCTTTCCTTGAACTCCGCCACCAGTTGCTGAACGGTCTCTTTGGCATCTCCGAACAGCATCCTGGAATTCTCTCTAACAAACAGCGGATTGTCAACCCCGGCGAAGCCTGCCGCCATCGAGCGTTTGAGGATCATTACAGTGCGCGCCTTGTCGGCGTTGATCACCGGCATACCGTAAATCGGGCTGGTCTCGAGTTCCCTGGCGGCGGGGTTGACCACATCGTTGGCGCCGATGACGATGCAGATATCGACCGCCTCCATGATGGGGTTGACATCGTCCATCTCCGCCAGTTGTTCATAGAGGACGTTGGCTTCGGCCAGCAATACATTCATGTGGCCGGGCATGCGGCCGGCTACCGGGTGGATGGCATACCTGACCTCGGCACCGTTGTTTTCCAGGATTTCCCCCAATTCCCTGACGGCGTGCTGGGCCTGGGCAACGGCCATGCCGTAGCCCGGCACCACGACAACCGAGCGGGCGGCTTCGAGGATGTAATAGGCGTCTTCGGGTGTGATCGGTTTGGGTTCGCCCTGAACTGCTGCCGCCGTTGCGCTGCCGGAGACACTTTGAAAGCCGCTGAACAACACGTTGCCCAGAGAACGGTTCATGGCCTTGCACATGATTCCGGTCAGAATCAGTCCGCTGGCGCCTACCAGGGATCCGGCCACGATCAGCACGTTGTTCAGGATGATAAAACCCGCCGCACATGCGGCCAGACCCGAATAGCTGTTCAGCAGGGCAATCACCACCGGCATATCCGCACCGCCGATGGGTATCACCCCCAAAACGCCCAGCGTCAGGGTCAGCAGCATGAGCAATACGAACACGGCATAGAGCCAGGGACCGGGGGGTACGTAGACCAGCAGGGCGGCGCAGGCCAAGAGGCCGGCCAGGATTGCGATGCTGAGCCAGCGGTGTCCGGGGACGAGAATCGGCCGGCCGGATACTTTGCCGGCAAGTTTTCCATAAGCAACCAGGCTGCCGGAAAAGGCGACCCCGCCGATGAGCACGGCCAGCACCACGGCCACGCGCACGAACAGGGTATTGTCGGGCTGGCTGTGGTAATTCTCCCATCCCACCAGAAAACTGGCGATCCCACCAAAACCGTTTAACAAGGCCACCATCTGGGGCATCGCGGTCATTTGAACAGTGCGTGCGGCAATCACGCCGACAAGAGCGCCGATAGCCAGACCCGATATGACCCAGGTAAAGTCGAGGCAGCACTCGAACAACACAGCGACGATGGCAATCAGCATTCCCAGGGCCGAGACCAGGTTGCCCCGGCGGGCCCGCTCGGGCCGGCCGAGCATTTTGATGCCCAGGATAAAGAGAATCGAGGCGACGATATAGCCCAGGTCGATCAGTGTTTGGGAGTAGTCTGTCATTTCTTGTCCTCACCTCGACGTTTGAACATTGCCAGCATGCGGTTGGTGACCAGATATCCCCCGACCACGTTGATGGTGGCAAAAACAAGCGCCACCGTGCCCAGGATGGTCCCCAGCAGGTCCGCTCCGCTGCCGGTGGCGGTCAACGCACCGACGATGGTGATGCCGGAAATTGCGTTGGTCCCGGACATCAGCGGCGTGTGCAGCTGGGACGGGACCTTGCTGATGAGCTCGACCCCGAGGAAGATGGCCAGTACGAATACAAAAATCAAAAGTCCGATGGACATGATGGTGTCTCCTGCTATATTAATTCGATAGATATTGATCGATATGCATATTCAGGATTAGTTACTCTATCGCAAATAAAAAAATTCGAAATTCGAACCTCGAAATCCGATACAAATTATAAATCAGAATTTTTCAGTGACAGAAACACTTAGGCCATACGAAATCAGTATTTCTGCACTTTTGTTTGGATTATTAGACTTTTTTAAAATTAGATATTGTTTCGTATTTCGAATTTCGTATTTCGGGTTTCTAAGCACTATAGTGCTTTGCGATCATCTCGTTGACGATTTCGCCCTGGTGGGTGATGACGCAGCCTTTGACGATTTCATCGTCAAAATCCAGCCCAAAACGTTTTTTCTCGCTGTCCCAGAATTCCTCCACAAGGTTGTAAAGGTTGGATGAAAACATCTGGCTGGCATGAACGGCCACTCTGCCCGGCAAATTGCCCAGGCCGATGATGCGCACCCCGTTCCGATCCACCTCCTGGTCCAATACCGAACCGGCCACATTCCCGCCGCCTTCCACGGCCAGATCCACGATGACCGAACCTTTGTGCATCCCGGCAACCATCTGCTCGGTGACGATCTGCGGTGCACGGCGGCCGAACAGCTGGGCGGTTGTTATCACCACGTCGGACGCGGCGCAAACCTTGGCCATCCCCTCGCGCTGCAGGCGCAGCTGCTCCTCGGTCAGGGCCTTGGCATAGCCGTCTTTGGTCTGGCCGGTTTCTCCCAGATCGATTTTGACAAAGCGGGCTCCCAGGGATTTGACCTGTTCTTCCACCACCGGGCGGGTGTCGAAGGCCTCGACCCGTGCACCCAGCCGCTTGGCGGTGGCAATCGCCTGCAGTCCGGCAACGCCGACCCCGATGACGAATACCCTGGCCGGAGAAATGGTGCCGGCCGGGGTCATCATCATCGGTAGAATTTTGTCCAGCCGTTCTGCGGCCATAATCACGGCCACATAGCCCGCCAGGTTGGCCTGGGAGCTCAACACGTCCATTTTCTGGGCCCGGGTTATTCTCGGAATCATTTCCATGCTGATCGCCGTGATCCTGCGGGATGAAAATCGGTCGACGAGTTCGCGCTCATTGAAGGGGTCCAACAGGCTGATGTATATGCTTTGAGCTTTCATCCGCTCCACTTCTTCTGCCAGCGGTTTGCGGATGCGCAGGATCATGTCCGCTTCCTGGATGAGGGTGTCGCGATCGGAGACGATGCTCGCGCCGGCGTCGCTGTATTGCTCATCGGGGATCCTGAGGGTTTGCCCAAGCCCTGATTCTACTGATAGCTCGGCACCGGCGTTTACCAGCTTGGCAACATGTTCCGGGATCAGCGACACCCGGGTTTCACCCGGATGTGCATCTTTGGGAACGGCGATTTTCATGGCAATGTTTGCTCCTGTGTACTTAGATATCAGATAACAGATGTCAGAAAACAGAGGACAGACGACTGATGACAGATACCCTGTTTAAGCCTTTCGGCTTTGATGCAATAAGCCGAAGCTCGATATGTCGGATTTTTCTGGATTTCACCCCGCAACCCGTAACCCGCAACGCGAGACTCGGCTCAAGGGCCATTAACCGGCATTGAACATCCCGATTCGAGCAATCCGCTTCGAGCACAGGCCATTAGAATTGCGCCTTTTCGGTCGAATCCGCCAGCGCCTCCACCGAGCTTTCGCCCTCGGTAATGGAATTCATCACCCGGTCGAAATAGCCGGTTCCGACGAATTTTTGATGGGTGATGGCCATGTAGCCGTCTTCTTTGCCGTGGGCGAATTCCTCCTGCTGAAATCTCGAATACGCCAGCATGCCTTCCTTTTTATAGCTCAGGGCGAGATCGAACATTCCCAGGTTGAGGGCATGGAATCCTGCCAGGGTGACGAATTGGAATTTATATCCCATGGCGCCGAGCTCTTTTTGGAACCTGGCTATATCGGATTCGCTCAGGTTGTCCTTCCAGTTGAAGGACGGCGAGCAATTGTAGGCCAGCATCTGGTCCGGATACTCGGCTTTGATGCCTTCGGCGAACTTCTTAGCTTCGGTCAGATCGGGCCGCGATGTTTCGCACCACACGATGTCGGCGTAAGGTGCATAGGCCAGTCCACGGGCGATGGCGGTATCGATGCCGTTTTTATAAAAATAGAACCCTTCGGAGGTCCGTTCGTCACCGACAATAAAGCGTCTGTCACGTTCATCGATATTGCTGGTGATCATTTTGGCTGCCTCGGCGTCGGTTCTCGCAATCACCAGGGTGGGTACTCCGCAGATGTCAGCCGCCAGTCTGGCCGAGACCAGCTTGGTGATGAACTCCTGCATGGGCACCAAAACCTTGCCGCCCATATGGCCGCATTTTTTGGCCGAAGCCAGCTGATCTTCGAAGTGGACACCGGCCGCACCGGCATCGATCATTTGCTTCATCAATTCCAACGCGTTCAGCGGCCCGCCGAAGCCGGCCTCGGCATCGGCCACAATGGGTGCAAACCAGTATGGTCCCCGTTTGCGCCCATCCAGAACCTGGATCTGGTCGGCACGCTGCAGGGCTTTGTTGATGCGCCGGACCACTGCCGGGACACTGTTGGACGGATACAGACTCTGGTCCGGATACATCTCGCCGGCGAGATTGGCATCGGCGGCCACCTGCCACCAGCTCAAGTATATCGCTTTCAGACCGGCTTCCACCTGTTGGACAGCCTGGTTGCCGGTCATTGCCCCCAGCGCCGGAATGTAATCCTCGCTGTGAAGCAGATGCCACAAGCGCTGGGCGCCGGCTTCGGCAAAGGTGTATTGAATTTTCAATGTGCCGCGCAGTTTGAGGACATCTTCAGGTGAATAAGGTCGTACGATGCCTTTCCAGCGGGGATCGCTGTCCCATTCTTCCTGCATGCAGGCGGCTTCATCCCCTAATATTTCGTGGCAGCTAACCCGGATGTTGCACGAAATTGATGAGAACTACTTGTTTTTGTTTCATATCGAAAATTGTGTACAGGAAAAACCCATTGTAACGCATATTTAAAACGAAAAGCTGGCCGGTTCTTTACTTTCATAATG
>Ga0209052_1000211_pt1 | contig 18472 bp, 5 predicted proteins | sample WorMetHEROISLAND_2_FD_187409 | JGI IMG/M metagenome (GOLD analysis project Ga0209052, IMG submission 187409) | Marine gutless worms symbiont microbial communities from Max Planck institute for Marine Microbiology, Germany - Olavius sp. 4 HERON... | ecosystem: Host-associated > Annelida >...
TCTGTTGACAATAAGAGTGGACTTTTTTCAGTTCAGTTCATACATATATTATTAAACAGGTACATGTTTAGGAGGGGCTAAACGAAATTTGATATTAATTCGAGTTATTAATGCATGGGGGTCCGTCAACGTGTAAGATAATTTCTAAGGGGTCCGCGAAATGAAAAAGGTTGAAAACCTCTGAGCTAGGTTTATGTTTTTAATGTACAGTTTCTTAGCTTTTTATGTTTACTGTCTCTGTGTATTATGTGTGTTTTATGGGCCTAGTGCCTGAGTCAAATAAATGATTGATTGATTGATTGATTGATTGACTTTTACTTTTACATACGTAGATAGTCGGTTTTACCAGCACATAACAGTACGTCAGGCTAGATAAGCATATTATGACCGTATGTCGTCGGATCGTGCTATAAAATGCCGTTCCATTATCATGGTCGTCGTCTTTCAGTGTGACTTTGGCGAACAGAGCAACAAGCGAGCGATGACGAGCAATGAATGCACATAATTGGAGCACTCCACAGCAGCTGTAGCTGAGTGTGTTATGTAGTGTAGCCTACGTCCTAGTCGCGTGTTCGCTTAGCGTCGTATGCATTATTCACAATAATAGGCGTCATGCTACTGGTACACGGTGTCAGCTACCTACCTATAATACAAATGTGACGTAATGATGTTGTAGTGTTTAGTGGTTACAGCTGACGAGTGACCAACCAACAGCGAAAAATTGTGCGGGTCATAAAATGCATCAGCTATTCAACAACGCGAACGCCTCTTTGATGCTCATATACAACTTAGTTCAACAAGCAACACTGCAACAAGAGGCAAGCTGGTCGCCGGCTAGTACTCGCGCCATGCAGAAAATTAAATAGAGACTGTATCGTCATTGAACGCAATCACTCGAGTCGATCAGCTGATTCTGTGCTTCACGCGTACCTTATTGTGTAAAGTCCAGGCCGCTAACTGGCTCGCGCCAGTACGTACGCTCCAGCATATGGAGCCTGCGCGTTTTAGCGTAGCTATTTAGTCTTTGGTGTGAGTTTATTTATAATAACAAACTCGTTTTTAGACGTAGGTCCTAACCCACCTCTATTCCACCCCAAATTTAAGGGTGTACCCCTTGCACTAGATCGCTGACGTTAAGCATGCAAAGAGTGGAGATAGCCTACTTACGCATAGCTAATTATTCGTGTAATAACCACCGTACATCAACGTCACACAACACAACGCAGACAGACGGACAACATACAATAGCATTACCAGCACCATTGCTATTATTGGCATTTATGTTGAAGTACCGAGCTTTTTGTCGCAATTAATTACAGTATCTCAACGGATAAACAAGATCGCCAAGCCTTGCTCAAAGCTAATTACTGCCCAGGGGCCATGCTTGTGAAGTATTTCGTGAATCCAAGCCAACTGGTTCAAGCAGTATACATACAGAAAAACGCACAAAAAATGTGACCTTGACCTTTGACCTTCAAATTTAACAGCCTTGTAAAGTTGTCGAGGTACATGTTCATCAAAATTTCATCAAGCTAAGTGCAGCAGTCCATGAGCTATCGTGCTAACAGAAGAAACAAGGCGAAAAAACTTGTGAAGATGCTGAAAACAATACTGTCTTAGCTTCCGCAGGCAGTAACAAGAACCTAAAACCCAAACCCAAAACATCAAGTGGTTTAGTCCTGTGAAGACAATATCGTCGCAGTTTTTTCCTGTTACCATGATAACTCATGAATCGGTGCACTTACCTTGATGACATTTCGCACGAACATGTACCTAGTCGACAAACTTCTAGAACCGCATTGAGATTTCAAGGTCATAGGTCACATGGTTTTTGTCTGCATGATACACGCGGGCAGTACTTAGCCTTGAGCGAGGGTTTACTTGTTTCTATTTCAGAGATTATTTCTATTTCAATTTTAGGTTAATTTCTACTTTCTAATTCAGCTTTGATTGCAGTTTAACATGCAAAAATGATGCAACTTAAATGGTCACATACCAAAAACGTAAATGCAAGTCATCACAAATATTTTAAAAGGTGTTTGCAATGAAGAGTAGCTCACGCAATTGTTAAACTGACGTACTGTTTAAACTCACACTTCACTTTTTCGGTTATAATGAAACTGATCCCCTGAAACAATAATATCTCAGTGACTGCCGCTACACTGAGATAAAATATTCTACTAGACATTCATTATCACAATACGTTCAATGTACCTACCGTTTTACTCACGCTGATCCACTACTTAAATGTCATCAACTCCCTAAAACAGTAATATCGCACTGTTTGATAAATCCTACACCTACATTGGGTCTCAAAAATGGCCACTCTTCGCTTATAACTGTCTAAAAAGCAGAATGAACAGATTGGACTGGTTTAACACTGTTCCCAGTATTTGACTCATTAAGTTGGTGCTGAGGCAGTTAACGATTGAACTTACTAATATGACGCGTATTAGTTTTATAATTTTCCTTTGGAAAAAAATTGATTTAACTGAATTATAGTGCAATTTCTAATTTGTAATTAATGTTCATTATTGATCTAATGTCTAATTCCTAATTTCTATTTCCAATAAGTAAACTAATTACTTGTAATTAATTAAAATATCACTTGACCAGATTGTTTGCTAATATAAGTTACCTAAACTATTGAATCAATCTCAATTCGGATTACATGAACTCAAGCTAATTTGCACATTGCACAAGTATCAATAGATGAAAAGAATTTAACTGCACTTCTGAAGACACTGGCAGCAAACTATACCACAAAAGATCACGCTATAAACGTTACTGACAGCTTGGCCCAGCAACTAACAGATATGTTATTGATATCATAAATCGATAAAACCAATACATACACACAACAGTTAGCAACGTTTTGCGGAGAATATGCATGTTATACAAACTAACTACTGACAGGCTTGGCATCTATCAGAAATTCCACAGTAACTACGGTACTTATCAAATAATTATAGCAAGCTATATAGGCTAACTGAAAAATGCTTTTCAATGGTCTGCTCTGTAATGAAAAATACCAGTACTAATAACAAAAACTTAAAGAACAGAAGTCTTCAAGCAGTTTTTACACTTAACCGATTACATGTAAATGCAATAAGCCTATTCTGCACTATGGGAAGTATTCAAACATCATATGGTGAGAGACTACTGCATGACAACACTACATCTACTGAAACTTCTAACAAATATACATATGGCATCAGGTGGCATCACTGTTCCCCATTCCAAAATTATTTAAAACTCCACAACGACCGAAAGATGAAAATCGAGGCAAAGGCCGAGAGCAGGGCGGGGTACTTGGGGAAGGGACAGCGAGCCCGCTGCAGGCTCCCCACCAGCCATCAGCTTCCGCAGCGGGGTCTGTGAAGGATCCCTGGCTGGAAACACATTTTTGGCCACGGAAAAGCCCTGACAATTTATGTAACGGGTATAAATTTAATTACTTTTTCACTGCACAAATTTGCACTTATGCTGCTCAAAAAACGTTGAGCAGCATATTTCTCTAGACCAGCACAGGAAAGAAGACCCGCTGTTCTTCACATCAATGTACTCACAACCCGCAATGCAAACGTTAATGCTGATTCAACTCAAAAAAATCTCCTTTTCAGTGTGGAAGAATAGGAACTGCCGTTTAACAAATGGAACCAGTGAACACATGTCTCTGTCAACTGGTACCTTTATTCTGTCCAATGGCTTTACCCGGGTGCAAAAGTGTGGCAGATGGATACAGCGACATCGTGAGATAAAAAGGTTGGAGGGAGGACATGAAGTTTCAATTTTTCTGACCGACAGCTGCAAATTTTTTCTGTATGCAAATATGTGCTTCAAATTTTAATTGGTGGGCAGCAGTTGCTATCTGCCACGATGCAACCTGGTGGAAACAAGACACAGAGATAAAGCACACTATAATAGCATCTGTCAGAACAGCCGCCACTGACGCCTCAGTGATGCCACCGGAAAATAAAACCTACTACAAAATACAGCTGCCACAACATGCAGTCTACATATGATTATACATAACCTATTAAAAGCACAGAAAGAACAGAGTGGAACAGATCTAGCAACACGTAATTAGAAAAGCATCTGCATTAAAACAGGCCACAAGCAGTGACACAATAAAAAGTTTCAGCACAGGCAATGTTCAAAGTATCGATTCACAAAAACCATCAATCTCTTATTTGCAAACAGACTATGCACAGCACAGGTTTTAAAAAACCAAAGCCAGTTGCGTCAAACCTGTCGATTTTTAAAAGGCCCAACTTGATAGGCTTTGTATAAAGTCAAAAACATCAAACAGTGCAACAGAAATGTCATATTATCAACAAAGTAAGCAAATTCACTTTAAAATAAAATATTACTACAATACCCACCACAATCGTCAAGTTAAAAATGAGTTTAGCTAGAATAAATGCTGTTATTGTTGTACCATTTTTCACCATCCAGTCAATGACACAACTATAAACACAATATACATAGTCCGACAGAGCAGTTCAAAAGTTCTATCATACGATGCACAATGTAACTTAGACAACCATCTTAAAACTTCATGTTCAATTTGAACTACATTAACAAACTGCACCAATGCACCAAATATCAAGATGTGAGCTGAACAAATAAATCCCGCTTAACATGAACAAAAAGCGTCACAAAATTATTTTCCAGTCCTCCCTTTTTTGAAGATTCGGGAACAAATGACTGCCGTTAAACAGATGTGGGAAGCTGGATTTCTGAATAACACTTAAAACGTCAACTATTTAACAGCAAACCATAACATATTGTCACATTGTCGAAAGAATAACAAACGAGATGCACTGCGGATTAACGCTTGGTACGTTTGCTCCTTGTAGCTGGCGGCGAAACAACTGATGCTTTGTTCTTTTCGACCAAAACGTTCTCATCTTTGTTTTTCTTTGTCTTAGAACTGGCCAGCTTATCCACAACATTCTGCTTCTGCTCAGGCTTTTTCCCAGCTTTCTTCACCACCGATTGGCTCTGTTTCCGTGCTGCAGCTTTCCGCTGCGACTTGTCTGGCTGAACAAGAGGTTCTGCTGGTGCCGAGGACTTTCCACGTGGTTTTGTTGCCTTCTTCATCGGCTGCTCAACCACCGGTGCCTCCTCGGCACGTTGTCGTTTGGACGCCGGTGCATCAGGGACTTCATCAGAAGTTTGTGCACGTTTACGGGTACGTGACGGTGTCTTGACGCTGCTGCTTTCAACTGCCGGCTGTGGTTCACCTTGCTTTCCTCTACGGCCACCTGCCACTCTGGCAGCAGCAGCAGGCTGTTCCTGGCCTTTCTTCTGCAGCTTCGTCTTATCAGTGACAGACACTGCTTCCTCCACAACAACCTGGCGTCTTCCTCTGCGTGTGGTAACTGGTGATTTTGCAGGCACGCTGCTGCTGGGTGTGGACTCAGTTTGTTTGCTTGCAGCTGGCTTTCCTCTCTGAACTGGCTTCTTTGACCCTTTCCCCCTCGCAGTTTCTTGATCTTTCTGTCCACCAGATGGTGCTTTTACCGTGTTGTCTTCAACTGACTCTTGTGTTTCTTCTTCCACTAACTGATGCTTTCTTCGACGTTCACCTGCTGGTGTGGCTGCAGTAGAACTTTTCTTGTTCTTCTGCTGCATTTCAACAATCACAGCTGCAGACAGAGGCTCTAGGCTGACGGTAACCTGGCGTTTACCTCTACGCGTGCTGTGTGGAGATTTTGCAGACCCGACACTACTGCGATCATCCAGCAATTTCTTGCTGCTTGTGGCAGATTTGCCTCGTCGAGCAGCAGTCGGCTTGTCTGCAGCCAAGTCGACATGTGACTCCTTTCCCTTTGTGGTTCTGACAGCTGTCTTAGCACCGCTAACAGGTGCAGCTGCTTTCTGTACCTTTGACATGACTCTGACTTCATTGTCTTCCTGTGACTCTGCTTGATCTATGACAAGAGTGTCATTTTGATTTCCAGCAGTACGTGGCTTCTTGCCACGAACTTTCTGTGCCTCTTTCACACTATCCCTTGCAACTGCTGCAGCGTTAGCTGTTCTAAACTTTGAGACTCGACCACCTCTACGTGGACCTGCAGGACTTGACACGGGACTAACAACAGTGACATGTCTAGCACTCTTCTTACCTGCTGCAATGTCAGCTGCCTCAAGTCTAACCACAGCTGTCTTGTCCAAAGCTGGAACAGTAGACAAATCAGCAGCCTTCTTGGATGCCTTAGTACTTTTAGCACGTGACTTGACAGCAGTCTCTGAACTGGAGTTTACATCCACTACTTCAGACGTGCCACGTTTTGACACCTTCTTACGAGTTTCGGCAACATGACTGGATGATGATACCTTTGATTTCTTGTCCTTGGACACTGAATCTTCAGTTCCCTCAGCCTCTTGTCTTCTGCTACGACTTCTTCCTTTGCGTGATGCAGGCGACTGAGCAGGAATACTTTCACTGACTTCTTTGCCAGCACTACGAGGTGCTGCTTCGCTGCCAGACTTGCCCAATTTCGGTTTTTTGCCTACAACCACATCATCATCAGCTACATGACTGCTGGAAGTGCCTCTCTTGCGCCCTGACAAGCTTACATCCAGTGCAAGCTGTTTTGCGGTCGGTTTTTCAAGTACTTTCTTTCCACGAGTTACCCGAGCTTTCGGAGTAAGCACACGTGAAGCTGGAGAGCTAATCTTCTTACCAGTCTTTTTCTTCGGCACACTGACTGTGAATCCATCAGCTTGTGGACTTGCCAGCATCTCGCTCACCCCAACAAAGTCTGGTGATTTTGGACCGGCTCTAGGAGTTTTCATAAGCTGTCTGACTCCCACAAGCACTGGTGATTGCTGCTGGTTTGGCGTTCGCATCATAGCTTTCAGTCCTGCTAGCTTTGGAGATTTCTGAGGCTTCGGCGTCTTCAACAGCTTCTTTACGCCCGCCAGTGAAGGTGACTTCTGTACCTTGGGAGTCTTAACAAGTGTCCGAATGCCACCTAGGCTTGGTGTGCGTGCTGTGTCCTTTGGTGTTTTAACCAGCTTCCTCACACCATCCAATGCTGGAGACTTCTGAGCTTTGGGAGATCTCATCAGCTGTCTGACTCCATCTAATGCCATGGACTTGCGAGCTTTAGGTGTCTTCATCAGTTTCCGGATTCCATCCAATTCAGGTGTTCCCGAAACATCTTCCAGTGTTCCGAGAAGTTTCTTCGTAGCCCCCGATGCTGATGCTGGAGACTTCTGAGCTCTAGGCGTTTTCATCAGCTGCTTGACACCACTTAATTCCGGTGACTTGACAGTCTTCGGAGTCTTCACAAGTGACTTCAATCCAGACAGGTCGACCGAATGTCTCTGCTTCTGCCTGGGGGTCTTCATAAGTCTGGAAACTCCGGATAAACGAGGGCTTGCCTTTCCCAATGGTGAGACATACATCTCTCCAGGACCTTCAGGAGTGGATGGAAGAACAGTGTCCGACAAGGTGGATGCATTCGTCAGATGACTGCCTTCTTCACTCACCACCGACTGCAAACAAACACAAGAAAACTATTTTGCCTCTTCAACACTACACAGTGAGGTCTGTACAAACTCTACAATTATAATCATATGGTGAATGATTTGGCCTGGTCCAGACTTAATGTATTTTTTGATGGAAACAAAGTCACTTCTAAATTTATGATAACTGGCACACGTGGTCCGATTTCAACAATTCTTTCACTTTTGCACTCAGTAGTGATAAACTGCAGAAGAAGCTTTATCACTAATGCTGCCACCTCACGTCATATGTGATGCTACACTACCTTGTGAAATTTGATTGTTCAACTGTGCCCCTTTACAACAATTATTCCATATAAAAATAACGGAAAAATTGTTACTCAAAGTGAATATGTATCATGGTTGCTAATTTTTTGTTCTTGTGTTCATTTGCAAAATGTCTGTGCATGTGCTTCGAATCGTGCATGCACTGGTTAATGGATGGTGTCAATGGCGTGTTGTTCAATCTGTTCCAAACTTTCAGCAGGAGGTCCAGGCACAAAATATGGCAGTCACGTTAAATACCGTCAGCAGGACTCAGAAAAAATAAAACTAAAAGTAAATACACAGATCAAAAACTCCAAATTTATACCACTGAAAAACTGAAACGAAACTAACTTTTGACGCTGAGTACCATGGCTATCATAAATGAAAAGCTGTCACAAGGTAGTGTGGCAACAGATATGAGGTTAAGTGGCAGAGTTTGCTTCTGTCTCTTACAATGTCTATCACTAATTGCAAAAGTTAAAGAATTGTTGAAATCAGACCACAATTGCCAAAAAAAGTAAAAAAGGTAAAAATAAAAATGGCTTTTTTTTATCTGGGACACAGTAAGTTGATTTCTAGGCTTGGTGTATGCACATGTGCTTCCAGGATACAAAAGTATTATTATTATTATTAAGGACATTTATATAGCGCCCTTTCGCCATGCCCCAAAAGTAATATGGTGAATTAATAGTAAAAAAGCATGGCTGTCACACGTAAGTGAGTGAGTGAGTGAGTAGTTTCTTAATGGCACATTAGCACAAAATAGGCCATTCAGTGCCATAAACGCTTAAAAGGCGTCACACGTAAGCATATCAAAAGACAGTAATCATGTTATATTGTCAAGGCTAGCACGATAATATAGTGGTATGCAAAAAATACAGAGCACTATTTTGCTCACACTAATTTCCTGATGACAAACAGATCTAAACACTGGACAAGACTGGGAGATAATTACAATCACGCATCATACACTGTGTGAAGCACAGAGTAAAATAGAACTGACTCTGATAAGTCATACAATAAGAACCGACCAACTGCCACACCACACTATAGGCTACGCAATTTTTTAGTCACCATTTTCCAGGTTCATTGAAGTCGACCAGTGTCTCAAAAACGTCTCAAAGAATACCCTTTGTTTGTTTGAGTAAAATTTCCTTACGGACTAAATGCCACTGTTGAAGCTCTACTAAAATGTCATGACACTGAAAGCAAATCATAATGCAGGCATTGACAACAAGTCAGAATCACACAGTGCAGATACAGCAACAAATACAACTCACGTGAGCAGATAGGGAGCCAGATGACGTTGGGCGGCTTCTTCGTCTCTGGCGTCCAATCACAATGGTTGCTGGAGACGCGGCATGTCCAGTCGTCTCAACTCCTCCGACGGGGAACGGTCTCACGGTCTTCTTGGCGGAAAGTTTGCTCTTGTTCTGCAAACATCACAGCACAGTAGACGCAATACACTGTAGACAGAACACCGAGACAGTTAGAACTCTACACACAAAGTCAGGCTCCATACGCCACTGCAACCTTCATCTTTTGATCCCACAACGTACTAAGCTCATCTTTATCCGAAGATGTATCAGTGTCTCAAAAAAACGTCTCAAAGGATGTCTTTTGTTTGTTTAAAAATTGATCAATGCACATAAGTGACATATCGTGGAAACAATCTCCCACAATGGTATTTCTCGCACATTTTGTCATACGATTCAGTACCAGGTCATGACACAACAGACAGAAGGACAGACAGACAGACAGAATTCCCATAGCTAATATGCACTCTCAGCAGTACCTACCGGTACAGCTGTCATGCATAAAAACGTAAAGTTCTTCCCGAGCCATAAGGCACACTGGGTCGTGCTGATCTCCGTTTCCTCAGCCCTCGGCCAGAAACCAGTTTACACTGCAAGACTACCGGTAACGCATTGTGTGATGTGCCTGTTCATGCCCCAGCTGGTACTCATTGTGCCTACACACGGAGGGATGGCCAGGCTGAGTTGAGCCCCCAGCACAGATAGCAACAGAAAACAATACTCACCACAGCCGCTAGAGCAGTTTGCATCTTCTGTGCCTTCACAACAACTGGTTTTATGATCTTTGGTCCAGATTTCGGAGGTGCAGCCGCCCGTCTCACAACCTCAGACCACAACGTCTTCTTAGCTGTTGACTTCCTGGTAGACTTCTTCAACGCTGCCGCCTTAGCCGTGCTTCGTTTTGCAGAACTCATCTGACTCGAGCTTGGTTTTGCTGCTTCTGTTGCACCCTTTTTAGCAGATGTTGCTACTATGGCCTGTGAAACCTTTGAAGGCATCCCTTCATTTGGCACCTTCAGTTTCGGTGTCATCTCCTGACCAAAGACTGCTCTCATTGCCACCATCCTGCCTGGTGTCATCACCCTGCCTGACATGGCAGTCCCCATTGATTTCTCAGCACTGTCCACTATCATGGTCTTCCCACCAGAATTCTGTTTCTTCCCACTTGCTGGAGAGGATGAAATCCTTCCCGAGCCTGGACGTGGTGAGATAGCTTTCTTGCCAGAAGACAATGGCATCACGCGAACAACGGGGGATTTCTTTCCTTTCTGTCCACTAGCAGTAAGGGATTTCCTCTTCTTGGCCGACTCTGGTGTAACCATAGCTTTTGATCTCACTGCTGCAGCTGACTTTGGTTTGCTTCCAAGCAGTTTGACAGGAGAAAGTTCCACTGCAGCTGCTAAAGGTGAATGCATGACCTGAACCGTTATGCTGGGCTTGATGCTTGTTGGTGATGGCTCAACGTCCTTTGCTGCTGGGTTGCCTTTCTTACCAATTCCTGAGTCGCTACTCTCACCAACTTCTGTGCTTGAAACTAGGCTTGTACGGGAAATTGAGCGAGCACGCTTTGGTGATGGTACCGCAACCTTCTTGCTACTTTGAGCTTTGATGCTACCAGTCACCAGCGTAGGAGACCGATAACGGAGTGGCTTCTGTGGAGTTCTGCTCACTCTGACTGGAGATGCAGCAGCTGTCAGGTTACGAACTACAACCTTCACTGGAGAAAGCGACCGAACACGGTTAGATGGTACAGCCATCTTCTTACTACCTTTAACCTTAATGCTGCCTGTCTCCAATGTTGGAGACCTGTAATGAAATGGTCTGGTGGGAGTTCTTTTAACTATGGCTGCAGATGTAGCAGTTGAATGGCCATGACCTGCTGCTGCAGCTTTCATTGGAGCCTTCTTAGCAGCTATATTATCAAGATTATCTCCACCAGCCATGGCATCTTTGCTTCCTATCTGTGACCTGGACCTCTTCACGGAAGCATCCTTCTTCGTCACGTTCTCAACGTGTAATTCTTGGTCATCAACTGTTGTCAGAGACTTGGATCTCTTCTTACTGCTCTTAGCAGCCTTCTCTTTACCATCCACTGTCTCGCTAGCATGTCGTGCAGACTGTGAGCGACGTTTCGTAGTCTTCGGAGTTCTGTCAGCTAAAACTTCTACATCCATCGTCTCTTCTGCTATTGATGTTCCAAGAGAAGAACGTCTAGCTTTCATCACTGGCTTTGGTGAACTGGCAGCCATTGCTCTGCTGTTTGGTTCCAATGTGGCAGGGCTATGTTCTGCAGACTTAGAACGATGCTTTGCTGACTTGATAGCTTTGGCTGAACCAACTGAAACTGCAACATATTCTGTCTCCTCTTCTACAACAGTTCCAGCAATAGAATGCCTACCCTTCAAAGCAGGCTTCAGCAAGTTGGCTGTACCTCCAATTCGTTTTGGCGTAGCCCCACGCCTAACAGGTGTAATAGGTGGCAATCTCTGATCAAAGAGTTCAGGGCTCATCTGAGGTCCAAACGAGACAACGACCTGTTTGGATGGTGGCTCTTCCAACGGACCACCAGATCGTTTGACGCCTCTTTTGGCGGATTGTTTCTGGGATGAAGAAAGTGTCATTGTAGCTCCCTGCCTTGCACTTTTAGGTGTACCAGTCTTTGGACTGAGACTTGATTTCTGACTAACCGGAGTATTAGCATTATGAACAGGGCTGGCTGAATGACGGTGTTTGTCATCAGAATCACTGGCCTGCTGACTTGGGATCCCTGAAGTACCGACAGCTCCTGCCTCAGACTCTGTAGATCGTCCAGAAATATCTGATTTGCGACGTTTAGTTACCGAACTTCTGCGTCGCTGAGCCGGGCTTGCTGAAGTACGGCTATCATCACTGTCGGACATTGCAGTAGCAGCAGCACGTTGAGGACTAGGAGATTCAAGACGCTTGGCACCTGAACCACTCGGACGAGGACTTGGCTTAGGTGTGCTTGGTCTGGACACACGGCTCGGTGATGCACTTGATTTTGGTGATGCTGTAGTACGACCAAGACTGGCTGACTTACGCCGTTTAGCAGCAGAACCGCTGGCAACACGACCTCGGCTTGGTGACATTGTTGGTTCACTCGACGGAGTTTGGTACGCACTAGCATTGCTACTGTCCTCACTTCTTGGAGTGCTAGGAACACGTTTGGGACTAGTCGACTTACCGCGTTTGGTCGCAGAACCACTGACGACACGGCCTCGGCTGCCTGGTGCAGATTTGGCGGTTGGAGTTTTCGGTTTGGTGGTGGGAGTCTGTGATGAACCCACAGTTCCAGGAGTAATAGGAACACGTTTGGGACTGGCTGACTGTTGTCGCTTGGCCGATGAGACCCTGACAACACAACCTCGGCTTGGCGACACAGTTGGTTTTGAGACTGGAGTTTGTGATGCACTCACAATATTCTCATCCATTCCTGCTGTACTGGCAACACGTCCCGGACTGAACGACTTCTGACGTTTGGCAGCTGATGCTTTGGTCGTCAGAGTTTTTGGAGTACTTGAAACACGTCCCGGACTGATTGACTTACCACGTTTGGCTGGAGAACCAGTGACGACATGGCCAGGGCTTGGTTTGGTCGTGGGAGTTTGTGATGCACTCTTCTGAGTTTGTGGAGTACCAGGAACATGTTCCATACTGGCAGACTTCTGACGTTTGGCAGTTGAGCCACTGACAACACGACCTGGGCTTGGTGATGTAGATACAGCGGTTGGAGTTTCTGGTTTGCTGGTCGGAGTTGGTGACGCAGCACCAGTAGTTTCCACAGTTCCTGAGGTACTAGGAACATGTCCGGAACTGACTGACTTTTGACGCTTGGCAGCTGAGCGATTCACAACACGACCTGAGCTGGCTGGTGTTCTTGCTTTGCTCATTGGAGTTTCTGATGACGCACTGACAGTACTTTTCTTCCGTGATTTTGGAGTTCCAGGAATAATTCCCGGACTGGCTGACTTCTGAAGTTTGGCAGCTGAACCACTGAGAGAACGGCCAGGGCTTGGTGTTGTACTGGGCTTGTTGGTTGGAGTTATTGGTTTGGAACCTGGAGTCAGTGCTGCAGTAGCAGACGATTCCTCAGTTCCTGGTGTACTAGGAGCACGTGCCGGACTGGTCGACTTACCACGCTTGGCAGCGGAACGATTCATAACACGACTTCGCCTGGCTGATGTTGCTGCTTTTGTTGTCGGAGTTTTTGGAGTACCAGGAACACGTGCCGAAATGGAAGACTTCCGTCGTTTTACAGCTGAGCCACTGACAACACGACCTGGGCTTGGTGATGTAAGTTTAGCGGTTGGAGTTTGTGACACAGTAGCAGTAGTTTCCTCAGTTCCTGGTGTACTAGGAGCACGTCCCGGACTGGTGGACTTACCACGTTTGGCAGCTGAACGATTCACAACACGACTTCGCCTGGCTGATGTTGCTGCTTTGGTCGTTGGAGTTTCTGACACAACACTGACAGTACTTTTCTTCCGTGTTTTTGGAGTTCCAGGAATAAGTCCCGGACTGGCAGACTTCTGAAGTTTGGCAGCTGAACCACCGTCAGCACGGCTAGGACTTGGTTTCGTGGTTGGAGTTTGTGATGAACCAACAGCACTTTTCTCAGTTCCTGGTGTACGAAGAACACGCTCCGGACTGGTCGACTTTTGACGTTTGGCGGCTGAACGACTAACAACACGTCCAGGGTTGACTTGCTGGCGATGCCTTGCAGCTGAGTCATTTACCACAAGTCCGGTGCTTCCTGTGGCACTCGGATTAGCTGTTGTTGGAGTTCCACGGGTACTTGTCTGAGTACTCAGAACACGCATAGGACTCTCCAAGTCCTCCTTGGCGTCCAAACTGCTGGGAGCATGGCTATGGCTAGCCAATGCACTTTGCTTGATCTTTGGAGTCGATGCAGCTCCTGTTTTAGTGACAATAACACGAGCTGGACTGGCCGAATGTGGACGTTTAGCCACTGAAGCGCTCTGTGTGCGGCTTGCACTTAACGCGGTCGGCTTCGGTGTAGGAATACGTGAAGCAATATCAACTCTTGATGATGCAATCACTGCAGTACTCATAACTCGTCCGGGACTGGCAGACTGCAGACGTTTTGTACCAACCGGCACTCGGCCTAAGCTTGCTGGCGTAGGCTTGGCGGTCGGAGTTTTTGCTCTGGTGATTGTTGGAGTTTGTGAGCTGCTCACAGCAAGACCCGGGCTTGCTGATGTACTTGGTTTGGTAGTTGGAGTTCCTCCTGTGTTCTTCGGAGCTACAGGTGTACGAGGCATGCGTCCAGGACTGGCTGATGTAGGACGTTTGGCAGCTGATCCATTCAACAACCGACCTGGGCTTGCTAACGTAACTGTTTTCTTGGCTGGTGCTGGAGTCTTCTCGGTAACAGGAGTACCAAGGATACGACCGGGACTTGGCATCTGAGGACGTTTAGCAGCTGAACTGCTAACACCTGGGCTTGCTGATGTACTTGGTTTGGTAGCTAAAGTTCCTCCGGTGCTCTTCTGAGTAACAAGAGTACCAGGCACACGTCCAGGACTAGCTGGCGGAGGACGTTTTGTTGCCGAGCCACTCAAAACACGAGCAGGGCTTGCTGACGTAACTGCTTTCATGGCGGTCGCTGGAGTCCTTGCAGGACTGGCCGACTGAAAACGCTTAGCAGCCGAAGCACTCACAGCACGAGCAGGGCTTGCTGAGGTACTTGCTCTGGTAGTCGGAGTTCCCGACCCTCCTCCTGTGTTCTTCTGAGTTACAGGTGTACGAGACACACGCCCGGGACTCCCTGACTGAAGATGCTTAGCAGCCGAAGCACTCACAACACGAGCAGGGCTTGCCGAGGTACTTGCTTTGGTAGTTGGAGTTCCTGATGTTACTCCTGCATTCTGAGTTACAGGCGTGCCAGGACCACGTCCAGGACTGGCCGACTGAAGACGTCCTTGCTTGGTGATGGGAGTATGACCGCCACTCACTGAGTCATGGACAACTGAAGACTGTGCTTTCTGCCCACTATTACTCGATGCCAATGAACCTGCTGCATTCTGCGTCAGCTGTGACAACGGAGTTTTCCTAGGCTGTGAATCCGCGGCTGATGCAGGACACAAAACGACTTCCGGGCGTGACAGAGATGAGATCGAACTCAGCGGAGTCACGCTGTCAACCCTCTGACGTTTCTCAGCAGCGGGTGTGGTCTTTCTCCCTGGCAAAAATATCCAACATCAACATGGAATAATGCAAAGCAAAGGCAAACCGAGCCATGCCCGATCCGGATCATAGGTAGGGTGCTCATCTCCCTTTCTTTGGCCATTGAGCCTCTATAGATGGATACATCACAAAGTCTGTGACGCACGGCCAGTGTGATGCCAGACCTAATACAAGCCAGTGTCCTAAACCACTGAGCCACCAAGCCACCAATGGAATAATGGGCAGCTGTGTATTTATCGCAGTGGATTACAGGCAGGTGCACAAAAAAGTGAAACATAGAGATACTTCACTTAGATTGGGCAATCGGACAGTTTCAGGAAAAATTAGCCTCGATCACTGGAGTGAAGAGTGGTGTTGAATGATGCTTGAACAATGAACATAGTGTTCAACAAAACCACACTTCACAACAGTGTCCGATTACTCCATCTACACAAAGCATGTATGTTCCATTTTTTTACGTGCCATCTTATACATGTCAATAAGGAATTACGCCCTTGGTGACAGTATCAGTTAAGATGTATAATAATCAAATAGCTACAATGTCTATAGCAGCCTCTACCTGGGCCGAAACCCAGGCTGCTTGGAGTTGTTCTACATGCATGAAATGAAATTGGCAAATTCTAGGAATCATCACCAGGATCATTATTTTGGAGTAAACCACGAAATGAAAAGTAAAATATGGCACTATAGGTTAATGCCATTGCTTGTGCCGCTGTTTTCTTACATGATAAATACAGTTTACAATATTCCAGACCAACTACGGCAATAAAGACATTAGACAACTCTAAGCAACGAACACAACTGCGCAGGGTTGAAAGCTGCATCGACATCAATTATTTCTCCAAGAACTACTGAAAGCATTAAAACATAATCTGTTTCAATTAATGGGTTATAGGGTGTGTATACTGTATAGCTCCTAATGGGAAACCCATCACAGAGCTATAGAGCATCAGTGTCACCTGCCATATGGGATCACAAAGTGTTACATGCCACCCGACAGGTAAACAGACTGAACACGCCCCACCTGGACCTTTACCCCAGCCAAGCAAGCAGATACTAGATTTAGCTATGTGTCATAGTGATGAAAGGCTCTGTTGACCTTGGTTTTGGTTATATATGGAGAGGGTTTACCTGTCACTGTCCACTGACACAACCCATCCTAGTAGCAACTAGATAGCGACCCAAACAGGAGCTGAACTAGTAACCTTTTGATCGCTAAGTCCAATGTCCTAACTGTTACGCCACAAAGCCAATCTTTAAGCATCTTAACTTCAGGACAGGGAGAAAAGTAGATAAGAACAGAACCTATATATGGAAGTAAGAGGGCATTACCACTCAAAAGCTTCTGAGACGGACTTGAGCTTCGTGAACGGTTCTCACTTGAAGGTGTACCGGATCTATTCTGTGTCGGCACTGATCGAGAGCGGACAGGTGACATACGACTCTCCTCCACATTCTCCTGGTTTGTCGATGCAGACTGTCGCATCTGATCAAATGCACACGCATCATGGTCGTTTTTAGCATCCTAACTTCTGTACTAGGAGTACTGAGTATCTCTTCCACCTAGTGTTGTTACGGTTATCGAAACTGGTACCGAAACTGCGGTTTTATGCCTCTGTATTGACGGTTCGGTTTTGAAATGGAGCAGCTCTGGTGTCTTGAACGTTAACAGTAGGCTGCACTGCAGCCTGCAAGTCTTCTCGCCCACTCGTTTCGCTGGCGGGTGTTATCGTTGGGATCAAAGGTGAGATCGCCGGCGGCGGCAGCCCTGCACCCCGCGTGTGAGGACCGCCGGCGACCAACTAATTAGTGTCAGTGTTAGTGTCACTCAATGAAGTGGTGTTAGTGGCCGGGATGCTAGTGATGCAGAGTTGCACGGGTGACTCAAGTTACTTGATCAAATGTTTACAATAGGAGATAGGTAGGCCTATCAGCGAAAGAATGAGGACTTAAGTTGCCTTTGTAGTCTCTGTAAGCAGTGAAATGCAGTGATAGGACCTATTTCAGAAAAACAACAGTAATATATTGAATATAATATAAGTGGTATCATTTAGTGCATAAAAAGTTAACTTGCAAAGATAGGGCAGAATGTATCCCGCCGAGAAACAGACCATGCAACTGCAGGCCCGTGCGACGTGCGCGAGTGCAGTGCATGTCATTAGCGCAGCGGGAGTGAGGAAGTCGTCGGTCGTTTGAAGGGTTAGTAACTTAGTATCACAGATGCTATCAGCGGAGATCAGCTAACACGGCCCCACTCCCCAGCAACCGAGTCTGACAGTGACGACCGAGTCGGCGATGCAGAGTCGCGAGTCCGTGCTCAGTGCTCACTCACGGCCCGGCACTGGCGGGCTGCCGCCAGGCACAGAGTGGTAGTTACAATGTCATAAAACCGAACCAAAACCGAAATCGCGGCTTTTAGCTCAAAATCGAACCGAAACCGACCGACCTTAGCCAATATGAAACCGTAACAACACTACTTCCACCTGGTTGGATGATCAGAAAACATTCAGGAAAGCAATTCACAAGTCTCTAAGAACATACTGCTTTCATTGCTCAGTTCTTCCTAAGTCGGCAAATTAGGACATCATGAAGTTTACCTTATCAATATCTTAAGCTGATTTACCATATATAGGTTCTTAAGCTGTTTTTAACACTTTCTAAGTTAATCGACTTAGAAGCCAATAACGATACAGAATGTACCAGTGAAAATACGACACCATTCTGCTGATCAACACTCCCAATGGTTTCCACTATAAACACGGGTAATTACTAATTAAGTTATTTTGTTGGCTAAAATTTCTGCAAAAGCATTTAATATAATATAACATAAGACCAAACAATAACATACAATATATGAATTCTTTGACATATTATAACTAACTTTTCTGATAACCACTGTACCTGCTATCACTCCAGGCTAGGCCAGGTTCATTACATGATCAATTTGCACTAGACACATTTATACCTATTCTGCCCAAAGCAGTCAACAGTTTTTCATAGAAGTATTAGCAGACAGACATGGAACTGGGTCACATTTTGTGACCCAGCGACCCAGTGACCCAAGAACCATGTGACCCGGAGACCCAGTTGACCCGGTGACCCATGTCATTGAACCTGCATTTATTTTTGCTCGGTTAGTA
>Ga0209052_1000212_pt1 | contig 18461 bp, 8 predicted proteins | sample WorMetHEROISLAND_2_FD_187409 | JGI IMG/M metagenome (GOLD analysis project Ga0209052, IMG submission 187409) | Marine gutless worms symbiont microbial communities from Max Planck institute for Marine Microbiology, Germany - Olavius sp. 4 HERON... | ecosystem: Host-associated > Annelida >...
ATGCAGATTGGCAATGGATCACCACTGAGTATCAGACGGGAGTGGAAGAAGGCACAGGATCACGGTCATCATGGAGAGTCGTCGCAACAGACCTCAGCTGTCTTCGCGTCATGATGATGATGATGATGTAATCAGGTTTGTTATGAATATGTGTTAAATGTTATTATAGTAATGTTGTAATTTTGTTACTCATGATATGTGCCATGGCTGTTGTAGGCAGCAGATGTGAATGCTGTTCGGTGTATTCTGACATATCACAGCAACGACACACTGGAACACAGGTCTGCTGTTCACTGGCTTCTGTGCAGCAATAGTTCAGTTATTAATATCCGTGGATTGTTGGAAACTAGTAGGTTAGAGCACATGTCTGTGACCTTAGTTCATGTGTACTGAATTGGAATTTTAAGTTCAAATTGCAAGTTGAAAACACCGTGTTCAGTTACAGACAAGCTTCAGCACGTCCTCAACGCAGCTGCCCGTGTCATAACCAACACCAAGAAGTATGAAAGTGGGTTATCACGGACAGTACATCACGACCTTCACTGGCTGGATGTTACTGAGCGGATTCAGTTCCGAGTGTCTGCAGCAGTTTACCAGTGTCTGCACGGCATGACTGCAGCGTACCTCACTGAACTGTGTACGCCTGTCGCTGCGTCAGCAAGGCGTCGTGGTGGGCTTCGGTCCTCCACAACCAGCGATCTGGTCATACCACGCTGCAGACTGTCAACCTACGGCAGCCGTGCTTTCAGTGTCGCTGGTCCAGTCTGCTGGAACGCTCTACCAGACTATCTAAAGTCACCAGACATTTCTTTTGATTGTTTTAGGCAACAGTTAAAAACATTTTTATTTTGCAGATATTGACAATTATTAGCACTACTCTAGCGCGTTGCAGACATTGTAGGTGTGCTCTAGAAATCCATATTTGATTTGATTTGATTTGATTTGATTTGATTTAAGTTAGATTGTCAAAGTGCAACTCTTGTAGTGAGAACTGTTCATATAGTTTGTCACTTTTTTATCAGTTTTTATGCATAAGGAGTCTTGAAGTTTATTGCTTTGTGTTAAATGTATATATTGCCTTGAATTAACAGGTTTTGGTTTTGACCTTTTATGCTGTGCAAATTTGGTGGCTTTTACGGATAGCTGACAGCACGTCACATATTATGCGTTGCTTATTTTAGTTTAGGATGTTTGTGCAATTGCTGAAGAACAAAAGATGGCATTATATTTTGTGTTTATTAACGTGTGTTAAAGCTAGGTAGAATACAGCAATTTTCTTGCTAATTTTGTATTCATTGTGTGTGCAACTAGACTTGCAATACTCAGCAACTTTCCTGAAACTCTTCCACCATCACAGTATGAAGATCTTCTTCCTGAAGTCAGGTAGTTTAGTATGAGAATTACCTGAATAATATTAATAATAATAGTAACGCGAACAATCTCTAACACACCATAATGTGACAAATCATTAGAAGGGTGTGCAAAATCTTAAGTATTCGTATTTGTTTGTTTTCTCCAAGATTGTTTATTTCTTTACTACCTGTCTCTCTTAATAAGCTGAATCAGTGTTTTTATTGCAGTTCATTAAGAAATGATTACGAGGATTTTTATATGATTCGTTGTTTTTTTCACTTTTTATGAACACTTTTACGATTCATCTTATTTGTTGATAGCTTGCAGAATACAGCTGTGTTGTATACAAGTGCCAGTGGATATCACTGATAAAGTTCATTCATATATATTACTAAGTGATATTAGATGCGAGTCTTCAATTTCATTATCTGTAGGTATGACTCATAAAGTTCGTTGATTAAGTTCATTTATAAATCTCGCTGTGCTTCTGTCTATGACTGAGCAAGTTCATTGATAAATCTCACTGTGCTTCTGTCTATGACTGAGCAAGTTCATTGATAAATCTCACTGTGCTTCTGTCTATGACTGAGCAAGTTCATTGATAACTCTTCGCTGTGGCTGTAGATGTGAGTCGTCCAGTGACAGTCATGTGGTTCAGCTCACAACTGACTCGTGGCGTGAGTTCGACTGGTGTGAACAACATCGCTCTATGTTAGTTTATGTTCCGTTATATTCTGCTGAGTCTTAGCTGTGCCATTGTCCACACACTCCAAACTGCTGTCATCTTTATGCTGCTCTAGCACTTGCTGATGATTCATCAACTGCTTACTTAGTAGTTTTTTTCTGTTTAATATTTATTAATATTATCGTTATTGATGAATGTAGGCTACTAGTGTTATGACTACATGCTGCTACTGGTACCCAAGTAGCAGTGTAGTGGTTAGTGCCTTCGACTAGTTTTCAGTAGGTTCCTAGCCATCAGCTCATTGTGGACTGTTATTGTTTTATGTACTTCTCTGCACTTTATGTACTTCTCTGTACTTATGGACTCTGTTATTTTGCATTTATTATTATTGTTGTTGCACTGTTTGCACTGCACTGTTATTCAGCTATTCGGTTGTCTTCGTAGCCGCAAGTGTGCGAAATAAACTCATTCATTCATTCACTTGCTGACAAAACCAGTTGTACACACATGCATGTGTCGGTTGTGAGGCAGTGTAATTCTGTACTGGCTGCATACCATAGTGTGACGATGCTTTGTGGCTGGGAAGATAGCCTTAGGTCTGGCATTGCACTAGCCACGTATTGACAGTTGGGCCTATGAATACTTTTGTTTCATATATCTGCCACGGGTTACTTGAAGACCTTTAGAGGACCAAGCCACATTGCTAAATATCATAAAATTAGCTGACTAAACAAAACGGTGGGAGTGAATACAGTATTGCTATTATGGAGATCCTGTGAATGACATTGCCAGGTGTCATATGATGTCGTGTGTACTGCGTAAAGTGCGTAATGTGTATTACACTGAAGAGAAAGAAGTAAATCATGCATGTTGAATGCAGGACATTTCTCAGTATGTCGCAGCAGGACTTTGGAGCATTTCTGTATGAAGAACGACCGGATTTCAGTGGCTTCAGGTTCGTGATGTGCATTATTAGTCATGTATTAGATGGCTCAGTTGCATAACGATTAGGATGTTGGACTTACGATCGAGAGGTCGTGGGTTTGACTCCCAGTCGGGTCGCTATTAGGTGGTTACTACCTCGATGGACGACTGTCTGTGGACAGGTAAACCATGTCCACAGGCTTCGGCACCCATGGACTTCACTTCCGCTTGTGCAGCCATCAAACGGCATCAACAGAGCGTCGCTGACGACAGATATCTCAGCGACCCACATGCCAGAGTCCACAGGGTGTTCACCGGCAGTGCAGCCAGATTCCAGCACTGGCAACGTGACTGGAATAGGGACCAGTGCGCTACGGTGGCCCAGTTACGCACTGGCCATTCTCCGTTGCTGGTAGGCTATCTTCACCGGATCAGGCGCCGGGACTCCGCCACCTGTCCATACTGCAACGGCACTGACGAGACGGCAGAGCACCTGGTCCTCCATTGTTCAGCTCATGAGCAGGCCAGAAGGGAGGACAGTTCAACACGGACCCACGACGCCTCTGGGACTTCCTGGAACGGATTGGGGCGGTGACCCGCCCCCCCTGACCGGGAATGAGAGAGAGAGAGAGAGAGGTAAACCATCTTAGTGTATAACCAACACCAAGGTCAACTCAGCCTTCCGAGGTAGTTAAATCAAGTGCCGGCCTGCATGGCTGGGATTAAGACAGGGCACGTTCTCCTGTGTTGGGTAGCAGGTAATACTGTGTGATCCCCATACGGCAGGTGATGCTCCGTAGCCCTTTGATGGGTTACCATTAAGAGCTATAGTCAACCTTTTAACCTTTATGTGACGGTCTTGAAACTTAGATTGTTGAAATACTGCCCTTGTATGTTACAAATTTTTCCTCATAGTTTTTCAGCAGCTGCGATATTCGTGTGAATTTATGTGGAGGACCAGTCACTTATAATTTTTAGGCAATCTGGATTCGAAAACTTTTTGCGGATACACAAAGAAGATTGTATTAAGTCGGATGTTTTTTGCCAGGTGGCAGCACTAGCATTAAGCCCTTGACTAGAAGAGTTTATTGCGTGTTTCTTGCTGATATATATGTGATTAATAAGAAAAAGATTATAAATTGTATGATCTTGACTTGATCTAATGAAGGAGTCATTATGTTCTGCATGGGGATGTTGGATTCAACAGTCTTTAGCCTAGCAGAGCCGATGATGATGAATCGATGAAGTTCATGTTTACTTGCTCGTAGAGTTACAAACAGTCAGGATTGTGCTAATGATATGCTTATTATATACTGTGATGAACTGCATAGGTGGAGAGTGAGTTTGTAGACGAGTCCATTGTGTTGTGTGTAGGGGTGTTGAGTTGAGCGGAGAGCAAGCATGTAGTTGGTATGAGAATCGTGCGTGTGAAATTGAGCAACTATCTGGCCAGGTTGATGGAGCACTGAAGCTGGTCAAACTGGCCATTGATAAATCCGTTGAGGTTCGTCAGATACAGTTTTGTTAGTCGTCAGATTGTGCACAATAAAAATCGTACAAAGTCACCCCTTTGTTGGTATCACCCTCTCACAGCTCTGTGGTGACCATAGGGTCGGTGCTCATCTCTGTTTACATGGCCCTGAGCAGGCAGTGAGATGCAAGCATAGCTCAGTTATATGTTGGTAGGTTGCACCATTAGATTCCGGCGCCCTCGGATTTCGTCGACTTGCACGTCGAATTTCCATGGCGTTGAAGTCGTCGACTGATCAGTCACGCCACCATCGAATTTTTTCAGCGCTGCCGCAATATCAGCAATGCATAGACACTCGAAATTGAATCTCAGTGAATTAGCCCTGATTTGTATGTATCTGTCGAAATTGCACTGTGCTGCATATGAATAATGCCCACAAAATTAAGTGATATTTAATAAGCAGAATTGATACTGATGTAGTGATTAACATACTGTGTTCGATGAACAAAGTTACTCTATGTCAGGCCCGGTTGGTACTTAGATGGGTGACCATTGGCTGGTGGGTAAACCATCTTGCTATGCAACCAGTCACCCAGGTCAACCAGCCTCTGTTGGTAGGTGCAGTGAGTACCAGCCAAAGCTGGGGTTCAAACAGGCACACCACGCACTGCACTAGCCTCGTGTCTGTGGTCACGCAGTGTAAGCTGGTGTCTGGCTGGCTAAGGAAATGGAGATCAGTGTCAGCCTAAGGACTCAAAAAGACTTTACATAACATGCCTGTTCACAACTTTTGTGTTATTTGCCAGTATTTTAGAATTAACTCTGAGCTCTGTAGTCATGTCATTGTATGATGAAGTTTATCTGACTGCACGTAGGGTCTGGAGTTGTTGTATGATGACCTACGTACAATGGCAACTCTGGTCTATGAATGTCACGTTGACTGCAGCATTACGTTTGAACACGTTCGCAGCATGTCACCAATTGAACGAATACGACTCATGATGAACCGGGTCTGTAATATGCAAATAATGACTTGCATCGAGGTTAATAGTGACGCTGATTTCCCAAAGTTGTGGGAATATTGCCCTCGTCGGGAATATTGCCCAAGTGCCGAAGGCACACGGGCGATATTTGTTTTCTTATACCTCTGATCAAAATGGAGATGGAATTTATTTAATTATTTGTATTATTTTACATTAGTTTATTTACACAACAGCAACAATAACAAATCTTCGTCTGCCGATAAGGTCACATGACGTTGTGAGGCTGCATGGATTAATGGAATTTATTCACTGCATTAAATGTTATTTAGCGATAAAAAGTGCGAATGAACTTTTTGAAAATTAGCAATATCTTTAATTTATACGAATCATTTGACATTTTGACCAAATACATACGCATACTGTAAGAAAGTGTGATTTTAATTTCTTAACAGAGTGGTTCTACCCGGTGTTTAAAAAGACCATTCTGACCGGTCAATATGTCGATCGGTCAGTATGTCGACACATATTGACCGGTGAACCGGTCAATACCCCATATTAGCTTACACCACGTAATGCGATTTGAACCAATCACAGCCGCACATTTCGATCAGAGGTATAAAAACTGTGCATATACTGATAGTCGTAATTTTAACAATAATACATTCATAATGTAGTTTTAAGAGGTTTTCATTAGTTACCTGACCTGACTTAGATTTAGTCCTGATAAGTTGGCTATTTAAATAAAACCTTTATGTGTGTTTCACGTACGACTCGTGATGAACAGGGTCTGTAATTGTGAATATAGTGACAGTCGTAATTTTAACAGTAATACAATCATAATCATAATAGTTTCACGAGGTTCTCCACTGGGAATCTAACCTGGCCTTGATTATTTTAGATAAGTCGGCAGTTAAACAAAACCTTTATGTGTGTTTTTACTTTTGTGTCTGATATTAATAAATGACTGTTTGGCAATTGCACGTGCTCCAACAATACCGAGATGTTTACATTTGGTGGCCTGGCCTAACTTGGAGTAACTGTAGAAAAATTGGCCAGTCGAACAATGACATTGTTCGTATTAATGTGATATTGTAGAGTAATAATTGCTGGTTGGTTTACACGACTGTAGTCATCAGAAGACATGTTTATCAAGAACATGCAGCGTTGGCTGATGCCATACCTGCGTAGCTGTGAGAAACGATGTCCAGGTAGCTTCTACTCGTTACTGCGTGAATACCTGGTTGCTATAGCAACTGATGATCTCACCTTGCCCGTGCTACTGTTCAGAGCATCCAAAGCTGATGTAAGTTGTTACTATTCGTCTGTTTAATAGTGGTGCATTTCTAATGAAGAGCACATTGCTTCTTAAGTTGATTAGTCACTTTCGTTGAATCTTCTGTGCTATTGTTGTAACTTGATCACCGGTTTTTAGTGCTGGCTGTAATGTTTGTTTTTCCCAAAAATTTTACATTGTTTTGCTTTGTCATGCATTTTCTGTTGCCTCAACTTCATTGTTTGTAAAAAAAATAACTTAGCTGAGGTTGAAAATTATTTTAAGTTACTGTAGAAGATTTTTTTGCAAAAGCAACTGTTTGCGTACTTAATACAGAGATTCTTTGTCTTAAATCATTTGACATTTGTGAAAAATAATAATAATTTTTTTTGTAATTGTTGCAATTTGTAGTAAGTACTGTTTGTACTGTCGCTTGAAGCATGTGTGTGATAAAGCTTTGTGCTTGCAATTGCTGCGGAGGGAGACAGTATGAAGCATGTGTTTATGTTGATTTGTGTTGATTTATGTTGCTAGCTGACAGAGCCAGTCATTGCTAACAACAACCAACTCATGTCAGTTGCACTCGACTGCATCTACGCTTGCACAGTGTCTGTACATTTCACTTTTCTCCTTTTTCAACATTTAAGTTTTCAAACATTTTAAGTTAATAAAAAAAATTAATATTATTTTTTGAATTGTGAAATTGTCTAATTGTCTTGCATTGTGCCACCAGTATGCCAGTTTTGTAAATTTTTGTGATGCATGCCAAACCAAATTATTTGTTGTTGATGACAGTAATGCATTTCAAAACTTATGCTTAAATATAGTGTCTAAATTTTCTCACATTTTTTTCTTTATAATTTTCTCTTGATATTATTGAATATAAAGTATGGGTTTGTGAGAGATAAAGTGTGGGAAATGTTTTTCATATTTATTGCAGAAATGACCAGCTGGCCAAAGCTTGGGAGATACTGGAATGCCTTCCAGAGAAAGGATTTGGGTATGTGTGAACGGACAGTATATTTGGCATAGATATATTGTTACAAACGCGTTAAGTCATTTGACTCAGAATTGCAGGCTGCAATAAAGCTGCGTTCAGTTGCTACAATGTTTTATTCGTATAAAATTGTTATTTATAGATAAGTTTGTTTTAAAAAGTTTTATGTTTGGTTTCGGTGGAGATACTACAGTACTTTGGATTGCGATATGCATACTGTGAATTTACTTGTATACTGCAGCCCCATGTAAGTCTGGGGGAGTAGAATAGGCCCGCTCCATTTCCTGGCCGGATGGCATAAGAGGCGCCTAAACTGGCTTGTAGTGTTGTATTGGTAGAGTTAGATTGTGCGTGTGTGCATCTTTTGTTAGTTAGTATTCCGTTTGTGTGCATGTGTATCATCACAGTGTATGTAGGTAGTATATTATTGTATTTTGCTTTTTTTTGCGTTGGTTTGATTGATTTTGCTGTTAATTTTTGTTGTCCATACCAATGCAAGTGATTGCCTGGAGGACTGTCTCCGAAATGACCTATAATGTGTCTAGCGGTATGTTAAACCTTATTCACTCACTCACTCTGTTACTCACTTGTATAATGCAGAATGTTTAGGAACGTTTTCTTGAGTATGTGTGACAGTATGTGTATCTCTGGTGGGCAGTATGCGTGTGCTGGAGTGTGTGTCTGTCTGCATGTCTGTGTCTGTTTGTCTCCCTGTCTCTATCTGTGATTCTGTGTACGTATTGTTTCAGTTCCTCGGCTGGTGATGACGAGTCAGCCACTCTGCACAGTCGCATTGATGACTTGGAACGACAGCTCAGGTACGTCGTTGACGTCTCATTCTGTGACCCACGACATCGTTCCGTACAAGTTCTTTCATTCATTATCATCATCATTATGTCATCATTTCAGAGTAATCTGCTACAATAAGGCTTTGCTAAAGTAGTTTGTACAGATTCACTGACCTGTAGTTGTATAACGACAAGTTACTTGTGAGTGTGAGATGGAGCGTCATTGATTCACAGGTGATATAGGGTTAAAATAGTTACTTGTGAGTGTGAGATGGAGCATCATTGATCCGCAGTTGATATAGGGTTAAAATAGTTACTTGTGAGTGTGAGATGGAGCATCATTGATCCGCAGTTGATATAGGGTTAAAATAGTTACTTGTGAGTGTGAGATAGAGCATCATTGATCCACCGTTGATATAGGGTTAAAATAGTTACTTGTGAGTGTGAGAGTCAGCCGACGCCAGGAGAATTCTGACTGCAGTTCCCCAGAGTGATTGGAGAAGGCCAGTTGGATGACCCCACTCCTCCTGGATGGCCACTCTGAAGAACGACCTATCTCTGCACAACCTCACCTATGAGGATGCTATCGAAATGGCCCTGGATAAGCAGCTGTGGGGACTATTGGCAGCAAGCGGAGCTACGCACTGATGGTGCATGCCGAATAATGATGATGATGATGAGTGTGAGATGGAGCGTCATTGATCCACCGTTGATATAGGGTTAAAATAGTTACTTGTGAGTGTGAGATGGAGCGTCATTGATCCACCATTGATATAGGGTTAAAATAGTTCGTCCCTGATGCACACAGATAGTTGCACGTCGGTGGGTGGGCTTGATGTTTTCAAGGCACTGTTAAGCGGCCATCAGTTGGATCAACTACTGCCTCCTCAAAGCTCTGCCTGTCAAGTTTATCTGTTGCGACCTTGAGGTCATACACATTCTCTGCCATTGGTCAAGGCTTCCAATTTTATGAAAATTCTTATTACAAAGGTAGAACTGCAAAGAAAGATTTAAGCAATATGACGCTGCGGTGACATTTAATCATATTGCTTGTGACATTTTTTTTTAAATTTTTTTTAGTTATGTTTAGTTAAGTTTATTTAAGTGTTCTCACTGCTATGTTATGGCGAAATAAAGATGTGTATAAAGGCTGCTTTCAACTACGTGAGTAGCTTATATATTATTGTGTATATTGTTATGCCTTTACGTGTGGATGTATTACCTATTACGTGTTTTGTCTATTTCCATGTAATACTTGTGCGATTGTTACTGGTGAATTTAAGGCAACTTTCTTACTTACTTACTGCACAGAAATGAATGGCTACATAGCAGTTATTATTTTAAGTTAATTTATATTGTGTAGGGCTGCAGAAGTTAACGATTAATGAATCGATTAATCATTAACAAAATTAATTGATTACAATTTTTAATCGGTTAAAATTTGATTGAAATTTTGGACTTTTTTACATCCTAAAATGACTGACGATGAACGTTTGTAATCTAATTTTATTTCGTCTAAGTCCACGTCATCAAGATTTGTACTTGCATACTGTTAGTTTAACAGCTGCACTTTATGAGCTTTGACTATACAGTTTCTGTACTGCATCATCATCACGTTTTCGATTTGGCTTTAGTTTGCAAAAGATAACAACAAGCAGTAGTTGAATTCTGCAGTCTGCAGTTTTTGGTGGTCTTTCTTCACTACAAAAATTAATCTAAAAATTTTCGTTAATTTTTGGAGATTAATCCATTAAAAATTTTTAATAATTACCAGCCTTAATATTGTGTATCAGAGGTGCTGAGATATTGGAGAAACGTGGAATTCAGCGACCAGTTTCATACTTCAAAAACACGCAGGTATGGGATGCATGCGTCATTTTTGTTTGTTGCAAAAAATTTCCTGCATTTTGTAGATTTTTCCACTCTGTGATATTTACTTTATCAGTGCCTTGTCTGCTTCGGGAGCTGGTATATAAATACTCATTCGGTTTCCGGTGCTTATTTTGTTTGGTTTAGTTTTTGTTAAATTTGGTTGCGTTCCATATCTTTCATTTCCCTGCCAGCGACGTAACTGAATTATGTTTGTATCACATTTCAATTGTGGTAGTTTTTTGTTACGTCATTTCAGGATGATGTGGAGGAGGCAGAAAGTTTGTTCACTAGGATAACTCGCACAGCTGCGCGCCAGTGAGTTGACCGTCATAATGAGTTGATCTTCATAAATCTTCTGATTGTTTCTTGCTAGTAGTCATTATGTTATCAAATTAGAAGCTGCTCAGAGAGCAGCAAACTTTTGCTGAGGCTGAAAATAATTGTTAAATCAAATAAAATGTGATTCGATTCGCTAAAAATTACGCTACAAATTTCGTAATTTTTTTGGCTTTTGCTTTTTTTGTTCAATTTTGGTAATTAGTATGCGAGAAAAAATGTGACGCTATTGCTGCTGATGTGTTGTTAAAAAGAAATTAAACTCTAGCTGGTGAGGTTCAAGTCAGCATGGAACTAAACACTGTGTTAGTTAGAGCTGCTGTGAATGGTACTTAATGGTGATTGTCTGTAGGCAGCCGCCTTTGAGTGAGCACAAGTTGAAGTCGGCTCTTGCTGATATTTGTGATCTGCAAGACAATGTTTACCGCTGCGTTGACAAAACAACCTGCTGTAAGGTGTGGACACAAAGGCATCTTTCATCTTCAGTTTATACATCAATAGTTGTCACACTTTCAGTTATGTTGCTCCACTAATCTGCCGTGACATATTTTTTAAACATCCGTAACTCTCCATCAGTCAGCTCCTTGAAATGCCATCTCAGAACATTTTGCACGTCAGTGGGTTGGTTACCTGTTGTCATTATGTGCCATACAAATTTACTTGCTTACTTAATTACTTGCTTACTTTCTTACTTGTTTCTGCCGCTGGTTATGTGTGAGTTTTTTGGTTTAATATTGATTATGATTGTTGATTGATGATATTTAATGACAACAGTGATTGGAGCAATGACAGAAAGAATCTGTGTTTTTAGATACAGCTCTTTATAACATATGATGATGATGATGTTTGCACTCCAGTTTGTTGTTTCATGTTATGTTTTTGCTCGCTGAATATGTAACAGTTTGGCATGAAAACTTTTCCACTTGTGTTAACATTTTGTTAAAATTTGCAGTAGTAGTTGTAATTACATTAAGAGATATTCAACTGTGTTGAGTGTTTAGATCTTCATATCCAGTCTACTGTGCTCTGGTAACTTCGGTCACATCAAGCTTGCCAGTCGTATGATGCAGTCCAGCACTGGGAGGTCACGTTCAGCCAGTCCAAGTACTTTCCCAAGGGACGCCGGGGAAAACCTGGAAGATGTTGATACTGTAGCGATGACGCTTAGAACTAAACTGACTCACGATGAGTTGGCCGAGCTAGTGATAGCCGCAGCACGAGAATACTTTGACGCTTGTGCTACTCTCGACGACCCTGACTTGGAACTCGCCAGGCAAGTTTAAAGATAAATAAATGCGAAAATTGTATAACATGGTGCCTATAATTACCGAGTAAATTCTTTTTTTGCCAACCAAGATCTTTGAAAATTTTGGATCTGTCGTACATTTTTTTGCTTCTGGCGCCTTTTTGACTTTCGTTACTGCTAAAACACCAATCTTGTGTAAGTGTTGTGCCAGTTTGAAGTTATTGTGTCATTTCTTTGCTTTTGTCGATGACTTGGCAGCCATCAGATGTTTCTGCCCCGATGCATGATGGGTTTACTGACGATGTTCTGTGATAGGTCATGTCTGAACCTGCTCTCTGACCCTCACCCAATTATCTCAGAGGAACATGATTTAATCGAGTCTCTTCGTCTGCTGAGTGGCTTCGGCGTCAACATTCTCCCAGTACAAGGTGATCCAACCTTTTCCCCTTTTTGTGTGATTGTGATTCTCAAAAAAGTTTAGTATGGTATCCTTTGCCAATTGATTGGCTGTTATCTTTGCTTTGTCAGTCTGCTTATCATGTGCCCATTGTATTTTTTTATTTGTGGCAAATTTTAGTCAAATTTTGTATCATTAGCCAGTGTTATTTCAGACATTTATACTGTGAAATACCTCTGTTTATGTTGTTCAGGATAGGATAGTTTAAAACATCTGTAGTCATACGTTATTAAGTATTGAGACACATCTGGTACTGTTCTGTAGTTGGCTGTTAATCTTCATAGACTACAAAACTTAACCTTTCATGTTGTGCCTCCAGTGAGGATGTGCAGCAATCGTCTGGAGCTGATACAGAAGGCAATCGACGCTCGATCATCAACGTACAAGAACTATCAACGGGTATCACCAGTGTTGCTATTAGCTATTCTCAGTGTTGTTCATCTTGGCTTGGCAAATGACTGATACTAGCTGTGGTCTGTAAGGCTGTGTGAAATGTTGTTGTTGTTTGCCAATAAGTGTATTTGTGTGTAAATAATAATATTACTACTAGTCAGATGTACAGGAGCATATCTGGGACGACTTCTTTATAAGAAGTGAGAAACGTTCGGATTTCGGAACGTAACATTTGAATCTGATGTCATCTTTTATTGTCACATAGTCACAGGAGTGACCAACACCATGGTCAACTCAGCCTTTCATCCCTCAGGAGTAGGTAAATTGAGTACCAGCCTGTCTGGCTGGGGTTAAGGTGGGGCACGTTGACCTGTGTCGGGTGGCAGGTAACACTGTGTGATCTCGTATTGGATCAGTTTCCCATAAAGAGCTATACACGATCTTTAATGTTTGTCTCCAGTCAGGAAAACTCTCATCCTTCAGTGCTTAGATGTTGTTGGTTGGGATTACATCTGGGGCACGTATATTCCACCAGCCGCTGGCTAGCTGCTTCAGCACTGAGCACCAGCGGTCCATATATTGCACAAGCGGCTGGCTTACTTATTTAAGCCGCTTTGCAGCACAAACAGCGAAAGAATAGTTGACTGAGCTGCTGCATTCTTCATTGCAAGATGGCGTCATCTGCTAATTTGCTGAACACGGGTGAAAGTTATTTTTCATCTTTTCAAGTACGTTGTTGATGTCTTAATGGATTATTTTCCATGGAATAAGCCTCACAGTAGTACGGTGTCGGTCGTTGTTCGTATTTAAGTGTAGACTTATTTGAACGAAACCGAATAAACGAACTCGGAAAGGAAGCGGTGAAATGATATAGGATTAAAAATCACGTAAGCTGCTGGCCAAAGTAAGCACACCGTCTAATCGTCAAGCGACCATTTCTCCAGCGACCAACGAATTTGCGCTAGGCAGCGGCTTGCAGAATATACACGCCCCTGGCTTATTAAGTAAGTAAGTAAGTAAGTAAGTAGCCTTTAATTGTAAGTAACAATCGCACAAACATTACAACATAGTAATACAATGGCAAACACGAATGTCCATAAACCTAACTACCACACACACAAAACACATTAATACATTAATACACTGCCATAGCAAGCATAGTTTAAAAACTGAATTATTTGACATTGCCCATAGTAAACATGAACACTCAGCCTAGTCTCTGACATTATGTGCCTTTGATTCGTTGCCTATATAAATGTGTTTTGATTGACTAATTGGTTGATTGAATTATTAACAGTTGACTTTTGGACAACGACCTACAAGCTGTAGTAGCTATTGAAGAATGATCTTGTTAAACATAATCCGAGCATGTGTGTGTAAGTGAATGATTTATAGCACTGAAATGAGTGAAGACAGGATCAGGGCATGCTCGTGCGCTCGTGTGTATTTCACTTGTCTGTCATTGTCATTGTTATGTTGCATGCGTTCAGCTGCAGAAGCTGGGTCATCTGCTGCGTGTCGGTGGCTCGTCAGCAACTGAGATGCATGGACAGATTATGCAGCTTGTAGCACAGGCTGCTGTCAAGGTATTTTGTTGAATGTTTAAGAAAATATTTTGTTTGAAGTTATTATTATCTTTGTCCACCGTGTGAAAATAACAAAAAGTGGAATGGTGTGATATTTTCCTCTGGATAAACAATTTTAGCTGTAACCAGCCACATGAGTCTTCTCAGCTTTCCACATTTCGTGGGATGATAAATGAGTATACTACTACTACTACTACTACTACTACTACTACTACTACTACTACTACTACTATGCTGTTGATCTGAGCCTGTGATGACTGATTGACTGACTAACTGATGTAATCTGCGACGGATGCAGTGTGAAGACTACAAGACTGCATATGAGGCATGTCATCAGCTGATGCAAGTCAACTGTGCAGCGGCTTGGGTTGAGTGTAAATCTCTCGCCGAGGCTGTCGACTTCTCGGATGTACCAGCAAAGCAAGTTTTGTTTGTTTTTTAATCCTCTCTGGATAAAACAGTACTTGTGCTGTGATAGCTTCATATGAAATTCATACTGTAGCACTATTTTATTAATATTGAAATTGTACATGAAGTGCAGGAAGAAATTTAAAGAAAACATCAAACACATAAAAATGTTAAATATAATTATAAATATAAATATAATAAATAAGTTAACTATAAATATATATAAATTGGCCCATTTCTTGCATGTATTTATTCATGTACTTACCTTTTGTTCGCAGATAACACACAATGCAAACATATTCAAGCAGACACCCAAAACAGATGCAGACTTACCCAAAAGTAAAACTTTTGGAATATTTTTGGCTGGTTTTTTATACACTGGCTGCCCTTTTGTCATTCAGCTTCCACTTGAGGTAGTTGTGCGTTATATTTACGAAAAGTTTTTTGCTGTATTTTTCCCATTCAGCATTATGCAATAAGTGGAAAATAATTTTGTTGTAACATATTTTTGTCATTGTCGTCATTAAATTGGACATGAATTTTATAGGTAGCATCAAGATACAAATATATTGACTTGAAGTTAAACGTCTTAAAAACGAGTGAGACCGTCTTTGAGAACTCCAGGCGGAGAACAGCTGTAACACTGCCGCCAAAGCTGCCCGGTATCTCTCGCGAACACTCACTCAAAATCCTTGGGGTGACGATCACAAGCCATCTGTCGGCGTCAGACCATCTCCGTAAAGTCATCAGTGAGAGCGCCCAATCGCTATATGAGCTTCGCGTACTGCGACACGACGGAATGACGGAGGCGGGCCTGCACGCCGTCTTCCTCGCAGTTGTCGTGTCGCGGCTGACATACGCATCACCAGCGTGGAGCGGATTCATTACCGCGACAGACCGCCAACGTGCTGATGCGTTCCTGCGTCGAAGTAAGCGATGCGGCTTCTGCCCGCCTGATCTGCCGGAATTCGATGAGCTGCTGGAGAAGAGTGACGATGAGCTGTTCAACAAGACTATCAACGATCCAAACCACACACTCCACCAGTTCCTTCCACCACAGTCTACGGCATCGCAGCACTACCACCTCAGACACCGCGTGCCCACGATGGACTATTACCAGAGCATCGAGGACAACTGCTTGACTGCAATTTTATCACGAGATTGTTGTATAAAAATATCTATTAACTACACTGCATATTATCTCAGACACTGTAGGCCTACTGACGATTGACAACGTTCACTACTCTTGTAATTTCATCTGCGTTTTGTCAGATGTTTTAATAAAGACTATGAATGAATGAATGAATGAATGAATGGCTTCATAACGGCAAACAGCGCTGTGTATACATTGTATGCGGTGAAAACGCTCTATACCGTCAGTGCCAGAGTGATTGATGAGTCATTAGCACTGTGCCATTGTGGCGTTCGTCACAGCAGAAATCAACCAAGCATTGTGTGCATGTCCTGAGCCGAACTCTTACTAGCCTCGAACTGTTAGTAGCATACAACTGTTAGCAAACGCAGCAATAGCTTAAAAGTGAATCGGCGATTTGGTACAAAGCGGTCCTTTGAGCCGGGTTGTGATTCGTTTTTGATGCACACCCGCTGCGCTTGTCGTGAATCAGAAAGCCACCAGCATAGACTACATAGAACACGAAATTTGAGCTAGCGCTCATGAGACGCGCGACAGCATCGGTGCTGCCGCATCGCGAATTGTGCAAGGTGCAATAATAGTAAACGTTTCTTTGAATGAGGTTCCCGTACGGAAGACTCCTTGAAGCAAAGGGGTCGAAACTGAAGACTGTTAACATGTACGTTTAATGATTAAAATTTCGTGCTTAAGTTGTATTAGTTTATCTCTTTTGATTTTGGCGCAATTCACTGTTGAAATGTACGTCGCAGCGTAAAATCGCAAAATGCACTAAAACATTCATTTTGGGTGCAAGGGCGTTCAATGTCATCGATGTTAAAATCCCCCAAAAGCTTGTCAGCAGTGCTTGTTGTGATAAGCAGCAAGCCTGTATCTATCTGCGACCGTTCTCACGCTAGACGAGATAATTAATAGTGGTAAAATAACGATTTCTTAGAGGGTAGGCCTACCTTTCTTTGACGCCTTCGTTCGAGGGGATTCTTCTCACCCAGCGGCACGAAGTTTGGTCACAGAAAAACTAGAGGCTCTACGCTGTCATACGGTGAAAAACAGAGTCTCTATCTCACCTGGGCGTGGATCGGTACTGGGTCGTGACAGAGACTGCGACAGACAGATAGGCAGACAGAATACGATAGCTAGTACGTGCGCTTAACGCTACGGGCTGTCGCGCGTAAAAATGCTAAGTGTGTTTTTTCCTAACTGCGAACAAACGTGAAAAAATCGACCACGGCGATCTCAGAGAGTGTTCCTAGACGACTTAGACAACGTAAGAGCAATCGGAATTATGGCATAGCACATACGAAGCCGGAAATATTCTATCTCTCTGTAAGAGTGACATATCAGTCATTAAAATTCCAACAGCAGATCCAGAGTTTTCGGCCGTGGCGAGCTTGAAACCAAAGTACAGCTAAGAAACAAGACGTCACCAGTGCTAGAATGTAACTACGTGCATTTCGTCAGTTCAGTTATTAAACCATCCACAAGCTCGTAACCTGCGCCTGAAACCCACGTCCGTTATCGACGGACTAAATAAGAATTTATTTTGTTTAAGCCAAGGGCTACTCACTGCATCAACTCTACACATATCGGCACTGATGAAATCAGTGATAATTTACAGAGTCGAAGTAGCGTTTAGTTTGAATTAAGTAACATTAATGTAGTAAACTTGTTTTATTTTTATAAATCCGGTTCGGGCCACATACGGGCCGCGGCGTACAAGAGAAAAACGACAAAGCAGGAAATAAGCTTCGGCCCTAGTTACTTTTTGCTTTGCAGTTATGTGCAACTGCAGTTATCATTCCAAACTCAAAACTTTTCTATTTCTCAAATCCTACCCTCCATAGACATCTGGCACCTTTTCGGACTGATTTCACGGATGCCCGGACTGCTTTACGGCTTTTTTCTCTGTTTCGGTTTTTTCTAGTTTTCAGTTATCGTTTTTCCTTCCGTTTTAGTTTTTCTGTCTTAGGTCTCCTATATCTCCCATAAGCGTCTGTTTCTTGATTTTTTTTTTAATTTTCACTTTTTTAGTTCCATTTAAAACATTTTTAGTTTTCTTTTAGTTCATGTGCTAGATAAAACTGGCAGCTTGGCTGTCGGTTTTCCAGTGCAAATCATCTATCGTAGCCTATCGTATCGCATTCACTGAACGTCGCTTCTTCGGGTTGTATCATTCTGTCCGCGCACAAAATGTCGGTGCTTAGTTGATTTTCGGATTATCGTCCTACTGATAAAAGCCCGGTTGACGCATTGATCTGCCCCACATGCAGTGACTTTACGACAAGGTTTAGTGGCCCATGGCAGCAGAAGTTGTGCAGTGTACCACAAAAGTGCAAATCACAGTAATGCACAGACTTTCTATTTTTCTCCGATGTCGGCGCCGCGCCCACTCAGTATACCAATTACCACCATCGCGGCCCTTCGATGTAGTCAACACAGTTACCATGTAATTAGGTATATACAGACTGACTTGCAAATTATGAAGTAGACCTAAAGTAATTTTATCTTCAAGAGCGTATAGTCTATCGAACGTGGGTTT
>Ga0209052_1000213_pt1 | contig 18390 bp, 12 predicted proteins | sample WorMetHEROISLAND_2_FD_187409 | JGI IMG/M metagenome (GOLD analysis project Ga0209052, IMG submission 187409) | Marine gutless worms symbiont microbial communities from Max Planck institute for Marine Microbiology, Germany - Olavius sp. 4 HERON... | ecosystem: Host-associated > Annelida >...
GAATAATTCATTTTATTATTTGGCCGAATACGAATAGAATACGAATAGTTGAGACACAATTCAGCAATGGCCACTGCACACTGCCCACGCATCGTAGGCCTATCTGCTGTGGCTGCCCCAGTGTGGTTGCCAGCTGGAATCTTCAGTGTCAGTATATCGTCTCCGCCACAGGATTCATGATGACGGGGGAGGGGTGGGAGGCAGGCAGCAGCCGACTAGCCTATACGCCTTCTAATGACTACTTGACAACCGCGGGCGGCTGTCTCCCGCTGAGAGGCACACAAACAGTAACTGCTTAGAATGTCTGGCTCACGGGAGAGTTTGTCTTTGAGGCTTCAGGCTGGAACAAGCGAGCGGCGGCCGCGCAGCGACTATTATTCGTATTCGGTGTATGCACGACTATTCGGCCGAATACGAATACACTATTTGGCCTACTATTCGGACCGAATAGAATACGAATAGAATATTCGGTACAGCTCTACTTTTTTTACTTCACAGTTAGTGCGCTCTATAAATTGCTTGCTTACACATACTTGGTTACGTGATGCTGTGTACAGGAGAAGAATTTCTTCCATCGCGTGAGTGAGAGGCTGTCAAAGCCGAATATCTTCATCCTCAACAATCGCTGGGATGCTTCAGCGACTGAACTGGACATGATGGACCAGGTCTCCCTTGCATTTCAGTCATGTTTATCATCTGTTAATCATCATTACCTCCACCGAAGGGTAGCAGAGGTTGGGTTTGGTTTGCACATTTGTATGTTATTCTGAGATAACTAAATTTGTAATTTCGTCGGTTGAGTGGTAAAAGAGCATAAACACACTTATGCGCCACGTGCAGTTTTTTTATACGATAGTGTACAGAAAAATGCACAGAATCAGCTGGCAGGAGTGAAAATGTGATATTAGAAACCGTGGCTGAGGTGTATCCATGTTCAAAGTTATGCATAAATGCATCAGCTCTCTGTGGACCATGGTGAAAGTGCACAAGTGCATTTGCCATTCTCGTTTACAAAGTGTTGCATGGACTCGCTCCGCAATATCTCGGTCGACTCAACTATGTCGCCGACTTGCCTGGCCGCCGACCTCTACGTTCTGCTGGCACCAACCGTCCGGCAGTGCCGCCGGTTAAGTTGACAACCGTCGCCAACCAACCGGGCTTTCCCGGTTGTCGGCCCACGTACATGGAACGATCTGCCAGACGACGTGACTTCAGCCGAATCGTTATCCACCTTCCGTAATCGACTTAAAAACTCACCTGTTTACCAAATCCTCTTTCTGATTATTTCCTGGACTGGACTGCACCTAACCACCTCTAATGGACCTAGCAGTAGTTTGTATTTGTTAGGTCACTTTAACAATCCCGGATTGATTGATTGATTGACTGATTGCAGGTGAAGCAGCAGCATCTGGAGCGCAATGTTGAATTCCTCGTCGACGAGCTCAAGGTCGTTCAAGGTCACGAGGCGCCAAACCGCGTCTTCTTCGTGTCGGCGCGCGAGGCTCTGGTCTCGCGAGTCAACCAGGACAAGGGCACACCCACGCCGACTGGACAGCTGCTCGAGGGCTTTCAGGGCCGCATCTTTGAGTTTGCCAACTTTGAGAGAAAGTTTGAGGTATTTATTTGTAATTCCTTGTGTGATTCGTTGCTTGCATTATGTTTCACCATAACCGTTGAGTCCCCATTTATAGCGACACAACTCAACTCAACTGGATGTCCATTTGAGTTGAGTTGTGTCGCTATAAATGGGGCTTTATATGCTTGCAGACTGTACTGCTTAGGGATACTGGTTTATAGCGGAAATTTTTCTTAAAATATGCGGGCCGTTTTGATGCAAAATATGCGGGAAAAATATGCAGAATTTGGCGAAATGTGCGGCAGCATATATGTGACATTACGGAAATATGTGGCATAAATGATGCGTGCGTGTGTGTTTACGTTGGACGAAATGCGCAGAAATGCTGAAAAATGCGATCACATATGCGGAAATATGCGATTATATGCAAATTTTTGCAAATTTATGCATAAATAAATATTCTAAATATATAAATAAATATTCTAAATTTTGAAAATGCCATTATATGCGGGAAAATATGCGATATGCGCATATTTGCAAAATATGCAAAATATGCTGCGATCGCATGATCGCTATAAACCGGTATCCCTAACTGCTGTAGACTTCTTCTGCAAATACTGTAACAATGACGAACTTCGTCGGACATTAAACGTATGTTTCCTGTACTTGAGTGCGTTGATAATGTGATTGGGCAGCTGGAACGGTATTTGTCTGTGACAGATTTTGACCCAGCAGTTCCCACTGGATCGGATGCAATTTCTCGACAACCAACGGCGATTTTCATGTTAACCCTGTACCTGTAGTTTTTAAAGAGAAAGATTCCCTAACGTAGACTAGTAAAATTGTAAAATCTATTACAGTTTGAATGGTATGTACTATTTTAATGTATGCTTATTATTATGCAGCCATTTGAATATGCTGAAACCAATGCATTGCAAGTCTTGCATGTCTGTCCGTCCGTCCGTCCGTCTGTCTGTTCGGGCTCCTAACGTGTAAACAAAAAGGTATGAGGAAACCAAAATTGCTGTGAACGTTCTTTAGGGCAAAATGTCAAAGGTTAGTGGGTCGGCCGCATGATATGTTGGCAGTGGGCCAGCATATTTTCTAGTTCCGAGCCACAATGTGTGTGGGTGTGTGTGCAGGAGTGCATATCTCAGTCAGCCGTGGAGACGAAGTTTCAGCAGCACACAACAAACGGCAAACAGATCGTCCGAGAGTTGCATGCCATGATGGAGATGATATTTGAGTCCGCCATTTCTCGAGGGTATGTCCATACCATTTTTTCAATCTTTTCTGTAATTATTTGGTTATATTTGGATTAAATTAAGTTTCTTGTCACCCATCAGATATGTTTCCATTTGGTAATATAAATAATAGTTTGTTTTCATTGTATATATTACAGCATTCTGAGCATTATCATATTGTAGTTAACTGGAACTGGAACTAAGACTACTAGTCTGACAAAAGATAGAGAATGTTAATTTTGGAGGACGCTGTATAATAAACTTGCATAGGATTTCTGTACTGTTATTTCTTGTTTATTTAAGCTTGATAATTTTGTCACAGTGTACTTCCTAGTTAATATAGTAAGAAGGCAATAAACTTTTTCTGTGCACATCCAATCTTTTCCTCTATTCCTGAGTCCCCCTGCTGTTGTGGTTTTATGCAGCATGTCATCGTAATTGTTTTTACCACATATGCGTGTTTTCAATTGTTTTGACATCACTTTTTGCCCACTGTATTTCATTGAGTCGTTCAGTGCACATTTCATATTTCTGTCTGTTTCCAGAGTATTGTCAGTGTCCAAACGCCACTTGGTTCTTACCACGGACGAGACGAGGAGTGTTTGAGTTTGTATCCAAGATAACTCGCAAATTTTTTAACGAACTTTGACAAAATTATATGGATGGGTTGAGCATGGCCCAAGAAGGGAGGGATTAGATTTTTGTGGTGATCTAGGTTCTCGTGTGGATTCCGGACTACACAGGATTCTTTACCATCGGAAGATACAGCATAAACTGCGAGTACATTGTGTTCGCCAGGTGGCAGCACTATTCCCAGTGGATGTTTGAGAGCTCTGGTCACCGCTAGTTTGTTTGTTGTTATTTTTCGCTGAGTTTTTGCGTGAATTCTGGCCTACGTTTGTAATCCAAAGTCGAGTTTAATTGTCTTTTTTACGTGCGTGAATTGTGTTGACAGGAAGCAGCGTCAGCAGGAGTTTCAGGAGAAGCGCGAGCTGCTGGAGTTCACCGAGAGTCAGTTGAACCAGCTGACGTATGAGATAAAGGAAGAGATAAAACAACACACCGAGGAGGTCGAGCGAAAGGTCTGTCAACAGTTTAATATTCACAAGGTAGTGTAGCGACGTATTGGAGGTGTGGTGGGATACATAGACAATAAAGGAAAAGGTCAAACAGCACACCGAGGAGGTCGAACGAAAGGTCTGTCAACATTGAGAGCCAGTTTAATATTCACAAGGTAGTGTAGCGACGTATTCAAGGTGTGGTGGGATACGTGGACGATATCGATTTACAGCCAACTGTGCCAACGAAAGAGTTTTTGAATTAATGACATTTGGTGGCATCTTTTATCATTATTTTGTTACGGCGATGATTGCAGTTTAATTTCAAGGTTTGTCGAACAGATGTGAGTTTTTGAATTTTTATTTCACAAGGTGGTGTAGTGAAGTATTTAAGTCAGGGAAAATAGGAAAAGTCAGGGAAAATGCGTTCTTGCATGCATGAAATTTGGCCATTTGGTTCTCAGGAAAATCATTGAAATTGTTGCCACCAGATGTCGAGATTTTAAGGCTAAAATGCACCAAATTCGATTTCGGCTGGAGCTCTGTTGTCATAGTTATGACAGTGTATATGAGTATTGCAGTGAGAAATGACATGCATTTCGATTTGTGTCGCTACTGTTGCGAGGGTCGATACTCCCGATACTTGAAATGTCTGGAAAAGTCAGGGAATTTGATAATGACTGGAGAGTGGCACTGGCCACCCTGTATTTGGGTTGGAACCCGCAATTTGAAAATTGCATTTCATGTCACAGGCAAACCGATGTGGGCAACACAACAATGCTACTTACTGCCCCCAAATGACTTTAGCTGTTGTTATTGAACTCCCCTTATAGCTATTGTGCTTCTATTTTAATAGGCCGAGTTGTGCTTATTTGTCCGTCTGTCCGACTGACCATATATCTGACCCATACGGGCTTCTGGGTTGAAAAAATGGCATAGAAGGACCAAAATTGGTGTGCACGTTCCCCAAGGCAGGAGTAAGGCCACGTTCACATAGACACGAGTTGGAATATATGGGTACTCGGACTCGCACTCATGTGTGTGTGAACTGACTGGTGTGCCAGTTTTCATTTCGGAATGTCTAAGGTTAGGATCGTTGTTGTGGTCAAGTGCACATGGTTAGGCGGACGGCCGCATATTATGTTAGCACTGGGCTGACGTCTTCACTTGTTTCATTCTTGTGTTATTGAAATGGTGTTCAGGTTGCTTCGGCGCTGTCTGATGAAATAAGAAGACTCGCGGCTCTCGTCGATGAGTTTGAACGACCTTTTCATCCCGACCCGCTTGTACTCAACACCTACAAAAAGGTTGCACTCCTTTTATATGACTCTGACTTACCAAAGGACGGAGACTAACTTTCGTCCCCCACTTACGCCCAAACTAGCGATAAGTCCACTTCGTGTGTACCAACTTAACCCGTTAGTCCGCCGTAATTCGTACTTAGTCCGAGACTAGCGGTTAAGACCGCGTCATGCATGCGGGCCAAGTATTATAAGCAACGGAATTAATAATAACCTTGGCACTCGTTGCATCTTTGAGCCAGTTGCGGTTGAGACCTTGGACGTTTTCAACGCATCAGCTCGCCACCTCCTGGCTGATCTTGGAAGGAGGATCTCCATCAATACTGGCGAGGCTAGAGAGACCAGCTATCTATTTCAAAGAATTTCTGTTTTGGTGCAGCGCTTTAATGCTGTTATGTTGCATGACCGTTTGCCAGCCGCTGACAGCGCGGACTGACGATCGTACTCACCTTTGTATTGCTTAGTCAATTTTTAGGCTCCCTTGGAAAGGAGTACCAAGGGTAAAAATAATAATAATAATAATAAAGTCAATGTATACATAGTCTTGTTAGTGGTGGCTATTGCCTGGCTGGTCTGCACTCTGCAGGAGTTGCACTGTCACCTGGAGGAGTGTCTGTCTCGTAATCTGCGGGCTCGCTGTGGTCCGCTGGTATGTCAGGTGATTGACACAATCAGGACTGAGCAGACAGGTGATGATGATGATGATGATACTAGCTGGCAGTTGCTGGCAGCAGCTGTCTCACTCCAGCATGCTGGCTGGCCTCATGCATGTGTGTGTGTCTGTGGACCATTACGTTGCGCCGCATCCACAGTTACTTTGTCCCGTTGTTGTTGTTGCATTCTGTTTTCTTTCTCCCATTTTTGACACTGGTTACCACCATTGGTCGTCGTCGTCGTCGTTAACGCGTAGTCGGTGAGGACCGTAGCGTCACCCCCGAATGTCCACATGACGAGTCTCGTCTCCAAAGGTCAGCAGGCGAGGAGTTGTTGTCTCCACGAAGCTGGTCGAGCCATCTATTCCTGGGGCGGCGTGGACGACGTCTCCAGCTACGGTCCAGGAAACAACCGAGTGTCATGTTGACGTGGCACCGCAAAGCCTGATGGGCCGGAGTATCCTTGGCGAGCCTGGTTACGTGACCGAAGAGCGAGTTACGGCGTCGGATGATTGATTCTGACACAGGACTGAGGCCAGTTAGGGTGGTGACCTCTGTGCTGCGTATGTGGTCCTGCCAGCGGATTCTGGCTATCTGGCACTGGCATTTCATATGGACTGGCATTTCATATGGAATGCCTCCAAACGTCTTGTGTCAGCAGCTGACAGTGTCCATGTCTCGCAGGAATATGTAAGGACAAGTAGAACAAGTGTTTGCCGCCATTACCGCCATTGCTGGGTAAGAAATAGTGAGTTCTGGTTAACAGTTTTCCCGATTAACAGAACTGTTTGGTGTTAGCATACTGACTTGTTCGGTTGAAGGCGCTAGCTGTCAAAGGGGCCTGCCATTCAGCCAGCCTTAATCAAGTTTAACGTTCACTTACAGGGGAACATACTTTTTGTGCTTGCAGTCTTGGTCTATGTGGAAATCTTCATTACGTCTTAGCTTCAGCTCGAAACTCTTTTGCCATTTTCTGTCTTCCTGCACTGGTATGAAATTGTCACAGGACGTTTCTCGGACACACCATCCCGCCTATTCTGCACTGCTTCAAACGATTGGTCTTTGTTTCGTGAAGGTGCCTTTTAACACCACACGTACCTTTTTCTAACGTCGAGCTTAACTGGAGCATTGACCGTGGAGGTACCTTTTAGCACCACATGTACCATTTTCTAACGTCAACCATTGGTGTTAACGATGACTTCGTCCATAGCTTTCAAGTGGATTCCGATTGTCAGGGTTTCTCAGCTTATCTCTCGAGATAGTGTCATGTCTGTTGTTTTTCAAGAATTACTGTTCAAATGCACGCCATCGTTGTTAATCTTCTGTTGCAGTTTTTTGTTTGGTTTTTTGTTTGTTGTGCGTTTTTTTTTCAACATAAATCAAACGCTTTTTTAACCATTTATGGCAGTGAATGGCCTATTTTGTGCTGATGTGCTCACTCACTCACGTATTGTCTGCATGTCTGTTTGTAGCAATTGCATGTATGTACCTGTGGCTATGTGTGCGTGTGTTTGTGGAACACTTGTTGTTCATCACCACTGGCATGTAGGAGCTGCACTCGCATGTTGAGTTTGGTCTTGGGCGGAATCTTCAGACGCATTGTTCCACGGCGTTACAGACCGTAGTACAGGAAGCAAAGCGTGACATGACAGGTGATCATTTCAGTCATTTCTGACTGACAAAAGTGCAGTGAATCAAATCATCGTCGAAATTGTGGTATTCTGTGGAACTGCATTCGGAATTTTTGTATCGTTTTAAAGTATTCGTAGTCTGTAACCATAAACCATATGTGGTCTCAAATTGCGATAAATGTAATGTCTTGTCCGTAATGGAAATTTTGTGTGACATCGTTTACTGCTACATTTTATTTGGGCAAACATGTTTTCTTTCTGTTATCATGTTACTAATTTATTATTCTTTCGTTAAATCTCCCCCTTCTTGTCACCATCTGCATTTGTTAACAATGCGTACTCATCGATAACTTTCGATTTCTTTGCATATATTGTTTTGATTCCTTTCAGTTTTGTTTACGATGACAGCTTTTGTTGCATGTAATTATCCTTCGTGTGTCATTGTGTACATTTTTTCTTCACTTGTTTTGCCAGTGTGTGTTCTCGTGTGTCAATTTTTTGTATGTTGTTTGCGTGTGCTAATTATGATCAAATGTTAGAACATTATAAAAGTAAATGATGCACAGCAGAAAAATAAAACAGTATAAGCAACAGTTGTGGTTAATTAGGAATTTGATACAGTGTCTTCATTCGTGTAAGAAGGTTTATTATTCTGTGTCAAGTTTTTCCAGTTTCAACTCAGTTTAACTCGATCAGGTGAATAAGGTTGGAGAACTTGGTATGTCTAAAATCAGCAGCGTATTACAATAGTATTACCAGAAACCTAGTGAGCTCAGATCTGTTTCTATTATACCTATGTGTTTCTATTATTATCAGACTTCCTACAGGTCACGGAAAACTGGAAAAAGTCAGGGAATTTGAGTGGTCAGGTCGGGGGAAAATATTTTTTGTAGAAGTCAGGGAAAATGAAAAATTGGTGCCACCACATTTGTCAGATTTTCAGGCTAAAATGCATCAAATTCGATTTACGCTGGGGCTCTGCCCCAGACCCCACTGGGGGAGCTTACAGCGCTCCCCCAGATCCCCTAGCTGCACTTAATATTGCTCCATAAATGACATGTTTCAACAGTTATCATAAACCTTAGGATATAGTGTACCATTTCTAACATTTGTGCGATAGGGTTATTGTTTTGATAAGGTCAGGGAAATTGTCATTCCATGACTTGAAAAGTCAGGGAAATTGACTATAGAAGACCTGTAGGAACCCTCTATGTGGCTGTGTAACTGACGTTATGTTGTACGTCGCAGATCGTCTGTCGTCGCTGGTCCCCGACACTCCACGTCGTCAAGCTGTACTTGACTTGCCGACCCGTGAGTTTGAGATGGCTTACCGTCTGGACTGCCGCAACCTCTGCGCCGACTTCACCGAGGACATTGAGTTTCGTTTCTCGCTCGGCCTCAGCTCGTTGCTGCGTCGGTTCCTCGGTAAAACTGGCATGCAGCGCGTTGCTCACGGATACTGTCAGGTAGTATATTGTTGTATTATATTATTAGCGTAAGACACGCCTAAACCAAGCTTTTAGTTTTGTACTGATATAGTTAGCTTGTGCATGGGTGTGTGTGCGTCTTTTGTTAGTTAGTATTACGTCTGTGTGCATGTGTATGTAGGTAGTATATTATTGTACTTTAGGTGTTGGTTTGATTGATTTTGCTGTTAATTTTTGTTGTCCGTACCAGTGCAATGTGTCGAGCGGGACGTTAAACCTCACTCACTCATGTGCACTCCTGCCTGCTTATTGCTGTTCTCGTCTTTGTTGTACTATTTCACAGTGCTGGAGTTAAGTTAATATTAGCTCATTAGTCAGTTCTTAGATGCTGTTTATGATGAATGCTGGGAAAGCCAGCGGCGGCTTGTATTAATTTCTGCTCAGAAAGTACTGCTAGCCTATACTGTCGTCACGTGACTTCCGGCTAGGCTAGCAGCCTTCACGACAGCCACGCTTCATTGACAACAATGGGCATCGCTCGAGATGCCGTACTATTAATCTAAATAAATTAAAAACTGCAATTTCGTGAGCGTGATTTAGTATACAGGCCCTATATACGCTAATCATTCATAATCGATGATTAAAATAGCTAAAAATAGAAGATCGTTGGTCGGCTTCGCTGCGGAAGGCGGAGCTGCTAATCTATTTTTAGAAAGGTATTTGGTTAGCAGGTTCCGCGGCCAGTGGCGTTCACTCCTCAGACGCCGTCCAATGACGTTAACTTGGGTGGGTGGGGCTAAGAGACGTCGATGACGTTGTGATTGGTTGTTGGCAGGTTCCGCGACCAATGGCATTCACTCCTCAGACTCCGTCCAATCGGCCGGTGTCTCGCCGGGCGGACGGTGATGACAACGAGTTGATGGTGACTCTGTTGACAACGTTCTCTTCACTGTATTCAGGCACTACTGTCAGCACGCTCGCCATTGCGGGCCTTGTGAGTCAAACTTCTCTCATTCCAGGGTGGCCGCTCACCTGGAAAACCTGGAAAAGTCAGGGAATTTAAGGATGGTCAGGGAAAAGTCAGTGTTCTTGCGTGCACGAAATTAGGCCAATTTGTTCTCAGGAAAATCATTGAAATTGTTGCCAGCAGATGTCAGATTTTGAGGCTAAAATGCACCAAATTCGATTTCGGCCAGGGCTCTGCCCCAGACCGCGCTGGGGGAGCTTACAGCGCTCCCCAGATCCTCCAGCTGGATTTAAGGGGGCCTACTTTTAAGGAAGGGAAGGGGAGTAATAATAAATTATTCCATTGTAGTCTACTGAAGAACACAGTTGTCATAGTTGTGACAGTATATATGAGTATTGCCGTGAGAAATAGCATGTATTTCGTTTTGTATCGCTACTGTTGCGAGGGTCGATGATCTGTAAATATTTACTTGAAATGTCTGAAAAAGTCAGGGAATTTGATAATGACTGGAGAGTGGTCGCTCTGTCATTCACTTTATCACCATTCCCGAAAAGCCACATAATAACATTGTCTTCCGGTTCCGGTTTCTGCTAAAACAAATTTAGTAGTTGACACCTCTGTTTCGCTACTTACTACCGACCGAATAAATTTGTGTTCCAGACGGTATGGAAAATGCCATAAATCGGAATGGTGATATGGATAATTTATGTGCCTCTTATAACCAGGGTTCAGATACCTGGGTACATACCAAAAAAACCCAGTTGGTTTTTTTGGGTACACCCACCTAAAAAACCACCCCAAAAAACCCACACTTCTACTTTAACCTAATTTTAGTTTATACTTTATATGCCACTAATAATGCAATATTTTATTGTTTTTAAAGCTTTAACCTAATTTTACTTTATACTTTATATGCCACTAATAATGCAACATTTTATTGGTTTAAAGCTTTAAGGCTTTAATATATATATAAGTTTCTGAGTTTTTGTATTAATTACCTATTTTTTCCTGCTTGTCCAAAAAAACCCAATAAAACCAAAAGAAACCCACTGGGTTGGGCTTTTTAAAAAAAACCCGGGTTATTTGAACCCTGCTTATAACCTCCACTGAATCAATCAGTCAGTCAGTCAATCCGGGATTTCTAAAGTAGACCGGGTTTTTTTTTGTGTCGTGAAAAATTATTTTAGAGTTGGAGGGACTCGTAAGAACTGACGTGTGTATCTCGTATTGTGCATCAGATCGGTCGTGCGGCCGGCTGGCGGGTGATTGCCGTGTGTGGCGCGGTCTACGGTCTGGTCTACCTGTATGAGCGACTGACATGGACAAACAAGGCCCGCGAGCGTGCATTCAAACGCCAGTACGTGGACTACGCCAGCTCCAAGCTACGACTAATTGTTGACCTGACCAGCGCCAACTGTAGCCACCAAGTCCAGCAGTATGTATGAACGAATCATCTTCATTGAGTGTTGCAGCCAATAGCTGGATTATAACATAAAATACAAGCTAAAAGTAAGAATAACGTACATGCAATCAGGCCTAGGTAAAATTGTACAAACAATACGGTAAAAATGATTTCGCATACGATAGATGATTTGCACACGAAAACTGACAGGCAAGCTGCCAGTTTAATCTAGCACATAAGCTAAAAAGAACTAAAAATGTTTTAAATGGAACTAAAAAAGTAAAAAAATAAAAATCAAGAAACAGGCGGTTATGAGAGAGATAAGAGACCTTAGACAGAAAAACTAAAAGGGAAGGAAATAACGATAACTGAAAACTAGAAAAAAACTGAAACCGATAAAAAAACCGTAAAGCAGTCCGGGTATCCGTGAAATCAGTTCGTGTTTTGAGGAGTTCATATAAACCAGTATGGCACAAATGAATGGAAAGATCGTGTTTCGGTGGTATTAAATGTGTACGACAACTATCAGGATGTGTGAGCTGTTCAAAAAAATGTTTTGTCAATTGTTCACAATGATCAGCCAAAGTTATCAGTCCAAGTGTAGAACACGCCTCTTCATAGTTGACATGTAGCATTGTCGACTGTTTTCTCAGCTTTGTACAAAGCTTGGTACAAAGATAAACTGGTTAGCAGGTAGGTCAGGCGGTCGAAGGTGAAGTTCTTATGCGTAAATGTTGCTAGTGAGATACAGTGTCAGTATGGATACTACATATTATTACGCACAACTGCACGTAGTGCTAAGCGCGTACTTAGTACTAGCTATCGTAATTTTGTCTGTCTGTCACGACCCGGTACCAATTCAAGCCCAGGTGAGATAGAGACTCCATGTTTTTACCATATGATAGCGTAGAGTCTCCAGTTTCTTGTGAGCAAATTTTGTGCCGCTCGGTGAGGAGATTCCCCTCGAACGAGGGCATCAAACAGGGGTACCCCCTAAGAAATCATTATTTTACTGCTGTTAACTTGTCTAGCGTGAGAACGGTTGCAGATAGACACAGACTTGCTGCTTATCATAACAAGCACTGCTGACGAGCTTTCCAGTGGTACCAACATCGATGACCTTGAATGACCTTGAACTCCAAAAATAGGCGTTTTAAGTGATTTTTTGTGGTTTTATGCTGCAAAACACATTTCAAGAGTGAAATGCGTCGAAATCACTGAAGGCAAACCAAGCATACCGACACAACCTACGTATGAAATTTGATGCTGTCGCGCGTCTCACGAGCATTAGCTCAAGTTTCTTGTTTTGATACTGATAGCTAGCTGTGTGTAATAATCATTGCTCCAATGAGTGATTGATGTGGGTGTTGATTGTCAGGGAGCTGAGTTCATCGTTCACTCGTCTGTGTCATTACGTCGACCTCACAAAGAGTGACCTTCAGCAGGAGCTGAGCGACCTTCGCAAGGTCATCGCACAACTTGATGAGGCGGCCACTCACGCCAAATCACTCAAGTACGTCCCGTGTACAGATTCTGTTCACAGCTCCGGCACTTGGCGATAAATCACACGATTAATCATTTTACAAACTCTAACTATTAAGATAAATTTAATTGTTCAGTTATGTAGTGAATACACGAGGTGATCGTCGCGGCGATCGTAGTGGCGACCAACTGGCGATCGGCGATCGCCACCTCGATTGCTTGAATTAAACATGTTTAATTCGAGCAACCAACTGGCGATCGAAGTGGCGACCGTCTCCTTGTGTATTCACTACAGGCGATTGTCGCGGCGACGATCGCCACTATGATCACCATTTGGTCGCCTCGTGTATTCACGCCATTAGTTTCACATCACTGGAAGACTTTCTTTTTGACTTAGACTTTTGCTAATCCAATTCGCTGAGCGAAGCTGAATGCTGAAGTCCCTACTTAGACCAGAGTTCAACTAAACTTCAGTAAGTATGTACTTAGACCATAGTTTTGGGCTTGGACTTTCGCCGAGCATTTTCACTGAGTGGAAACTTCGAACTCTAGTTCAAAAGTTTCTACTCAGCGAAAGGCTCAGCGAAATTACTTCGTTTTTTTTGGCTTAACTCTGTACTTTGACCGAACTTTAGCTCAGCGAAAGGCTAAGTCAGTAAGTGAAGTCATCCAGTGCGAAAGAATTGCAAAGCAGATACAATGCGTCCCTGCAACATTCTGTTCTGTGTGAGCAAACCTACATGAAAACTGAAACATGCGAACTCTATTCTGGAGTATTTTGAATATTTCTGCCAAATTTCATCAAAATCGGTCTTTATAATTTCGAGCTATAGCGTTTCAGAGTCGGTACGTTTTTCGGGAAACAGTGTACAATGATAAAAGTTTGACTGTATGTATGTACGTTGTAGGAACAAAGCTCAGTTCATCGACAGCGAACTCAACAACTTCATAGCTCAATATCTCAACGCCGACAGTCGGCTCTGACATCAGATCAGCCGTTGCTGACAACTTGCCCACCCAGTACACATACACAATGCCGATATCTTAGAGCTGACTGCCTTCTTTGCTGCATGTTTATACACTGTGTCACAAGGTAGTGTAGCGACGCTGCTAAGGTGTGGTGGTATATTCACACATCACTTTATTGCAAATTGTCCAGTGAGTGCGCCAGTGAAAGAATTTTGAAAGTCGGTTAATATCTGGCAAAGATATGGACAGTATACCAAGTGGGACATTTCTTCGAGACACAGTGTTTAGTGTTGAGCAGTGTGGTTGCTTTCAGCTTCCAGTATAGTGTGAGTTCTGTCGTGAACAAACATGCCGTGTTGCGTTGTCACAGTTCAGCGGTTTCAGTTCCCGATATGAAGTCCATAAAATTTTTAGGGTCTGGGTGTAAAAACCAGGGTCGGTCGGGTTTCGGAAACGACAATTCTTTTAGGCCTAGGCGATGGACCGCGTCAAACGCAGACATGCCAACCATTCCGCTTTTCGCGGAATTATTCCCCATTTCCGCCATTCCGAGCGGAATTTGTAAAATTTGTGAAATTCCGCTTTTCCATTCCAGTCATTTCAGCCATAAAAACTTGGTATTTTCATACATAAATCTTTTAAAAAAATCTTATCACCAGAGGCCATCTGTGAAGCTCAAATTGCACCATAATAAAAATCGGCTGGGGCTTCGCCCCAGACCACAGTTGGGGAGCTTACAGTGCTCCCCCACATCCCCTAGCTGGATTTCAATTTATCGGCCCTTCGGACCTCTATTGTCGGCCATTCGGGCCTCCGTTGTGAGTGATTCCTCTTTTTGGTTTTCAAATGTTGGCATGTCTGCAAACGGCAAGCACTGCTTTGTTTGTGCAGTTGTGCTATTTGGAGAGGAGAAGGTTGTTGCTATGTACTAAGTCTGTGATGAGATTCTGTCATTCTGTCTGTCAGCGTAGTTAGAGTTGTGTCTTATTCTTCAACTCTACTGTCACTTAGTTTACCACAAATCCTATTCACCTCTTGCGCGATGGACGGTGTTTAATGAGTTCATATAAGGTAAAGGTAAAGATCCAGTACTTGCTGTAGCGCCTATTAGTCAGTGGCGATTACTGCCAAGCTCAAAACGCGTAGTGTGTGGATAGCATCTACACAAGAGTCCCCCCGAACATCGATACCACAACTCCATCTTACAGACTCGCGACCAGAAGCGCTTTACAATCTCGAAAGTGGCAGCTGATTGGCATGAGCTGATGATACCGCAGCACACTATGCGGCCATCCATTGCCCGCTTCAGCGAACAGTTGGACCCGCGGTTGCAGCTAGCAGAGATACCACCACCCCAATCAGCCACACTAGGCCTTCACCCCATAGCCGGTAAGCTACGACTCATTTCCCGTCCCGCTGAGGGTAGGAGGCTGAGTTGACCTGAGCACACAGTAGGTTATTGTGTTGCCTACAATATAGTGCAATTTCACACAGCATCTTAATAGAGATTCTCTATTGTGCCATGTGTGCTGGTATCTGGATAAAGTGCCGTCTTAAGCACTTAGCTAAAGTTGCTGCTGCTACATGAAGGATGGCGTATAACAGTGTTTTTCAACCGGGGTTCCACGGAACCCAGGGGTTCCGCGGACCTCTTCCAGGGGTTCCGCGACGTGCCCGGTAAAAAAAGTAAAAATAACTTAGGAAAACGGAAGAAACCACGTCAGATAACACGGGTCAAGTGCGGCAATTCTCAACCTCATACATGTGCGAATTTGGATTTTCTGCCATGACTGCGATCAAACACAAGAAGCGAGAACGACTGTTATCCGTTGAAGAAGAACTTCGAGTGCGTCTGTCCAAAACTCGTCCAAGAATTAAGCTGCTTTGCGGAAATCGCCAGGCGCAAGTTTCACACTAATGTGCACCCCCTATGTCTATGACTATGATATCGCTTTTGTTTGAACATTCTTCTTTTGACATGTTACATGCTTCTCAGTGGTAACTGAGTTTAACTGAAATATGTTTTTGGACTTCGCAAAGTACAGACTGCAAGACTGTAATACAGACACTCGAAGAAACTCGAAAACATTTACTTTAAGACTAGTAGTATAGTATGATACTACTGGTATTAACTTTGACAGTAATCCGGAGTCGTGCGTGCATATATAGTTCATTGTGATTTCGTAATATTTTCAACTTTCGCACTTTTGCATCCAAATGATGAGATTATTAACAAGCAGTGTATGCTAGTATAAAGTTATTTATTAAGTTTAATTCACACAGTCACAGAGTCACCGCGTGGGGTTCCGCGAGCGATTTCACAGCTTGCAAGGGTTCCGCCACAGCAAAAAGGTTGAAAAACACTGGCGTATAAGAATAACTAGAGGTCGTGATTTCCAAGATCATAAAATGTCATTCTGGAACATATTATTGTGGTTAGATTGCATGAGAAATAACGTTACACAAATTTCATTCATTGATTTATACGGCTATTGTTGTGGCAGTTTGGTTATGTTTGTTGCTGTTTACAATCGAATGGCTGTTAGTTGTAAAGTAGTTGTTAGTTGCGTTTTGAGTGTAAAATGGATATAAGGAGGCTCTGATCAGTATCAGCAGCATTACTTGCCGCAGTCGTCCACATCACCGTGGACAAGCAACGGCGTCATTCGTTGAAAACGTTCGGTTTGCAGGAAGTTGCCGTTTTCTGACAGACGAGACGGGGGTGCTGAAAATTTCAGTTTTGCTGCTAAATCCCTTCCACCAATTTTGTACAAAATTTTGGGGTTTTCAGCCCTAGAATTTTCAGTTTTTGGACACAAATTTTCGGACAAGACGAAATAAATTGTGGAACATGCTACTAGGCGCAAGCTGACTCAAGATAGAGATGGAGATGGGAAATACAACCAGTACCAGCGATTGAGACGACGATGCTGACTGCAGTGTGAACTTTTGCCTACCAACTGTGCCATTGCTTAAGGTCTTACTTTGCAGGTTAGGGCAGCTCTGCTGCTGTAAAAGACACTGTTTGTTTCGGCTGGTTTTTGGTTGTCCGCGTTTGTATTTAGTGTGTTTTTGTTTTGTTACTGTCCGCGCGGTAGCGACGGACCGTATTGTTTTAGTCAGAGTTTTTCTCTCTCTGTTAGCACGATAATTCAAGAAACGCTGCACTCAGCTTGGTATTTTGCAGGAACATTTACCTTGAGAACCGCACGAATCCTATTGAATTTAAGGTCATAGGTCAAAGCTCAAGGTCATTTTTCGTTGATGAACCATAATTCTCCTAAATGTTTTCGTCGAACGTGGAAAAAATCGTAGTTGCTAACGCCGTTTTCCGCTTGTCGATTGCTTGATCCGTTCCAGAGAAATTCGCGATCAAAGTCTATAGACTTGTCCCTTTCTAGTGCATGAATCGCTGCACTTAGCCTGATGAAATTTTGCACGCACGTGTAACTGGACAATCTCTAGAACCCTATTGAACGTCAAGGTCAAGGTCACGTTTTTTTTGTGTTTTCTGTGTGCATGATGCTGTGGTTACCCGCTTGCAGTACTTAGCCTTGATCAAGGCTTGATGATCTTGTTTTGTTGTCTGCTTGGCTGGATGAAATTCCAGTACCGTAGTGTATGTAGTAAGCAGAGTCAACGTCTTTTTGTCTTCACAGCAGCCTACTTCAGTGTCTGGTTGAAGTTGACTGACAGAATAAACTGTCATTTTTGCGTGTTGTTGATCAAATTGTTTTCTTTGTCGTTGACTGTTTTATGCTTTGTTGTGGATTTGCAGTTTTGACAGTCCAACACGAAAATAATATCGCAGTTAATCGATTGCCGGCATACGGTTTGCCGTATGGTTTTTAATGTACTTTCTCAGTGCGTTGTAGAGAATTGTTGGCTTTGTGTGAAGAGGGTCAGAATGTGATACATATAGAGATGAAACTCATTTTATGCCAATAAACATCAAATGATCAAAGGTCGATGGCGGACCCCTCACCACAAAAAGGTAATAGGTTAAAACGTAAAGGTCCGGTGCATGCTAAAGCGTTGCTTACATCACGTGAGTCGACTCGTGCCAAGAAGCGCTCGCTGTACAATCTCGGAAGTGGCAGCTGATTGGCGTGAGCTAATGAACGATAGCGCTCAAAAATTCCCAAGCTGATGTACAGCTTAGGCACAGATCTAACTGTGGCTTTGTTTAACTAGCCTGAAACACTAGCCTGCCCTCCGTTGTTACAGGCTTGCCTTTGTATTTCCTCATGTTTGAGGATCGGAGGTCATGTTTGTTATTATTTACACAAGAGTGACGTGTCATTTACGTCAGTGTAGCAGGAATCCTTAAGACCTATTTATATACCTTTATCTAAAAGCCGACACTTCAAAATTCCATTTCTTTATTTATGGTTCATCCTTTTAAGCCACATTTTGTGTACTCCAGTTCTTCCAAAATAACTATAAATACCAGGGGCGTCGATCCCTATGGGACAGGGGGGACACGTCCCCCCAATATTTGGACCGGGGGGACATGATCACGAATGTCCCCCCCAATATTTGTAGAGTAATATCAGCTACTTTTTATCCATACAGTATTTTCTTGATAAGTTGAAAGAGTTTTTAGTCTTTTAGTCTTTAGCCGACTAGTGCAAGGAGTCGTTGAGACCCTGTAATCTAATCAAGAAGGTCACAGTAAGG
>Ga0209052_1000214_pt1 | contig 18160 bp, 17 predicted proteins | sample WorMetHEROISLAND_2_FD_187409 | JGI IMG/M metagenome (GOLD analysis project Ga0209052, IMG submission 187409) | Marine gutless worms symbiont microbial communities from Max Planck institute for Marine Microbiology, Germany - Olavius sp. 4 HERON... | ecosystem: Host-associated > Annelida >...
CTCTAACGCACTTGATAGGCGGAGCGTGAGCGGAGCCTGTCAAGTGGGTTAGAGCGAAGCTCGACAGCCGGCCGATAGGCGGATGGCCGAAGGCCAAGCGAGCTTTAGCTCGCGGTCCGCCTATCAGGTCCTGTCGGCCGTGATGACAAAAGAAAGAGAAGCCGCCCTGCAGTTGGCCTTGGATGCCCTGAACGAAGCCGAGTTCGAAAAGGAAAATATCCTGTCGGCGCTCGGTCTGCTTGAAGAAAAGCGGCGGCACCTGGTATCCCGCCTGGCGGATATGCTGGGATGTCCTGAGCCGGCGATGAACTTGACGATGATCTCCCAAAGGGTCGGCGAGCCCTTTGCCGGCCGGCTGCAGCAGATCGCCTCAGAGCTGTCGGCGTTATTTAAATCGTTGCAGGCGGCCAACCAGCGTAATAAGCAGTTGTTCGAGCATTCTCGCGAACTTCTCGCGGGGTCATTGCAGCTCTTTGGTGAGGCTATGGCACCGACACCAACATATAGTGCCACCGGTGCCTACCCGAACAGCGCGGCATCCGGCAAATGCATATGCGATGAGATCTGACGGAAGACCCTCGGCAATGTGTGCTGAATTATTATACCACATGGGTAGAAAGAAGGGACAATGCGCCATCCAAAATTGAATAAAATAGCTTCAGAAATAAGAACCTTTCCGTGCATGCCTGCCACCGGTGCCAAGATGCTCAAAATGCTTGAAGACCCGGATACCGGCGTGGATGAAATCGAAGATGTATTGCGCCACGATCCCGGGCTGACCGGCAATGTGCTGAAATTGGCCAATTCGGCCTATTTCGGGATTCCCGCCAAAATATCATCGGTTCGACAGGCGATCCTGCTGCTCGGGTTGAAAAAACTCATCCAGCTTGTCATTGCTTCCTGTGTCAGCGCCGTCATGGACAAACCGGTTCCGGGCTATGACATGCCGCCGGGAGACCTTTGGCGGCATTCCATCGCCGTTTCGATAGCCGCCGAGGCTCTGGTCAAGGACAAAAAAAACATCGGTTCCGAGGATATTTTTACACCGGCGCTCTTACACGACATCGGCAAGTTGATTCTGGGACACTTCATCAAGGATGAGGTTGAAGACATCGAAAAAATTGCCAGCGAGGGGGTTCCCTACGTTGTGGCCGAAAATATGGTCCTGGGAACCGATCACTCCCAGGTCGGCGCCCAGGTGCTGACCCACTGGTCTTTTCCCCGTGACGTTATCGAAGCTGTCCGCTGGCATCACGACCCGGATTATCCCGATAAGGCCACTGCGCCGGTGGATGTTGTATATTTGGCCAATTTTTTATGTCAGGCAAATGACCGGGCCGGAGGGCCTGCCGATGATCTGTCGCCGGCGGTGATAGAACGGCTGGGGGTCGACGTCGGCCAGTTTGACACCATTGCCGGCAATGTCGCGCGCTGGGTTGACGAACTTGCCGAGGCGCTGACCTTTCATTAGCGATGTCGATCGTGACCATAAACAGGCAGACCAATGGCGATTAACTTGAAAAAAATTGCTTCATTGTTGAAATCATTTCCGAGCATGCCGGGTGCCGCGGTAAAGCTGCTGGCCCTGATAGACGATCCGGATGTCAATGTTTCGCAGATCGAGGGCATCTTAAAGCAGGATGCCGGCCTGACGGCCAACCTGTTAAAGCTGGCCAACTCGGCCTATTTCGGGATTCCTTCCAAAGTTGGCTCGGTCCGGCAGGCTGTGTTGATATTGGGCTTGAAACGCTTGATTCAAATGGTGATCGCATCCTGTGTCAGCGCCATTATGGACAAGCCGGTGCCCGGTTACGATTTGCCGCCGGGTGAATTGTGGCGGCACTCACTGGCGGTGTCGGTAGCTGCCGAGGGCCTCGTCAAAGAGTTGAATATCCAGGCATCTGAGGAAATTTTTACCGCGGCGCTGTTGCACGATGTGGGTAAACTTGTACTGGGAAATTTCGTCCAGGAGGATTTTGACAAAATCGAGGCAGCCTTGAGTCGGGCGATTCCATTCGAGGCCGCCGAAAATATGGTTTTGGGTACCAACCACGCCGATATCGGTGCGGAAATACTAACCCAATGGTCATTGCCGTTGGACATTGTCAATGCCGTTCGCTGGCATCATAATCCCGAAGACGCCGATATGAACGGTACCATGCTGGACATCGTCCATGTCGCCAATGTGCTGTGCCTGATGATCGGTATAGGAGCCGGCACGGATGGATTGCAGCACAAACCCTCCGAAGTCGTGACCGAGCGGTTGGGCCTGGAACCACACAATCTTGAAAAGGTGGCCAGTCAGACCCTGGAGTGGACCAACGAATTGTCGGATGTGTTCGGTTCGGCCTGACCCTGTCGGCCGGACCGGACTTGCGGACCTCATGGATCTTCCAATCCGCAGCGTCGGGGTGCTGGACGAGGTAAGGGTTTTGCCGGGAGCTGTTCCCGCACTTTTTAAGGTATTTGCGCAAACGGCGGAATCCGGCAATTCTTCAAGGAAAGGTGGTCTAGTATGACGGGTATGTACGGAGTTTTAAATGTGGCCAGCAGTGCTTTGCTGACCCATCGGAAATCGATCAATGTGATCGGTAATAATATTGCCAATGTGAATACCCCCGGGTATTCCCGTCAAAATTTGGTATTGGAAAATCGGACACCCGCGCTGTCCTCCATCGGTTTGGTGGGTACCGGGGTTGAAGCCGTTGCAGTCGAACGGGTCTACGACCGCTTCCTGGGGCTTCAGATCAATAATGAAAACGAATCTCTCGGTCGCTGGGAGGCCCGCAAAGAAGGCCTCGAACTCGCCGAGGTTATCTTTGACGAGAGCGGCGCATTTGGACTCAGCCAGTCTTTGGGCGAATTCTGGGGTGCCTGGCAGAATTTATCCAACAATCCTTCGGGTTACAATGAGCGTGTCGTGCTGCAGGCCAGTGCTGAGAGCCTGACCGCTGCGTTCAACCGGGTATATGCCGATCTTGAGAACGCTCAGCGGGGATTCGACGCCAGTATCGAAGGGGCGGTAGCCCGGATCAACCAGCTGTCCCAGCAGATTGTCGACATCAACCAGAAAATCATGGGAGTTGAGGCCTCAGGAACTTTTGCCAATGAATACAGGGATCAGCGGGATTTGGCCTTAAAAGAACTGGCGGGCTTGATTGATATCAACAGCTTTGAAGATGACAGCGGCCAGGTTAGTGTGTTGACCGGGACCGGTCAGACATTGGTGGGAAGCGCTTCGTCCCGCAATTTGCTCACCCAGATCAACGGTTTCGGCTTGAAGGATATTGCCTGGGAAAGTCCGGATGGCACGCCGGTAGATATCACGGCTAGTATTACCAACGGGAAACTAAAAGGGTGGCTGGATGCCAGAGACACGGATGTTCGTGGCTACACGCGCCAGCTCGATGTCCTGACCGAAGGTTTGATGGAGCAGGTCAACGCCCTGCACCAGGCCGGCTATGGGCTGGACGGATCCAATGGGAACGATTTTTTCACCGGGCTGGCCACGGCGTCGGGCAATATAGATTCTGAGCTGACCATCACTGCCCAGCCGGGCGGTTCCGGCAATATCCAGATCACGGTGGTCGGGGGAGGGGTGGCCGTCCCGTCGTTGACCACGGATGCGGTAACCGGCGATATCCAGATATCCATTGCCGATGGGGTTACCACCGCCGGTGATATCGCTTCGGCGCTGCAGGCCCATTCCGGTATTGCCACCGCCGTGGCAGGCACGCCGGGGGCGGTCTGGGATCTGAGCGCCGGTACCAATACGACCACGCTTTGCGGCGGCAGTTCGGCCAATACGCTGGAGATGAATTCGGCTCTTACCAACGATCTGGATTTAATTGCGGCCTCGTCTACATTGGCCGGTATTCCAGGCAACAACATCCAGGCGATCGAGATGGCCAAATTGCAGCATGCCTTGACGATGAACGGCAATTCTGCAACCTTTGAAGGACACTTCAACACCCTGGTCAGAACCGTCGGCAGTGATATGCAAAATGCCAAGGCCTATTTCGATCATCAATCCGATATGGTTGCCCAGCTTGAAAATCGTCGTGGATCTGTTTCGGGGGTATCGCTGGACGAAGAAATGATTAATCTGGTCAAGTTTCAAAACGCGTACGACGCAGCGGCGAAACTGATTACAACCGCCGATGAACTGCTGCAGACCGTTTTAGGCTTGGTCTAACCTGTAAGGAGGCTTAGATGCGGGTTACCGACGCCATGTTGTCAAACACATTAACCAGATACCTGATGCGCCAAAATGATGGAATGTACCGGGTGCAGGAACAAATCGCCACCCAGAAAAAGGTCAACCGGCCTTCGGATGATCCGGCCGGCATGCACCGAATTCTTGATTATCGCAACCAAATTGCCACCATCGATCAGTACATGGACAATATCAACCGCGCAACCATACGACTCGAATTTACTGAAATCACCCTGGATGCCGTTGATGATGTCCTCGGGGTGGCCAGAGAGATCAGCCAGCAGCAGGGCGGGGGGAGCGCCGAGTCAAGGGCCTTTGCGGCGGAACAGGTAAGGGAGCTCTACAACCAGGTGCTTGACCTGGCAAACTCCAAAATCGGAAACAACTATATGTTTTCCGGCTACCAAACCGACACCCCGGCCTTCGGGCATATCGTGGAAGTATCCGCAGGAGCACCGGGTGATCTTGAATTTGGACTGGCGGCCGACGCCACCAATGTAACCATTGAGGTTGTTGATGACAGCGGGACTGTCATCAACACGATTGTGCCGGCCGGCGGCGGCGTCGATGGCGTTAACACCGTGGCCTGGGGTGCGGCCGCCGTTCCGGCCGACGGACTTTACCGGTTCAGCGTAACCGCCTCCAATGCGGGTGGTGATGTGGTTGACTATGCCACCTATAACGGGGACAGCGGCATGCTTCGTATTATCATGGGCGAGAATACGGAGTTGACGCTGAATGCCGACGGCCGGGATGTTTTCGCGCCTACCGGCAGGGTAGACACCTTTGAACTCATCGCCGATCTTGTCACGGCCCTGGAAAATGACGACACGGCCGAGATCAACAGGTTGAAGCAGCAGATCACGACCGCACAGACTCAGGTCAGCGAGTTCAGGGCAGCCAGCGCCCCCAAAATGTACCAGCTCGAAAGCGCTGAAAGCTTTTGGTTCAACTACAAACCCAAGATGCAGCAATTGCTGACGGAAACGGAAAATGTCGACCTGAATGAGGCGGTTATGCGGTTGAATCAGATCGATCTCGCCTACCAATCCACCATTGCCACAGCGGGTCGAATCATTCAACCGAACTTGGTTAATTTTTTGAAATGAGACTTGGACATGCAAAGATCAGCCCTCACATGTGTTTTGCTCCTGCTGGGTTTATTGCCATGCAATTCGGCTTGGTCGCTGAGCGGTCAACATGTAGTTGCGCTTAAAAAAGCCGGTGTCAGCGATCAAACGATTGAGGTTATCGCCCAGGAGCGATTGCTCGAATGCGCCGCCTTCAGCATAGACGAAATTGTTGAAATGAAAAAGGTCGGTGTGGGTGAGGAAACCATGCGGGTTATTTTCAAAGAGGGCTCTTGTCTCAGGGATTCCGAAACTGTCGTCTATGGGCGCTCGACCCAGACCGTTCGCAACATCAGTCCCGAGGAGATTATTGCGTTCAAGAAAAACGGGATCAGCGATGAGGTGATTCGGTCTGTTATCGAAGCCAGCAAGTCAGACAGTCAACAGGATCGTGAGCGTGCCTGGCGGATGCTGGAGAATATGCGTTTGCGGGTCTTCACTAGGCATCCGCCCCATGACAGACGGCCGCGGACAGAAGACTGAGGTCGGTTGACAGAAGACGGACGACAGATGACAGAGGTCGGAAGACAGATGGCGGAGGTCGGATGACAGAAGACAGAGGACCCGTCTTCGTCCCGCTGAGGCGGAACTTCGTCGCGGCAGGCGGAGAACCGATGACGAAATACAGAGGAAAGATCAAAACAATAGCGCCGTGGGCCGAAAGTCGAACGCCGCACGCCGTTTCCGTCATTGCACCTTAAACCGCCAACGTTTAACTTTAGGCCCGCTAACCGCTACCCCGAATCCTTCAGCCATGAAGAGTACTTGCCACAAATGTCTGCATTATTACGTTACCTGGGATCCACAATTTCCTCATGGTTGTCGCACGATGGGATTCAAAAGTCGACGGATGCCCGTGATCGAAGTCCGGCGCACCATGCACGGCAGAGACTGCCTTTCCTTTGAAACGAAAAAATCGGGCAATTCCCCGCCAGTGCGTCCAAACCGCAAATAATTTCAAAAATATAAATCCGTTAGTTACAGCGGTGCGGGTAACAATCGATGACCCGTTGCCGGATTGTGCCGAACCATAAAGTCATTCATGCTGATCCCGCCTTAAACGGCAGTGTCAATATTTCGACACTTCCCAGGGCTTTAGATCATAGTATGGCCAGGGACGTTTCTTTTATCAGATACCGCCGCCAAAGGCCGAGGGCAAAAAAAACCCTGTTAGGGGGGGTACCTAACAGGGTTAGTCGGAGGTGGGAATGAAGGAAAGGAGGAAACTTCATTCCATTTGCCATATTAAACAGGCAATTAATGTGCCAGCTGAACAAAATCGGTCGATCAGCTTGCTAAAAGCAGTTGGAGGGCGGTTGTAGATACATTAAAATGTATTGATTACAAGTAGTTATATTGATATAGCAGGTTGGCCGCGGCGTTTAGAATATTTCGTCGGACGAACGGCCCATGGCCATACCGCCACCATATTCGTCAAAATTCCGACACTGGGTGGGATATTCCTTGCGGATATTCATCAAAGGTCAAGTATCCCGGCAAATGGCCGATATAATCGATAGAGACTTGGCTCTCTGTGGATCCTCGATGAAAGCCAACCGGAGAAATTGAAATTCAATGCTTTGCAATTTTCGCCGACGTCCTGAAGGGTTTTCGGAATCCTCAATGGGGGGAATAAAATTCCGCATATCCCCCGGCGGCGGGTATTTTCTACCGGATGTTTAACAGGGGTGGGCTCAGCTGCAGCTGCGATCCGACGTAACATTTTAATATCGCATCCAATTTAGACATTGTTTTAAACACTGTCATTGTGCATGCATTTTGCATTCTTAGTTAAGCGCGTTCGCTGCAGCCACCCGGGACGAGATCATATTCGATCTTTGAGGATCGAAATAATCAGTTGGCCGATGAGGATGTGACGGAATAACAAATCAAGGGTTGAACTTCAGGAAATCAGAGCAATGAAAATCGATGAAAATGACCAAATTATGAAAAATGTTTATCCGGAAGGCACTGCCAAATCCCGTCTCACGGGTAAAAAGGCGTTCGGGACGATTTTAGAGGAATCCCTGGCGAAAGCACCAAAAACAGCGGGGGATGCTTCCCCGGCCGCTTTCGTCAACCCTCTGCCCGGTGCCCGGATGATAGCCCCAAGTCCGCCGGATCCGACTGTTACCATTGAACCCCTGGAAAAAATGATTGACTTGCTGGACCAGTATCGCCAAAAGTTGGCCGATCCCCAGATCAGCTTAAAGCAGATCGATGCAACGGTTGGAAAAATTGTGCGGCAAAACGACAGCCTGGCGATCCTTGCGAAATCGTTACCCGCTGATGATGAAATCAAAACTGTTCTTAATCGGACCCGGGTAACCGCCGCCCTGGAAGTCACCAAATTCTACCGCGGAGATTATCTTCCATAGTGAGGCGGAGATCTTGCCAAGGGGTTCATCTCTAAAAATATCGATAAAGCCTTTGTGTTCCATCCATGAATTTTGTCAACGCCAATCGGGAGCGCCATTTAAAAAGAATCCAGGCAACCATCAGGAAAATGCCAAGCCTCTCGACGACTGTTGTCAAGGTTTTGGAAACCTGCAACGATCCCCAGTCCTCCGCCAATGACCTCAAACGGGTAATTTCTCTGGATCCGGTTCTCACCGGTCGTGTATTGAAGCTAATCAATTCAGCCTACTTTGCACTAGGTAAACCGATTACTTCCCTAACCCGGGCAATCATAATGCTGGGGGTCAACTCGGTTAAAAACCTTGCACTCAGTTTTGCCATTTTGAGAAACATGAGAGGCAGCCGTTCATTTCACGCCTTTGGCGCCGATGATTTCTGACTGCACTGTCTGGGTGTCGGGGTTGTGGCCAAATCCTTGGCGGCTGCCAAAGGTCTGTCGCCTGCCGAGCAAGAAGAGCATTTTGTTGCCGGTCTTCTCCACGACCTGGGCAAACTTCCGCTTAACAATCAGTTTCCTGAGGAATACTTTCAGGTCTGCCAGTCCTCAGGCAAAGAGGGCAGTACCTTTCAGCTCAGCGAAGACCGTGTGCTGGGCATTGACCATTGCCAGGTCGGCGCCATGATCGCCCGCAAATGGCGGTTGGGCGTTTCATTGATAGAAACCCTGTCGTGCCATCACCAGGTGGATGACTCTAGAAAAAGTTGCCGTGATTTGGTGTCCATCATCTCCCTGGCGAACCAAATCACAATAGAGCTGAAGATTGGCACAGCTGGTGATTACGTCTCCGACAAGGCCATGTTTGAACGGTTGACCGCAGAGGTAGGGATTGACTATGGCAAGTTGAGTGATTTCCATGATTCGGTCGCGAAGGAGATTAAAAAAGCCAGTATTTTTCTGGAAATCGTCAAAAGATGATTCACGGAGGAGCAAAAAATGGTATAATGTTACTTTAAACAGGCGCAGTCTTGTTAAGAAATCCAAAGCTCAGCCCATGATGGATAGCATAAAGGTTAAATTCTGGGGGGTCAGGGGCTCCATTCCCAGCCCCGGTTCCGACACCGTTAGGTACGGTGGCAACACACTTTGTCTCGAGCTGCGCCTGAAGGATCAAAATCGCCTCATAATTGTCGATGCCGGCTCCGGGATCCGGGAATTGGGAGACAGTCTGAGCTTCAACCCTGTTGCGGCCGACCGGGTCGACACCGAGATCTTTTTAACCCACACCCACCTGGATCACATTCTTGGCCTGCCTTTCTTCGGGCCTATTCACAATCCTCGAACGCGATTGAAGATATATGGCCCGGTGACCTGTGAAGAGGATCCTCTGAAGGATGTCATCGGCGGTCAGCTTTCTTACCGCTACTTTCCGGTCCGCCAGCGGGAATTGGGTGCCGATATCGAATATATTGATCTCAAGGAAGGAAATTACGATCTTGGCAAGGGTGTTAAACTGATCACCAAGTACCTTAACCATCCCCTGCTGGCCCTTGGCTATCGTCTGGAGTATGGCGATAAGGTTATCTGTACGGCCTTTGACACCGAGCCTTTTTACAACGTTTTCTGCACGGACCCTTCCGACCCGGGCTATGACGAGTTTCTCGCATCGGAAGGTGACCGGGCCGCCCGGGAAGAAAATTTCCGCATGGAAACCTTTTTCAAGGATGCCGATCTGCTGATTCACGACGGGCAATACACCCAGGCGGAATATGACAGCGGCAAGAGAGGCTGGGGACACTCTCCCATCGAATATGCGGTAGCCGCCGCCGGCCGTGCCAATGTAAAGCGTCTGGCAATCTGCCACCATGATCCTGTCCGCACCGATGCTCAACTGGATGAACTGTCCCGGCTGTTTGGCCGGGATGGCATGCCGGGAAAACAGGAGATTTTTTTCGCCCGAGAAGGACAGGAGATCGAGATTTAGGCTCCCGGAGCGCAAGCCGGCAATGGGTGGCTGGCTACTAGCGGATATGCTTGCCGGCAGCAAGGGCACAACGGTTCAGGATCAGACTTTCTGGTTTGCGGCTGTCGTTGCTGACAACCCGCCGCTTTTCAACCGCTGCCTGCTTCTAGTTATCTTTTCTTAGATTTTGACAGTTTGCGTTTGCGCAAATAAAACCGCTGCCAGCGGTAGAATTGTTCGGTTAATTTCTTTTCTTCCCTAACACTAATTCTCCTGAACTCGATCGCACATTCATACTTTTTAGTCTTGGGATTGCGCTCCTGTCGGATGATTTGACACTGCTTTATATTTATGCGGGGCGTGTCGTCTTCGTCATCACTGGACGGAAACTCCAGTTCAACATTTTCCAATACGCCGGAATCAATTAATCTCAACTCCTGCTCCATGTTGTTGGTTAAACTCACCACTACGCCGAGGGTGCCGCCCAGGCTGACGTTGACGACATACAGTTTATAGCGATTTTTATTGATGTTAAAATACAGTTTGGTGCCGGCAGACGCTTCCAATCGATAGAGGCTGCGCCGTTGATAGCGCTGGATTGATTTGGGAAATCTTATCCAGATCAATCCCCGCGAAACGTGGCTATCGCTGGTTTTGAAGGCATACTTGATACCATCCTTGGCGATGAACTCTATATTCATGCACCAGTCATCAAGGTCTTCGGTGGCTTTTAGAAAATCCTGATCGTATTCGATTAGGAAATAATGGGATTTTAGTCGTTTGCGAATTTTCTTCAAATGGGACAGGTGCGGATAACGACCATTGGACAGTTTAATCTGCAGCGGAATTTTATCCTCGAGCACTTCTTTGAAAAGCTGCAAAATGGCATCACCCTGGACTTTTTCAATGACGGTCATGGGGTTTTAGGCTCCTTTGGGATATGTTGGCGACAATTGCTATAATCTGGCGACGTGTTCGGCGAAATCCGAATCCTGCAAGATCTTTTTGGCGAAGTCCAAATATTTGGCCGTTATTGCCCTGACAGCCAATTGAAGGGCGTAGGGTTTGACCGGTTTTTCAAGCAGGTAGTTAACTTTGGAGGCCAGGCACATATTGACGACATCATCACTGGCATTGCCGCTGATGATGATGGTGTCCTCGTGGGCGGTCGGGTATTTTCCTTCGATGGCGTCCAGGAAATAAAAGCCACTCAAACCGCCAAGAAATACATCCACCACAAAGATCGCCACGCCGATGTTTCTTTCCAGGCAAAAGGACATTGCCTGTTCCGGATCAGAAAAATAATGTACGTTGCCCCAGGTGTAAAAGCTCTCAATCAGTTCTGCGATAACCTCACAAATACCCGGATCATCATCGAGGACAATCACATCCAACCCGTCCGACATGAGCGTGTCTCCCTTTAATTTTCGTTGGTTGAGCTGTATTTTTCGATTTTGCGATAGACGGTTGTGACATTGACTCCCAATATCTTGGCGGCCTGAGGTCGATTTCCGCCCGTGGCTTGCAGCACCCTTTCGATGTGGCGCCGTTCGAGTTCGTCCAGGGTGAGCAATTCAACGTTTTTGCGTCGCTCCGGTCCGGTGTAAGGCGCCAGGTTGCGGGCGGAGGCCAGGGTCAAGGTTCTGCCTTCTTCAAGCAGTACCGCGGCTGCAATCATGTTTTCAAGCTCGCGGACATTGCCGGGGAAAGGGGCCTGCATAAGCCTTTCGGCCAGCTCAGAACTCAATCCCTGGATTTTCTTTTGATTGGCCCCGGCGTGAATGTCCAAAAAATGGGCCGCCAGGGGCAAGATATCATTTCTTCTCCTTCTTAGAGGCGGAATCTTTATATTATACATGTTGATGCGGTAGAACAGATCCGCCCGGAAACGGCCTTTAATTATTTCTTCGTTGATGTCGCGGTTGGTCGCGGCAATTATACGGACGTCGGCATTTCGGACCTCGGTACTGCCGAGCCGGTAAAATTCCCTTTCCTCGATAACTCTCAGAAGCTTGGCCTGCAACGAAGGATCCAATTCAGTGATTTCATCAAGAAACAGTGTGCCGCCGTGGGCGGCTTCAAAAAATCCCCTTCTTTCGCTGGCAGCGTCGGTATAAGCACCCTTGGCATGACCGAAAAATTCATCTTCGAATATGGTCTTGCTGACCGAAGCCATATTGACGGCGAAAAAAGGGGCCTTTGAACGATTGCTTAATTTGTGAATGACCCGTGCAAGCATTTCCTTGCCGGTTCCGGATTCGCCGTTGATCACGACACTGTAGTCGGTGCCGGCCACCGCTTCTACCTGGTGAAAGACCAGGGCCATGGATTCATCCTCGGCCACAATCCCCTCAAAGGCCCCGGGATGGCGCAGTTCCGAAAACACTTTTTTTCGTCCGAACTGTGCCAGTTCATCCCGGAGACTGTAATTTCCGAGGACTCGTTGAACAAGTGCGACGAGCTTTTCACTGTTCAGGGGTTTGACCAGGTAATCTGACGCACCCAGGTTCATGGCTCGAACTGCGGTTGGGACCTCGTCGCTGGCACTTACAATGACACATTCGACACCGGCAAATTCAGCCTTGATTTTCTCGAGAACCTCCAGACCGTTTAGGTGTGGCATCATCAGGTCCAGTAATATCAGGCGAAAAGGATGGCGGCGCACATGATCGAGAACTTTGCGGCTGTCCGAGATAAGCGCCGGTTCCGGTAAACCGGCACTGACAAGCGTTGCTTTGATGCTTAGCAGGAGCCCTTCGTCATCATCGACAACCAGCACCGGTGTATGTTTTTCGGGAATGGATTCCATTAGACTCTGGACTCAGAGGAATTAACTGCAATGCTTTATATATGTTAAAATGAAATGCGAAAAAAAGCAAGAATTTCTAATTTGGCAGGATTAGTTTTTATAAGGTTTTTAGCGGGTTAAGCGAGATTCTGCTGATTGAATGCAAGCGCTGGCCCTAACCGTTCAACAGCTTGCGGATAGTGTCTTCCAGGCTGACCTGCCAGGGCTGAGTGTTAATTCCGAAGCGTCTGCGGATGCGGCTGCAGTCCAGGGCTGAAAAAGCCGGGCGCGCCGATCGGCTGGGATATGCGGCACTGGAGACGGCATCTACCCGAACAGTGCGGATATCCGCGTACAAGCGGGCCAATTCCACAATCTTTTGCGCGAAGGCGTGCCAGGATATGATGCCCCGGCCGCAGTAATGATAGGTTCCCCAGTACCCTTTGGCCGGCGAGCGCAGGCGATCGGCAATCGTCAACAGCGTTGAGGCAAGATCAGCGGCGTTGGTAGGGGAGCCGAATTGATCCGAGACTACGCTGATCGACTCTTTTGTTTCGGCCAGCTTCAGAATGGTTTTGACAAAATTTTGGCCGAATTGGCCGTAAAGCCAGGAAGTGCGGATGATAATATGTTCTTTCAAGCGGCTGCTGATTTCGATTTCTCCCCGGGCTTTGCTGCGACCGTAGACGCCCAGGGGTGAGATTGGGTACGTTTCGAAATAAGGTGAGCCTTTGCGGCCGTCGAATACATAATCCGTTGAAATGTGGATCAGGGGAATGCGATGATTTGCACAGACGCGGGCAAGATTGGCGCAGCCGGTTTGGTTGACCGCAAAGGCAGCATCGGCCTCATCTTCTGCCTGGTCAACTCGCGTGTAGGCGGCGGTGTTGATTACCACATCGGGCTGGTGAAGGGCGATTACACGCGCAACCTTCGCCAGGTCGACGATATCCAGGTCTTCTTCCGCGGGTGCCTGGATGGTGCCGCAGCGTGTCCGGCCCTGCTCGGTGAGTTCACGGCCAAGCTGACCCCGGGCGCCTGTGATTAATAATTTCATGGTTTGGTAAAGTTCTGGTCGGCCAGATACCCGTATTGGCGGTCTTTGGCTGAAAGAATCGGATACTGCAACGGCCAGTCGATGGCAATATCCGGGTCCGACCAGAGCAGGCCGCCCTCATCGTCCGGGTCGTAGTAGTCGGAGCATTTGTAAACCACATGGGCGCTTGCGCTGAGCACGCAGAATCCATGGGCAAATCCCTGCGGGATAAATAGTTGGCGTTTGTTTTCTCCCGATATAACAGCTGCGGACCATTTGCCGAATGTAAGGGAATCCGGCCGGAGATCGACGGCCACATCAAAGATTTCCCCGCAAACAACCTGAACCAGTTTGGCCTGGGGTTTGGTTTTCTGAAAATGCAGGCCGCGCAGGATATTTTTCGTTGAAAACGAGAGGTTGTCCTGTACAAAAGTGCACCTTATGCCCGCTGACTCATAGCGCTGATTGTGGTGGGTTTCCAAAAAATAGCCCAGCTCATCTTCAAATACGCGGAGCTCGATGATCAGCAGGCCCTCCAGCGGGGTGGCAATAATTTTCATGCATTCTCCCGTTCAAGCTGTTTTTTGAGACCAACACGGAAAATGGACCGCCGCAGCGGCGCCCCATCCCGCCGATACAAAGACTAGACCGCCATTTGATCGATCCGGTTGATCAATTCGACGATCCGGTCGTGGGCCTTTAATTCCGATTTCCATCTTGGGGGGATGGCCGCCAAGCCCAGGTGCGCTCCCAAAATCAGGCCGGCTGCCAGGCCTCTGCCGGCCGAATCTCCACCGGCCATGGCATTTTCAATCAGGGCGCGGCTCAAATCGCTTTCATAGCGGGCGATCAGGTGAATGACGCAGGGAAAAGCGGCTTCGACTTCGCACATCTGGCCAAAATCCAACATGGCCTGGCGGGTTTCCTTATCCGCGCTTTGCAAGCCGCTAGCGACCCATTCTGCAAAGGGTTCCCGGTCGAATCCGTCCTCCAATACCTGCTGAAGCGCGGCTACGGGTGCGTGGCCGCGAAGGACATACCCGGCCAACCTGGCAAAGAACTCGGCGCTATCGACAACATCCGGATGGTTATGGGTCAATGCTGTCTGTAAGCGGACACTTTCGACGAGTTTGTCCCAATCTTCGCGGTAGCGGTAGACCAGAGGAGCGATTCGGGCAGCTCCGGCCAGATCGTCGGAGCCCGAGCCGACGGCGCCAATATCTTTTCCGGCGGCAAAATTGTCAAGGGTTTCTTTGGTGGCGCCGTCAAAATAACCGTCATATGCCTTAAAAAAATCCTGCCAGCTCTTGGCGAAGTGCTGGAGACTGAATTCCGAACCTGCTGCCACCGATTCCAGCAGGACCATGGCTTGATCGCCGTAGTGGGTAAACTCCCCCAGATCCTTGGCGGGATGGTAGGTCGGTCTTTCAGGCTTCAGATAATTATCTACCGTGCCCCACTTTTTATCAATCACCCTGGTGTTGTATATCCAGTGCACCCCCAGCGCCAGCGAATCGGCCGCAAAGGACGCCAGCACCATGGCTTGGGCTTCAGTTTTCATCGTCGGGTCTCCTTTGATTTACGGTTTCGGCGATATTTAGGGTCGGAACGATGTCGTGCCAATCATCCGTTTGTTACCGAACGGTCATGCCATCGCCGCAATGGCGGACTTTATACTACCAAACAGGTCTGCATCCTGCTGACCTGTTGCAGATAATATTAGACCTATTTTTCAATCTTCAATGCTGGGAGGAAATTATCCGGGAACGACGCGATTTTGATGCTATTTATTGCCTTGGTATTCAACCTGAATCTTATTCATCATTTCAACCAGCTCGTCTTCGGTGACATATGCCTTTTCGAGCAGAATACGGATAAGGGCTTCCAGTTGAATGGCATTGGAGATCAACAGTTTTTCCAAACCGGTTCGCGGCACGGCGTCGAAATCATCCGGCACGGGCAGGGAGGTGGTCGGCCGTTTCTCCTGGCGGTCCTTGCGACCGCGTCTTTCCTTGCCTTTATAGCCTGATTTTATCCATCGGCGGTTAAAGGTCGAACGCCGGCCTTGACTGCGTGGGTATATTGGAGATGTGGGGTTTGCCATAAAATATAATCCGGGACTATTTCGGACGCCATCAAACCGCAGCGGCATCCATCAAACCGCTGAATACAGTATATTATATCACCGTTTGAAGGTCAAATTGGGGTGGTCGAGCTGACTTTCAACCCCGTGAATCTCATGTATGCCGGCCATCCGAGACGCGCCGGACGGCGTTGGTAAAACTAAACCCCAAGCAGGCGATAGGGCGGCCCGTCTTCCCCGGGACAGGCCGTCCCTACTCTAAGAGTGCAGAAATGACCATCTGAGTAATGGTCATAGTATATATCGGCAGTTTTGGCTTTTTCATTAGCCCGGAGGTGCAGGCATCAGGAATGCAAAATGAAAAGGGTTTAGGAAAGTCCTAAACCTCAGTTATAACCGGTGGTAGCGGGGAGAGGATTTGAACCTCTGACCTTCGGGTTATAAGAGTGATATTTAATTAAATAATTTCATATATTTATAAAATTTTCAAGCATTTTTATTGCCGAATTTCGTCGAACAGTAGTGAGTTGACATGGTTTCTACTCCCTATACACACTATTAATGTAGGAACTTTTCAGTAAAGTGTTTAGCAAGCAGGAACATGCATGTATGTCAGATTACACCAGAATTTTATTGGGCAGGATCAATTAACTTGGCCAGTAGATGCCGCTCTGCCTGATACAACTGTTTTCTAATATCTCTTGGATAATTATTCTGGTACAAGCCCTCCACCTTTGGTGGAGGACCCGGATAGATTCTACCGACCCATTGAGAAATAAAATAGGTAATTGCTCGTAAAAGCCCCTAAAGGCAGACGGGAGGAATTACCTAAGCATTGTAGGTCAAGTTTATCGCATGTCCGGTGGAATTGTAAATGCCATATTGTAATTGTTCCCGCGTATCGGCAGAAAAGAAAGTACGGTAAATTCTACAGTCGAGTTGGCAGAATTGCAAGATTTATTTCGGTAGCGCGGAGTGGAGTTATTAGAAGGGCATTGGATGCCGGGCCACATCCACCTGTGTCTGAGCGTGTCGCCTAAGTTTAGCATCGCGTTTGTACTCGGCTTTTTAAAAGAAAAAGCGCTTTGCTGATCCATCGAAGGATTTTGGGGCAGAGGCGTATATCGGGCCTGCACTTTTGGGTCAGAGGATACTGTGTTAGCACGGTTGGTTTGGATGAAGAAGCCTTACGCAAATACATTCGAGATCAGGCAAAGAGCGAACAGCAACAAATGGAGTTAGAATTTGGTGACGACTAAATCGCCCTTACAGGGTTTTCCCTGCGTCATAGCCCCCTATGAGGGGATTCCTGAGGTCTCTCGCTCTGCGGGATGAGCACTCACTTAGACTTTTCCGGTAATAAATCTTGACAAAATAGCTCGATATGGTAGTGCAATTGAAACTAATAATAGCCTATGATTTTTGATTATTCTTTTTAGAATCAGATTATCTACCGGATCCGTTTAATTTCGAATACCTCCTGTCAATGCCACCTCGCCCCCGGATGCTACCATAGGCTGTTAATGGTTGTTCAAATATCTGTTGTCCATTCATTGTCCACCTTATCAATCAAATATTGTACCATCTGTGATTCACGAAAACAGAATTAAATTGTTTCTAATGGGGCAAGTTCATCAAGGGTAATCATAGAAAAAGGAGGTCTAACATGTCAGGAAGGATAAAAAGCGTTGAAAAGGAAATTAGGTCAGTTGAGGAATGGGTTGGTGTGATAATGCAAAATGAAAAAGTTCCTTCAAGGGAATTCATAGAGCAAACTTTGGAGATGAGACGAAAAGCATTAGAGGTATACGAAAACTTGGCACCACACAGTTCTGAAACAGCCGAAGTTATAGATCCTTTCATGAATTCTGTAGAAAAATTGATTAAAGCCAACGAACCGGAGATTCAAAAGAAGATAACTGAATTAATAAAAGATGGGAAAACTGAACCAGAAGATTTTTTTGAACTGCTAAGCGGGTTGCTGAAAGAGCATAGTACCTTGGTTAGCGGTTTGATGGGCGATGAAGAACTCCCTTCAAGGGATGCAACTCCAGATTCCTGCTTGGCGTGTGTCGTTTGTATAGCGTGCTATTATTCGGCTATGGCAGCCTTAGGGGCAACAGGGGCTTTTGCACTATAATACCTTACCTCAGCGCTGGCTGGCTGGGCCCTGGACCCATTTTAATGGACAGCCTGAGCTTAGAGTTAAGCTCTGAGTCGTTGGTATTGAGAACGAGGCATCAGGCTGCCTCTGCAAACGGATGAGAAAGATCGAAGTAAACCTCATCCGGTGTCAAATTGTCAAGCGCCTGGTGAGAGCGCTCAGAGTTGTAGAACTCAAACCACTGACCAAGGCCCTGTCTGAGTTCGGTGCCATTGTTGAACGACCAAAGGTAAAGATACTGGTATTTGAGCGTCCACCATAGCCGCTCAATGAAAATATTGTCCTGGACACGCCCACTGGTTATGCTAACCTAAAACTGACCCCCTGAGAGTCCAAACGACAACCCAAAATTGACCCCCTTGAGCCGATCTCTGGTATAGAGGATTGAAAGCGATCAATTCTACGACCGGAGGTGGAAAGGAGC
>Ga0209052_1000215_pt1 | contig 18148 bp, 1 predicted proteins | sample WorMetHEROISLAND_2_FD_187409 | JGI IMG/M metagenome (GOLD analysis project Ga0209052, IMG submission 187409) | Marine gutless worms symbiont microbial communities from Max Planck institute for Marine Microbiology, Germany - Olavius sp. 4 HERON... | ecosystem: Host-associated > Annelida >...
TGGCAGTTCTTGTGTTCAAATGTTTGCATGGCCTAGCACCACCATACCTGGCGACGTACTGTACAACGACGTCATCCACGGCTGGTCGTTCTCATCTGCGCTCAGCCCAGCTTTGTCAACTAACTGTTCCACGGACGAAGACCTGCTACGGAGACAGAAGCTTCTCTGTCTCTGGTCCTGCAGTATGGAACAGTTTGCCAGCTGCTCTGCGGTGTGATGATGTGACATTACTAACATTTTGCGCACGTTGAAAAGCAGCTCTCTTTAACACTTAACTTTCTTCTTGCACAGCGCTTTTGGGGCGTGGCGAAAGGGCGCTATATAAATGTCCTTAATAATAATAATAATAATAATAATAAGTGATAATGATGGTGCACGTAAGTTACTCATCAGAGCTCAGTTAGCCAACTCTGATTCCAGCTCAGCATAGTTTCTGCAGCTTCACAGCAATTTGTAAAAGGGACAGTTTTACTTTGACAATAATCATCTGAAATAGTTGTTGCAACATTTTGACCAGAAGTTAATTTACACACAGATTAAGACTATGTTGTTCCACCTCACATTAGCTGGTTACATGCACTACTTGTGCTGTGCAAATGTGCTGACAGCGTGCGTATGTGTGATCTGTATCTGTTGTAGGCTTATCGGCGACCTGTAGTGATGAAGAATTTTCTCTCGCTCATAGTTCGGAGGAGACTGATGCAGTGCAGTCGTCCAGTGGAAATGACACTTCGTCTGTTCCAACGAAAGACGTCGACTTTCGGCAGAAAGCAACAGACGAGAGATACACAGAACAGTTGGCCGAGTTGACGAAGGCTGAAGAAGATCTTCGTCTGAAGGAGGAGCTCTACAAGCATGAAGATGAGGCTATGCTCGAGAAACTGACTGCACATAGTTCGTTCATTGAGAAGTTGGATGTGCGGAAAGTCCAGTTGATGTACTTCATTGAGTCGCATGCTCAGCAGGCTGGCTTGGAGACGTCAGTGTCCACAAGCCTGTGTCGTAGTGAAGGACATCTCAGTGAGGTTAGTGATGGCTGCTGGCAAGAACAGATGTGTCTGCCGAGATCTGTGTCCAGTGCCTCGGGAAGGTTGCTGACCACGTTTGAGCACGAAGGTCTTGAAGATAATCCAGCTCTAAATGGCACCACACGTCCCAACTCCACGAGCGTCACAGCAGACCGTGATGCGTTTAAGAGTAATCAACATTGCAGGGGAATGCTTACACAAGCTGGCAAGATTGATCAGAAAGCAGTACCAGAAAGTTCGTCTAACTTGGGCTTCTTGCCAGAGTTGCCTGTGTCGTGGAGATTACTGTCTGATGATGTACACATAAAGAGTAGGTCAGCTTCTGCACCTCGACTATCGGATGAAGCATCGAGTTCCTCGCTGAGTGATGAAACCCGCTCAGTACTGCTACATCGGCTAGCTCGTTCCCCCAGCCCACGAACTTGTCAACTGAGCAATCTGAGTCTGGTTAGTGTACCAGAGTCAATTCATGAAGAACGAGAAGAATCTCCTCTGTCTGGTCGATTGTCCGTCAGCGCGGTGGATATACGACGTCATCAGTTTGCGTCCAGTAATAACAGAGATCGGTGGTCATTGGACGAGGCACACCTTTCTGGACAGAATACCGCTGCTTCAATCAGACGTGTGCCGGGAAGTAAGCAAGATGTGGTCATCACTGACAGTGGACTGCCTTCAAGTCCTGAAGCTGGTCGGTTGGACTCGTCCGTCTCTTCTGATATGAACTCAGTCGTGAAGCAGAAAGAGAGAGCTTCGAAGCAGTCTGATGTACCGGAGTCTTTGCGAAAACCAGGGCCGAGCATATTGCAGAAGATTGGTGCGACGCTTACCAGTCTCACACGTCGACATGACGCCAAGTCAGTGTCTGGTAAGAAGCAAACACCGGTGTCATCACATCAGTCAGAAATTTCTCACCCGCCGGCAGACGCTGGAGTAGCATGCAACAAGCATTCCAAATGTGTGGGTAAAGCAAAGGTTCAATCGGATGCGAATAGTGGCAAAAAGCCCACCATTGACCAGTCCAAAAGTAAATCAAAGCAGCCTGTCAGTGGTGTGTCAAAAATACGCTTAAGCGCGTCTAAAGGCAGATCGCCATCTGATTCTGCTGAGAAGAAAAACAAGCCTGCTTCCAGTGCACAAGAGAAGTCTACGATGCCTGCTAAGATGAGAGAGTCTTTCCGCAGTTTCCGTAAGCGATTGAAGCTGACAGCAGAAAAGGGCAAGAGAAAAAAGTCTGACGATATTCCGGTGGAAATATTTCTGCCGAAGCCGAAAGTTGTCGAGAGTAGTGAAGATTGTCACGATTTGCGTGTGGCCGAAGAGCGGACAGAGAGTGCAGCAGCTGATACTGGTGTTAGTGGTAACGTTATGAGTTGGAACATATCCACCGATGCTGATTGGAGAGACCAGTGGACTGGTGTATTTGCAGTGCCTTATGATGTGAAGAAGTTGGAGACCATGAAGGGCTGCGACGATGACGTAATGTTTTCCGATGATTCTTTGAACGGTAGGAAGAACATCTCCTACCAAGCAGCAGGACTTGATCGTGGAGGCATAGTTGGACCGGCGTATGATTATCAGTGTTTTCTCCCTTTTTTCCAACCAGAATTCTCAGAGCGTACGAACTTCGATGACGATGGTAGTTTTTCAGAAGATTCGTTGGCAGAAGATGCGTCGAGCCGCAGTGCAGTGAAGGAACTCGGTCAGAAGCCGACTGCGGTTCTGTTGCCATGCAGCACCGACATTGCATCTCCAGTAAGCACGGCGACATGTCAGACTGAGATGAGAGACTACGAACCCAATGAAACGTCTCTCCATGGTCTTGTCAGCCAGGACATTGTTGAGCCAGAAGAACAGTCTGTATTGTGTTCTGGTGATGAGGAAGCATATGAGCAGACTGGGGTTCTGGCAGCACCTAATCCACGGATAGCACCTGTGTTGAGGGCTTGTACAGCAGCAGAGACCGGAACTCATCACCTGACTGATGACAGCACTTCTGCTTTCGCTGCCAGGTAAAATGCTTATGTTAAATCTAGCCATTATTACTAGCTGAAAGTGAAAGTTACTGTTTGAATTGGGTGGGGCAATTTTTTGGCTCCTGGAGTCAGTTCAGAATCGTGATGTAAATCGTAGTGTGCTGTATATAACCGACCTCCATAATGCGTAATCTGACAGTGCGTTGGGAATCAGGAAAACAACCCTTCCGAACCCCGGTAATTCACACAGTGTGAAAAACTTGTTAGTTTTGAGCTGTAAAAATGATGTGCGCTTGTGTGTATCTGGCAGAAGTTAAATGACAAAGTGGTCATTGTGTTGCTTCTTTCTTGTCACTCACTATTTGCTACAGTTGAGTAACTTTGTGCAGTGTTTCTATTAGGAGTGCACATTCAGTTGGCAGTGAAAATGTTTGCAGGAAGTGCAGTAATTTGACCAATTCATCATCAAGAGAAACAACTGAAGGGAAGCTGGCATTCGGTAGCAAAAAGGATACAAGATGTCGCCGTGCCGAAATGTTACGTACTCTTGGAAAAAGTACAACGGAGTCTGACATTACTGAAGGTTGCAGTCAGTTTCACGGTTTCATATATGAGTATTGTTGCTGATTGCATATAGGTTAATTGTGATTGTTCAGCTTCGGCAAATGTACAGCTGTCGTTTGTAAAGCATTTTGTTTATTATAGCTTTTACTAGTGCGACTGGCGCATTAGAGGTTATTTTCTAACGTTATGCGCTATAGAGACTACTCATTTGCTTCAGTAGCTAGCCAGCAGTGATGTTGCTTGGAACATTAATGATAGGCATTGGTTAATATCCTAAAGTGAGGTGTCTAGGTGAGCTGAGCTTTCTGCTATAATGGTGGTTCCATCTAAAATCCCAGTGTTGGGACTGTTCTGTTTTACTCCACGTCACTTAAAATTACTGGATACTAATGAGACCACAAGCATTTAATGCGCTTGATGTTTAGCACCAGTCAGTCAGCTTCTGTAGTTCACAGAATTGTTGATTCATTAGTGTCATAATAATGATCTGTGAAAATGTCGGATTGCCTTTCACCAGAAGTGTTATGTGATGCTTAACTTAAAATGTGCCAAATATGCTTCTAGCTTACCCAGACCTTTCTGGGGAGTTTACGATGCTGCCCCAGACCCAGTAGTTGTCTGGACAGGGAAATAGACATTAATGAGGGTTCTTGGCGTTTTTGGTGTCTGATCCTGAGTCCTCTTGCACTCCACTCCCACTTCTTTAACCACTTAAGTAAGTTACTCATCAGAGTAAGTTACTCATTGTCTGTTTGACAGTCTGTTTGTCAGAAATGTGGCTGATCGTATTTTGATAAGCATTTAGGTAGTGTTGCTATTGTGCTTTTTATTATTTATTTTAATGGCTGATGATCTGATGACCGACCACAAGTTTCCAATGGCGGCTGCACTTACTTTATGCTAGATAACTCAATATTTCCGTTAAATTAGTGTGTGTTACATTGTACTTTATTATTTGCAAACTGTTCTTTCTATGTATGCATGTACGCCTGATGTGTATTTCTTATTAATATTATTACTTACTTACCCAGTAACATAATCGTAATATGTTTAGTCATATGTAACAGCGAATGCGTTTTGACATTTGTTGGCAATAAAGAAATGAATGAATGATGAATGGAAGTTGGAACGCTCTGCCACTTGCTGTAAGAGCGGTATTTGCTTAGTTCTAGCAGAAGCTGAAACTTTTACTTCTTCAGTATCTTATGTTCTGACAACTGATTTTTTTGCCACCTATGTGTTGTAAGCTCCCCTGTCTCTACAGCTAAGTCATGTTAACGTGAAAAATGATTATCATAACTGTCATGTGTTGTAGGCGCTGGTTTGACGATGGCATCAGTGAAGCGAAGGAAGCGTCGAGTTCTTCCAGTGCATGATATGACCGAGCCTGAACCCGATGATCTTCCGCTGAGTTCTGATGACTATGCTGCTTCGTCTGCAGATATTTCGAGTTCTTCATCGTCGAACGAAGATAACAGTGATGCAGTATGTAGGCAGCATGCGGGCAGGAGCGAGAGGCCATCTGACCAGGGCAGTGCCTCCGTAAGCTTCATTCCAACTTCGGTGCCATTAGGTGGTGGTTCTTCAGAGGATGCTTCAACAGAAGCAGAACCAGTGTCGTTCAGTATGCAGTCTGGATGTTCCAACATTGACTCATCAACTGACGTAAATGATGTGACAGACGCTGCACGGCAAAGTGAAGATGCCGGTCAACCCCTGGAGGCTACCAGTCCTACACTAGTAGATTCAGAACGGATTCTTTCGGTCACGGAATGTGCTGTGAGCCTGAAGTTCACAGGTAATCTTGTGCAGTCCGAGACCCTGGTCGTTGACGCACCTGCATCTTGTCAGAGTTGGATGCCCATGTCAACTGCGCTAATGTCACGTCCCCACGACGTCCTGGTGTTGACTGAGCAAGCCAGTGATTACACCGTTTTGAGCATTTCTTCAACTGAAGAGAGGTGTGTGCCTTGCTCTAAGCATGGCGAATTCAATACAGATGCTGTTGCCTATTGTCGTCCTGAGTTGTTGCCGTTCAGTGGCATAGCGTCAGATGTATCAACTGATTGTACTTCTCTTCGTCAGGAGACAGCAACTAGTGCAGCCGTGTCTGATGTGATTTCATGTGGCTGCAGCTCACCTAAAATGGTTGCAGTGTCCGAGTCTATATTATCTAATACTGACGAACTCTGTCACGGTATGCAGCAAGGGAAAGATTTGAGTAATGATTCAGCTGAAGTGCTTCGAGTTGATGGACCACGTGGTCACAGTTCTGTCTGTCAGAGCGTGTCGTGTCAGCCGAACCTTCAGATGCAGGACACTTGTGCTTCAGATGGTAGTACTGACCTGGCAGTTGGCGACGATGCATTTGTAGAAACTGCCCGAGTTGAAGCTGATACGTGCAGCAAACATAGTTTGGACGTGCATTTGGCTGGCCATGTTGCTATCAACTCAGATGTTGAAGGCAGTCAGAATACTGAAGAGCAGTGTATGCAGAGAGACGATTCTTCAGCGGTGTCTTTGCCCGACAGATTTGATGAAGTGATAGATGGATGCATTGAGTGTGAAAGTAATGCCGAGGATTCTCTACAGCCTGGCATTGAGAGTGCGCCTGCTGTGGGCATTAAGAATGGTTCGGTTGATGAAGTCATTGGAGCAACAAATCAAGCAACTGTGAGGGCGGAGGATTTCATGCCAATGAATGGTCATAACCTGCGGGAAGGTAAGCCATCAGCTAAGTCTGCCATTCACTGCGGCAACTGTAAGCCAGCAGATGACGGTGGTTTCCATTCACCTGTTCTACGTCCACGACATTGCGGTTCTAGCCAGTGTCAAACTGGTCTTGCGCCATTAACTTCTGGTGACAGAGCAACAAGCGTGTCATTATCACAGTTGCATTTGTGGTCATGTGACAGTGATAACAATGCAGATATCTCATTGCCTGACAGTCAGCAGGAAGGTAGAATTGACTGTGGCAGTTTTACAACGACAGACTTGCTAAGACTGAGACCAGTTTCTGCTGAAGCTATTCCACCCGTGCAGCAACCATTGGAAAGCGCATCATGGGAGCGACAGAACCACAGTGGCGACACTGACCTACATGAAACAGGTGATGTTTCTCTGGACCCAGTGACATGGTCATCAGCCAGTAATGAGAATGTAGGTGATGAGAATTTTCATGGCGCAGATGTAGTGGTATTTTCTGTGAGTTCAGAACCCGAATGTGAAGTCTGTGCTAGTCCAGGCGGCAGTCAGAGTGAAACTTGCAAGGCAAGTTCTGCAGAACGTCTCCCCACAGTGTCCTGTTTAGAACAGGAGAGAAAACCATATGCCACTGTGCTACATGAAGATTATAACAGTGAGAAGCAGAGTTTGCCATGTATCACTAGTCACAGCCATATAGCAGTTGATCCTACTTATGGCAGGTCAGATCTGCAACCTGAGGTTGAGATGGAGGACAATATCATAGCACCTGGATGGCTGTCACACGATCAGTTGAAGCAGGAAGCACATCGTCACCATCCAGACGTCCTTGTCAGAGATCTGTTGCATGTTCAAGAATGTTCCGAAGTGGGTTTACCATCGGATGGAAAGGTATCCAAGGATGATTTGCTAGCTTCTTTAACAGCTGTAGCAGGCACACACTGCAACAGGACACAGACAGAAAACTTACCCGGATCAGTTGGGAAAGAGTCCGTTGCTGGTCGTGCGGAAAATACAGAGGATTGGTGTGTTGGAACAGAAGTTGTGCAAGAACCATATAATGCAGTTAGCGTGAAGCAGCTGCAGCCATTTGATGCTAGTAGTAGCCATCTTCCTGTTGAATGTGCTAGCATTGATGTCACCGAGACTCAGAATGATTCTTTAGTACACATTGGACCACAGATTCTGTACTTTGCAACCGTTGACTGTTGTGAACCGGAAATGATTGCAGAAGTTGCAGGAGGATGTAGCAGTGTCAGTTCATTGTTAACTGCACATGAAGAAGGTCATCTGACTGCATGCAGACAGTGGAGGAATGGCAGCAGTGCGTCAAAGAATGAGGCAACCAGTGGACAAGGTAGACAACAGTCAGGAGTCAGTGCATATGTTGGACAAGCTGTGACACAGAGCATCCCAGGCAGTGATGACTATAAACTTGCATCAGATGTGGACGTTAGTGCTCAAGATATTGATTCTAATGATGTCCAAATGTCCGAGTGCAGAGCCAGTGAAGCAAACCACGATGTGTGTCTGAGTGGGATCAGCGATTCTGTTCATAGTGCTGCACCTGACGTGCAACAAGCTTACAAGTTTCACAGTGTAGTTGGATTAAGAGAAACTGATGACTGGGCAGATACTGACACATGCCTTGCTGAATATACCACGGTACTTCCTCACAGTGATGTTGACATCGTCAGCAAGGCTCAGCAGTTCTTTGCCAGTAGTAGTGACGAAGCACGTGATGTGGACACAGTTGTTGATTGTCGGCTACAGCTTAGGCCTCATACGGTATCACAGCCGTCAGTTGCAGACGTGAAAGATGCAAGAGAAGAGAGCACAAGCTTCAGAACTCAGTCAGTTAGTTTGGTAGAATCTGGTAACGTGCTCGATGACAAATATGTAGCTGATGATAGTGGTGAGGAGAACAAGATGTCGATTTCTAGTGGCGTGAGATGGGAGCACAGGCATCTGACGGCTTCAGAGATTGCTGATCAGTCGTTGAATGTTGCAGGAAGAGCTCATGTTGAGATGTGGACTGAAACCAAGGCTGACCGTACTTTAGCTGACGTCGTGCATGCTCATAGTTTCAGTGACAGAATGTCATTAGAGGCTCATCATCGACTTCCAGACCAATTAGCGCCTGACTCTGAGAGTAGCAGCGAAACAGTGTTTAGATCAGAGGACAGCAGAAGCAAGCCAGCAGCAGGTGAAGATGAGGTAGATAATACTGAGACAGGAGAATCTTCAGCTGTGAATAGAAGCTATGGAGAAGCTTCTTGTGTAGAGCATTGTAGCAGTACAGTGTCTGAGTTGGCTGACACATCTTTGCTAGTCTCAAAAGTGTATGCGAGTGTGGTAGCTGATCAGCAGTTGTCGAAGAACAATATGTCACATGATGTGTCGTCTGTGTCACAAGCTGATGAAGAAATTCCGAGATCCAACGGTGGCACTGGTTTGTTATTTGAGAACTCCGGCAATGATGAAAACGTCCATTCTGATACTCATGTGCCAGGAATGATCGAAGGAGGTGCAACAGTGAATGCGAGAGGTTTTCACAGTATCAGTGTAGACAGTGTGAATGGTGAAAGTGGTAGAGACAATGACTTAGATGCAGATATGGATGCTGAGTTGTGTGAGCGTGGTGGTGATCGTCCTGTGGAAATAGCTGGCAGTTATCTGGAGCGATCGAGCGAGTCACGTGTTTCTGTTAAGGTGGATAGCTGTGAAAACAACGAGAGTTCAGAAGAGATTGTGCAGAATGGTGCACCTCATGATGAACAGCAGGTAATTCCAGCTGACAACTTACCTGCATCAGTCACTCAGACACCTGGTCAACATTCACTTGTTGCTGATCACTTGCATGGCGTTCTATCAGTTTCAGTTGATCGTACAGAAGGACCACTTAAAGACCAGACCAGTCTAGCATCCAGTAGATTTGAGAGTGAAACGTTGACCGATGCTTTGGAGAATATCAGCAACATAGATTGTGTGATTGCTGAGCTTGGCCATCTAGCAGCAAGTGGAGATGATGACAGTGGAAGGCAAATAGTGGCGATTGAACAGATGACCTCAGCCGTTCTTGACAGCTGTGACACTAACATAGCAGTTAGTACTGTACTGTCTGGTATTAATGCAGTACTTCATAGTGAAGCAGTGTCTCAATTGGCGAATTTGGATCGTAAACTGCACCAGGATATTTCAGAACATCGAAGCAACAGTGGCAGCTCAGGTGGACTTAGTGTCTCAGGCCCAAGTACTGCTGAGATTCTTGCTGACTGTTCTGTACCAGATGAAACTGTTGGGCAGGCTTTCTGTTGTCGTGCAAGTAGTTCTGGGTTGAGTTTGAGTAATAACCATGACCAGCATAAAGCTGTGGATGAAAAACTAGAAGACGGTAGAAAGGAAATTGTCCCAGAGTTGAGCATGAAGGCTGTTTCAGGGGACTGTGTTGCATTGGACAGTGTAGTGGCCAATACCAAGTCTGTGTCTGGAGGTTCAGTGATGTCGGCGATGGTGATAGGAGATAAGAATACTGAAGAGAATGACTTTGCTGGGATAGATGGATTTGCAGGGTCACTAGCTGCATCCGCTGCAGCAGTGCAGACACTGTGTGATTTAGCTGACGTTGATGTTGTTGATGACACAGGTAATGAGAATTTCATCACAAATGCTGTTGGTGAGCAAGCTCGCTCCCTTGCTGAGCATATTAACACTTGGCAGAATGATGCAGCACAAGAACTTTCACCACAGACACCAGTTGCAGATCACCAAGACGATCTGAAACCTATTGTGTCGAGTCAACATGAAGAACGTGTGGCTGAGTTTCAAGTTGCAGGCCTTTCTGATGGTAGCACGACTGATGATGAGTTGTTAAGATTTCCCGAGTCTCATGGCACTGTCTGTGATGGACATGAAATAAGTACGGTTTATCTTTCGGCTGCATTTGAAGGAATTAATCATAGTGCAGTTACAGAGAGTTCGGATTTTGATAGTTTTGTGATGCTGAATGAGGATGGCGGTGTGATACAACAGCTGAATCAGCCAGCGTCCAGTGTGGCAGAGAGTTGTCAGTGCGCAGCGAGATCAGCTAAAGTACAGCAAGATCAGCGTACAAGTGCAGTTGATGATTCACTTGTTGCTATTGTGGATCATGCATTAGTGTTCCCAGACAGTTTGATGAGTGTTCACATTCAAGAAGAGTTGGGAAGAACTGATGCTGACACGGTAGCTGTTGCTGATAATGCTCATAATGGCACCATGGCACATGCTGGCATGACTGGAGATATAGCGATGTCTGCTTCAGCTGACACAGCCATAGTTCCTGCTATCAACATTGCAGATTCTGCATCAAACATTCACACATTTGATGCAGCAGTCGGCTGTGTGGACGGTTTACTAGCTGAACATGCAAGTGATTGGCGGTCAGCTAGGGATGACAAGGGCTTAGCTGTAGCCAGGCTACATATCGACAGTGATGCTGCTGCTGGCTGTGTTGTGCCAACTGCTATTGACTCCGGCGAGTCAGATGTCACCGAAACTCTCAGTGCACCTGAACCAGAAACAGCGGTTGAATTAACAAATGGCTTGGAGGACGAGTATGTATGTGACCGTGACGTTGTTGCTTACTCGGATGCAGTGGAGCAGACGCTGGCAGTTAGTCACCAGTCTGCGGACACCAGCTCAGCTGCTGTAGTTGTTAACACTTGCAATGTCGATACAGATGTGTTAACAGCTGCTGTAAACGTGACTGAAGTGACGACTACATTATTGAATGGTCCTGTAGCTGCTGCTTCCTGTGCTCACTGGACTGGCAAAGTTAATGACACTGAGTCTGCTGTTACAGTGTCGGACCAAACAGCTAGTAGTTCAGCAGCTGGTAAACCAACAGGGACTGATGGCAATAAGAGTGCAGCAAGCTTTGATTTCAGTCTTATCGACACTGACACTGTATTGCTGAGACTACCAAGCACTGATGTCAGTCGTGGGGCTGACAGTGTGTCAGGTCATGCAGCAGGTACGTCTGGCTTGAACATGCTGAAGTCAGAAGAAGGTGCAGACATTACGAGTTTAGGCAGTGAGAAATGTACTGTAAATGGTACTGGTGACAGTAGAGAAGAACAGTCAGCAGTGATCTGTGATGCTGCTGATGATACTGAACACGCTGCTACAAGCTGTATTCAGGTTGCGAGCACGTGCAAGCATGAGGCGGTGAAGTATACTGCTGTAGTAGATAGTGGAAGCACCATTGCTGTAGCGGAAAGCATGCTCTCTCCAGCAACTGGTGACATTTATGATGAACACTGGCACTCCACTGCTTCTCAGCACAAGCCAGCGAATGGCAATGCAGTTACTGCAAAGCAAACTGAATTTACAGAACTACCGAGTAGACTAGGAAGTGCTGAAGACGCTCGTAGAGTTACTGTAACTAACGATGCATGTGGTGATTCCGCCACTGGAAGTAATGCGTTTGATAAGAACGTTGATCACGCAGATACTGATGATGTTGCTGAGAAGGTGACTGTTACAGAGAATGATCAGAAATGTGTAGGTAAGAAGCACAAGGACATACCAGTTCATTTTGTCTCCTTATTGCCAGAAGGAAGTCCAGATGTAGATTCTGATTGTCGAAATATTGTTGATGGTGACCAGGTAGCAACTGATGCTTGCGGCTGTGAAGTTGTTGAGGAGATCTCAAACATCACCGATGAAAGCACTTGGATGGCAGAAGTACGTCAGCTGAGACAGAAATTTTTTCACTTTGACAATGCTGCTGATACTTATGAAGCTGGCGCAGTGCGGTGCACAAACAAGGAAACTCCAAGCGTTGTGAATAATGCTGCAGACAGAGCTGAATCCGTAAGTGCTGAGTCTGAAGCCTGTATTGCAGTTCAAGGAAGTAAAGTGCTGCCTGTAATTAGTGCTGCGGTTGATATGCCAGCAGATCCTAGGTCAGAGCTACAAGCGATATTATCAGAGCCAACGGCATTGTGTCGTGAGAGTTATGAATTACCTCTGTTTGCTCTAGAGTTCGCAGATGCTTTGCACAGGCAGTCCGATGATGAAGTGTTCTGTGACGGTGGTGGGTCGGGTTCTGTTGATCTGAATTCTGTTACTAACCGTCAGTGCATTGCTGCACTTGACGAAGATGGTCGTAAGGTTGTTGATGAAGCAGCTGCGATGGATAATTCTGAGAGTTGGAGAATGAGTGCAGAAGCCGACACAACAACAGTCTCCGAGTCTTGTGCTAGTCTGCAAGCCGCCGTTAGTTACACTGATTCTGACAGTTTAGTCTCTGGTACTGTAGATAGAGCAGTTGTACTACAGTTAGCAAAGAACATCTCTGATATTACAACAGATGCATGGCGCTGTGCTGCATCAGATGACAAAGAGACTGATATTGGCCAGCAGCTGCAGTCTCAGAGTGATGATGAACCAAACCAAGTCACTCCAGTTGTGGTATCTTCTGTTGTAGCACGTGTTGCTCGTGTTGGGGGTGATGTAGGTGAGACTGCATTGATCAGTGTCATGGAATCACTTGAGCATCCTCCAGGTGCTGATGAGACAATCCAGATTCATCAGCTGCTTGCCAGTAAATGCTTAGACAATAACATCAGTCCTCAGCAGCTAGAAATTGCCGCGTCTGCAGGTGCTTGTGAGGTCGATGAGTCTGATATGTCTGCAGCATTGTTTTGTCAGCAGCCAACATTACTGTCCTCGGTACAGCCTCAAACTGCAGAACCCGTCAGTACTCCATTACACACTGAAATTCAGCTGTTTGAGACTACAAATTCTCTCTCAGGAGAGTTGTCTAATACCACTTGGCGTGATGATGTTGTGGTGGGTAATGAAGCATTTTGTGATAGAAGTGGCAGTTTACGTCAAGAGATTCTTGGACATGTGTCACTGCTGGAGGTGAAAGACACCAACAGTGATACGGAACAACTGCTTAGTCAGAGATCAGACAGTACGATTGCCGATCATGTGCATAGAACTGCAACGTTACGCACTGCTAAAGAAGCAGGCACTTCCAGTGGTACAATACTGCAGGCGGGCCAGGCTGGTCAACTTAACAAAACAGTCGACTCATTGGTGGATGAAGAAAGCAGCGGCAGCTTAACCAGTGTGCTTCATAACCAGGACAGAAGTGAAGGATATGATGAAATGGCCAAGGAAGGCAATACAAGGCAGGAATGGCCAGTTGTGCTGGGGTCGTCAGTAATCACTGGGCCACCAGAACAGGAGACAGTTTTTGACGAAGTTAGCGGTACTGCATTGTTACATATTCCTGAAGATATTGTAACAAGTTTGTTAGAAGGCAACACCAAACAGCACCATGGGTTTGCCCAAGAAATTACCGATGACGTACACTTACAGCAAGTGAATGGTGTTGGACATGCCACCATACAGGCTACAGTTGACGCTGAAGTGATAACAGAACGTCAACACAGTTCTGCTGTTAGTGGACCCACCATGTCATCTGATGCATTGGACAAAGATAGTGTTTCTTGTCATCAGCAGCAACTGGTAAACGTCACGGCTACGCCGGCTCTCGACACACCTGAAGCAGTTATTTCTGCTGATGCGGCAGCAAAGGATCAGCAGATTATTGGTGGACGTATCATCAGCATACGCCCTGTACTGATGGATGAGAGCAGTGTTGTTAACAGTTCAGAGCTGGGTCTGTCGGAGAACACTCAGTGTAAGATTGACTCTCAACATGTACTGGTGATGGAGGGTGATGATGATGGTGGCGTTCTATTCGCAGCCAGAAACAGCAGCTTTGAACACAGCTTGCCAGCAGTAGTGAGTTGTTGTGTGCAAGTCCAGAATGCTGCAAAGTGCAGTTCACCAACCAGCACTTTCTTATGTGATCGAGTTGACACCACTAAGTCACATTGTTACACAAATGATGCTTCAAACATGCCAGACGCAAGCAGCATTGGTATTACTTCTGCTGTTGATTTCGGTGTCGTCCAGGTTCATGTTGAATCACCTGCTGGTAAGAACAATAGAAACTCTCCATTCTCAGCATCTGTCGCTGATGCAAGGTTCTACCAGCCGTCTGACCTTCCTGGAGTTCTGAATGGCGGATCGTCTGGAGTGGTTGAAGGTACCGGAGAGGTGGACAGAAATGCAGGTGACTTGATGGTTCCAGCGTTTTTGCAACATGACATGACAGTGACCAGGGAACAGTGCAGTTATGAATTGCTGCTGCTAACTAGTCGTCGGCACGATGAGGATGTTGGAATTTCAACAAGTGAAATAGAATTACCCAGCAGAGGCTACAGTGCGGACAAGACAGACAGAGAAGCGTCAGGTTTCTACGAAGACAACTGTGAGAATGGTGAAAATGCTGATGCTGACAGAGGTTCAGTCAGTAATGAGAGAGCTGTGGTGTCTGATCCTTTATCCGGAGACGATTGCTGTCCGACCATGAATGATTCTGTTCTGAATGCGAGTAACAACTGCTCTGAACATTTAGCCACTGCTACCGATGCATTCAAAGTAGCCTCTTATGATCCAGCAGATGTGAATGTTGGTGAAGAAACTCCAAAGGTCAAAGACACTGCTGTCAGTCATATAAAATGTGTAGCGTCTGCGCGCCCGAATGTGTCTGATATGCAGAGAACTGGTGTGGCTAGTCTTCTTGTGAACGATGATGGCATGATGTCTGTACACACAGCGGAGCAGACTGGAAGTTTAGACCAGCAAGCAAGTGAAAACGACCGTTATGTTTGTGCTAGTGTCGATGTGCCACCAGTGGTTGATAATTGTCAGCAGGTGTTGACGAGTAGTCACAAGACTCCGATTCCAAACGTCGAGTCTGCTTGTGCTGGCCGTGATCAGCTCATCGCAGCACACAAGTTGGATCACGGTGAGTACTGCTGTGAACAAACATCCAGTCCGATACAGCCGCAGCTCGCAGTCTCCCATCCGTCACGTACTGAAAGTGTAAGGGCGGGTAGCATGCAGACATCCTCAGATCGCACAGGACTTCGTCGCCCACCCAGCCGGGCTTTACAGTCTGCGGCGTGCGCCGACAGCTTGGCCGTTCAACTGAAATCTGTTGACGGCAAACTACAACAACGTCCGGGAAGCTTGAAGTCTAAGAAGAGAGAACTGACAGACACGGAGGTGCTGGGAATTGACGTGGAGCCGGAGAAGCAGCGCGGCGTTGTTGAGTCGCCGCCGCTGCAGTCACCTCACGTTGAAATTATCACGAGCGGCCACTCTGCTATGGGCCTCGGTCGTCGGCGCACTGACTTCGAGTATCATTCGATCGGTCTGCAGCCAGTCGGCACTCAGCGACCCACGTTCACGCCGGGTCCAGACCAGGTGCTGCGTGATGATGTCACTGAACCGTATCCAGAGAGTTTCTGGCATAGTGCCCTTGATATTGAAATCAAACCACAAGATAGAGCCGCTGTACAGGAGACATGGGGTCCGAGCAGACATGATGCAGAGATAGCACCTCGTGGCACATATGTCACTGGTGCTGCAGCTGCTCAGAATCACAACGGAGTTGTAACGTATCGTGTGCCTGATATAACCGACACCACCGACGTTTGTACACAGGCTAAGGACACCCAACTAAATCATAATAAAGATCCATTGAGAGGCGAGTGTGTGACTACTGACAGGGAAGCTGTAGGGCGACAGTCAACAGTGGGTGATGCATCGTCACTGTTTAATGACAGTCTCGTTGACATGCTACAAGGCTTATCGAACGGAATGCCCGACCATATCACAGTTAACCGTGATGCAACCAGTTCACATATTTCCCATCAACAGTTCCCCGCTGTGTGGCGTCCAGCCGGCAGGTCTCAGATCTACAACGTTGGAATTGATCTGTTTCGGTCTAAGTCAGTGGAACACGTCGACTTTGCCAGCGTTCAGTCGGACGGTCGGCGTGTGCGGTCGCATTCTGATCTGAGCTTCATATCTGCTCGTAGAAGCTGCCGCCGCCGCCGTCAGACTAGACGCCTGACACAGCCTATGTCGGCTGCCAACTCGACCTTGTCAAAGAGTGACCAGGAACTGTTGGGTAGCACAAGTGCACTGTTTGAAGACCTTCTGCCGAACTTCAAAGATCTTCCATTCTGTTCGTCCGTAGATGGCAGTGATTCGGAGACTGACGAAGCTAAGCTGATCAGAGGTGAGTCTGAACGGTTTGAGAACGTTCTTTTACCACGGTGCTGTAACTTGTCACCTGTTCCAGGAAATGATGCAGACAACATGAGAGAAGTTTGGCCTGGTAGTGACCCAGCAGTAAGAATTGCTGGTAAAGCCCAGTGTGATGATGCTGACATTTGTAATGATTTGTTCGTTGGTCGAAGGACATTCGAGACTGATCGTCGTCAGCCAACTGTGGCCAGTGAATGCAGAAATCACGGAGACACGCTGAAGCATGCCGCGATTGATGACCAGGCGGACAGGACGCAGTCTATGGACAGTATAACGTACGTGTTTGTTGGACATGGTGCCAGCAGTCTGGAAGCGGTCGGAGATAATCGCCCTGGTATGGTACGCTTCTCGTCAGAGCCGTCGTCCTATCTGTGTGAAGATGCTGGACTGCACAGGCCAGTAGACTCACATACGTGTGGCATGTTGACGGAGTCGTCGTCTGATAGTTGTCTGTTGTCGACGGACACCGACAACTGCCAGACTCTGACCCAGCGATCCGTCTCGTGTACTGGTCTGCATCATCGGAACGCCGACAGTGGCGGCTTTTCTGATGAGTTTACTTCTGCGGTCTGGACTGGCTATCAGCAGCTGCCCACCGCTATGTACCAGTCTGAGTCTAAACATACTGACGCTGGTTCACAGACGTTGTACAGAGATGATGCGTCGTTAGCAACTTTCGGTCTTAGTGAGATTGCAGTTCAGACAAACGAATCTTTGAACGAAAGTCACGCCAAACAGCCTTCGTTGTCATCTTCCTCCGCCAGAAGAAGTCAGGCAGAAACCCAAACATATGAAAATCATCAACAATATCTGAACGATACCGGAGACACAAACCCGCTGACTTTCCACGCTGACGGATCAGGCAAACATTTTGTGCATGGTGATAAATCGGAAACTGCTGAGAATGGTCGGATGGTGCAGTCAGAGACTGTGCATCTTCTAGCAAGTACAGCTGCTGCTGGGTGTCGTGTGAGTCGTACATATGCAGTAGATGATCGTCCAGTAGATGAATCTTTTCTAAGTAACGAGCAGTCGATCGTTGGTGCCTATAGACAAGTGCCACAATCAGGCGATGATGACAGTCGTCGAAGCATGACGAGCAGTCATGGAGTTGAGAACAGGTCACGCGATGGCATACCAGCAAGGACTCAGTCTTTGCCATACATGGTGCACCAGTTGCCAGCCAGACACATTTCACGGTCGTCATCCATTGGCCGAACCATTGAAACCCAGACCTATCCACAGATGCGCGTCATTGAAACACAAACTGCAAGTGATCGGAAGACATGTGGAACACAGACTCAGACATTGTATTCCAGTGATGTGGAAAGTGGAGATCAGATCGCTGCGTGGATGAGTATTCCACTAACTGTTTCCAGCCCATCGTCAAGCCAGGAATTGGATACGTCAGCAGTAGACAGACCAATAATTGAGTTCTTGTATCCCTCGACTTGTGCTGTTGCGTCTCTGCCATCAGCTAGTAACGTGCCTGTTATAACAATTGATCCTGAGCCTCCCTCACGTCCAGTCGTCGGCAGCTTCACTGCTGACCAGCCTCCAGTGACAGCTGTCAGTGATGCTGTGCCCCACCAGGTACCGTTGGTTGCAGTTCTCACTGACACTGACACGGTTAATGAGTCCACTGATCGTCTGTGTGAGAGGTCCTCAGGCACTACCGTTAGGACTAGTCATCAC
>Ga0209052_1000216_pt1 | contig 18109 bp, 17 predicted proteins | sample WorMetHEROISLAND_2_FD_187409 | JGI IMG/M metagenome (GOLD analysis project Ga0209052, IMG submission 187409) | Marine gutless worms symbiont microbial communities from Max Planck institute for Marine Microbiology, Germany - Olavius sp. 4 HERON... | ecosystem: Host-associated > Annelida >...
CCCGCCCTTGCCGGATAATATTTAGTAGATCTCTACTCGTAATAGGGTACGCCGCTGGACATCTCGCGTTCTAGTTCTTTCATCGGCAAAACCTCGATTCCTACATCAATTATATCGGAAACGTAAAAGCTGAGATGCTTGACGAATAGATCATGGGCAACAAACGCATATTTATCAAACTGAATTTCAATTGCGACACGGTTTTTCACGAAGTCAGTTTGATTGGTAGGACATGATGGGTGTGTAGCCAGCATCCTTGATCGCTTGTTTTTGCTCGGCTTTTGGGTGGCCATGAATGCCACGAAGCACCTTTGTCATCAGAGGTTACCCAAAACGTGCTTCGGCGCTCACTCCAGCCACGTTCTTCCAAGCCGGCTTTAAATGCAGCGTTCATCGCCCCAGGAGAATACAGGAGCATTCCGCGCATGGTTTTTTCCTTTGAAACTTTCGTCTTGCAGGCTGCCGCGTGAATTCGGCCGATGACTTCTTGGACTTCGTCCCATAACGCAGCGCGATGCACCATCAAATATTCAATGCCGTTTAGATGTGAATAGGTTGCGCCAATTCGCATCAGTGGCCACCATTGGGCAGTGCCGGATTATAAATCGGCTTGCCCATCGGTCGCGTCTTTAAAACTCCTGCACTAAGGAACTTCACCCGATTGCGGCCAATATCGACGTGTTCTTTGACAGTATCACAGCCGTATCCATGTCGATCATGCTTGAGTGCTGCAATGATGGCGGAACCAACACCCATGTAGGGATCAAACACCCCATCATATTCATCTATCATCGATAACACTAAGCGTTCAATCAATTCGACCGGAAACTGACAGGGGTGAACAGTCTTTTCCGGATGATTGCTTTTTACGTTTGGAAACATCCAAACGTCGCCTGGGTTCTTCCCTTTCGAATTGCCCGAAAGTTTGCCTGCATTGACATCCTCCGATCCGGTGCTACCGCTTAAGCTTTATCTTTACGGCTATCCCAACCGGGTGCGAAGCTCCCGGCGCTTTTACCCGGTGACGATCCCGCGTTGGTTGACAAGTTGGAAGCGCTTAAGGAACGCCAGGCGCGCAAGTAGGCGCAACTCCAGCAGCTCGATGAAAGCGGTGAGATCCAGCTGTCGCGTCCCGATCCCGATACGCGGGCTTTAACCAAGGGCAAGCAGCATGTAGCCGGTTACAACCTGCAAAGCTGCGTTGACGACAAGCACCAGCTCATTATGCACCACGAGGTCACCGATGCCGGGAATGATCAGAACCAGCTCAGTGGTCAATGCTGAGCGGCGATGGAAATCATGCCGGTCAACGAACTCACGGCGGTAGCCGACAGCGGCTACTGCAGCGAAGCTGAGCTAGCGGCGTACGAAACGGCCGGTGCCACCGCCTATGTTCCGATCCCCGACAAGCACAAGGTCGTCAATGGCCAAGGCTGCCTTAGTGGCAAAAGCTTCCAATACAACCGGACCCACGATGTTTTTACATTTACCCCGCCGGCGGATTGCTGCCCTAGCGCGGTCAGCTGCACCGGAAAAACGGCGTCCGGCGCATCCGTTACAGCCGCCCAGCCAGGAGTGCCCAGGCCGTCGCGCAGCTGGCTGAATGAGTCGTAACCAACGGAAGGCACGGAGGATCCGATTCAGGCCCTCGACCAGGCACGGCCCGAGTGGCGGCAACGACTACCGCTACCCCTGGGCAATCAAGCCGTGGAGATAGATATTACTGGGCAAGCTGGTGTGTCATGCCCAGGACCTGAAGGAGCGCAAGGAGCGCGGTGGAGCACTTGTCGGTTGGCGCCGGGGCCTGGACGAGCGGGGCGGTGACCGATTCCTGTTCGCGGCCCTCGAATTGCCGGGTCACCTGGATCTGGAGCGGGTGGCGGAATGGAATGAATGGACCGGTCGCCTCCCCACCTGCGTCTTATCGGACGGTCCGCCATGCAACCCACCCGGCTGACCCGGCTGACCCTGTCCGACGGCGTGAGCGACCAACCCAAGGGGTTACCCTCGGATTTCACCTCGGCACGGCCTCACCTGGCGGTCTGATCAGGCTTCCCGCCGGGATAGCGGCCGATGGCGCCGAGCGGATTAAGTCAACCACCGTTGCTTAGAATCATCACCTGGGGTAGTGTTAAATTCTTAACTGATAGCGTGGTTGATAGTCCAGGTTTACCGAGTCGCACAGCATCCCAATCTACTTTCTACCAGTTAAACACCACCACTACCCACCTGGGTATCCAACCACAGGATGCCCAGCGTGAACAGGGGAGCGGCCGCGGTCAGGCTGTCGATGCGATCGAGTATTCCACCGTGTCCGGGGAGCAGATGCCCCGAGTCCTTCAGGTCGCGGCTGCGTTTGACAAGGCTCTCGAACAGGTCGCCAATTATCGAGACCAATGCCGTCAGGACGCACAGGGTGGCGAGCAGTATTGCATACCCGGATGATAGCCCCAGCGACCAACCCGACAGGACCCCATACAGACTGGCGCCGATCAGGGCCCCGTAGACACCGGCGCGGGTCTTGCCCGGACTGAGCAAGGGCACCAGCTTCTCGCGTCCCCACCGGTGCCCCGTAAAATAGGCCAGGGTGTCCGCAACCCAGATGAGCACCAGCAGAAAGAGCACCCGGGAGGGACCTGCGGACGAGTGGGCGTGCAGGTGAACGATTGCGAGCCAGGGACCCATGAGTACCACCAATCCCACCGCGGACATTATGGGATCCGGTCCCGATTTGCGCGCGACGGTACGCAACCGGAACAAAAGGAATGCGACGACACCCCAGAAGGCTGCCGCCGCTGCAATCATGTGTACATACCATTGCCGCAACGGGGGCTGCCATAGAATAAGCAGACAGAGGACCACCCCAGTCACGTAGGCAAGCCGTCCGGCGCGGGATGCGATGCCGGTCATGGCCGACCACTCCCAGGCCGCCGGCACCAGGATCAGTCCGAGGCACCAGGCAAGATACGCAGTGGGTAACCACAGAATGGCCGCCACCGTCAAGGGGGTGATGAGCAGTGCGGTCAGGGTCCGCTGCCGCAGCTTGCTTGCGGACATGGTGGCTCCTAGCCGGCTCCGCTTGCAACGTCGATGCCGGCCTGATTACCGGTCGAGCCGAAACGGCGCTGCCGACCCGCAAAATCGGCCAAGGCCTCCCGGTAGGCTACGGCATCGAAATCCGGCCACATCAGATCGCTGAAGTAGAATTCACTGTAGGCAGACTGCCAGAGCAGGAAGTTGCTGATGCGTTGCTCCCCGCCGGTGCGAATGAAAAGATCTGGGTCCGGTAGGTCAGGAAAGGACAAGCGGGTGGAAAAAACCCCCTCGTCCACATCCTCCGGCGCGATGCGACCAGCGCGCGCATCCGCGACTAGCCGCCGGGCCGCCTGTACGATGTCCCATCGCCCGCCGTAATTGGCGGCAACCTGGAGCAGCATGGCCTCGTTGGCCCTCGTCACCTTTTCCACTGCGGCGATGCGATGTCGCAGCCTTTCCGGAAAGGCCGCGCGCTCGCCGATGATCCGCAGTCGCACGCCATTCTCGGTGAGCCGATTGACTTCCGAGCGCAGGGTGCCCATGAACAGATCCATCAGGAGATGGACCTCGGATTTGGGACGACGCCAGTTCTCGCTGCTGAAGGCGAAGAGCGTCACGGCGCGAATACCCTGGCTGACGCTCTCTTCCGCAATGGCCCGAACGCTTTTGATCCCCGCCCGGTGCCCGGCTGTACGTGGCAACTTGCGCCGCAATGCCCAGCGCCCGTTCCCGTCCATAACGATGGCCACGTGCCGTGGTATGAGCCACGGAAGCCGGCCGTCCGAGAACGGTGATATGTTGTTGTTCAAAATGTAAGATCCTGGAAAGCGTCCGCAGGAGCGGTATCAGATGGACATCAAGTCCTGTTCCTTCCCGGCAAGGACGTTGTCTATGCGCTTGATGTAGTCGTCGGTCAGCTTCTGCACCATCTCCTCACCGCGGTGTTCATCGTCTTCGGATATGATCTTTTCCTTCACCGCTTCCTTGAGCTCGTGATTCGCGTCACGCCGGATATTGCGAATCGCTATCCGGGCCTGCTCGGCTTCGTGGTGGGCCACCTTGATCAAGTCCCGGCGACGCTCCTCCGTCAGGGGCGGCATGGGCACCCGGATCACCATCCCCGCCGTGTTGGGGTTGAGTCCGAGATCGGACTGTATGATAGCCTTTTCCACTACCTGTACCATGTCCTTTTCCCAGGGCGTTACCGCGAGGGTCCGGGCATCTTCAGCCGTGATGTTCGCCACCTGCTTGATGGGTACATCGGAGCCGTAGTGGGAAATGACCAGGTGGTCGAGCAAAGCAGGGTGCGCACGCCCGGTACGAATCTTGGCCAGCTCATGCCGCAAGGATTCGACGCTTTTACCCATGCGCGTTGCGGCGTTTTTCTTGATGTCGTCGATCATCTCATTCTCCCCGTTCCACCAAAGAGCCGATTTCGGCCCCTCCAACCAGTCGCTTCAGTGCGTCCGGCTCGTAGATGTTCATCACCCGCAGCGGGATACCGCTGTTCCGGCACAGGACGAGGGCCGTCGCATCCATGACCCTTAAGTTCTCCCGCAAGGCCTGATCGTAGGTCAGACGCCGGTAGAAAACCGCCGTGGGGTCCTGGACCGGATCGGCCGAATAGACGCCGTCGACCTTGGTCACCTTGATCAATAGGTCGGCGTCGATCTCCGCTGCCCGCAGGCTTGCTGCCGAGTCCGTAGTGAAGAAGGGGTTGCCGGTCCCGGCGGCGAAGATAGTCACCCGGCCCTTTTCCAGATAATCTAGGGCGCGGCGGCGGCTATAGCCTTCGCAGATCTGGTGGATTCCTAACGCTGACATAACCCGCACCGGCACTCTCAGGCGCTCCAGTGCATCCTGCATGGCAAGCGAGTTGATAACGGTGGCCAGCATGCCCATGTGATCACCGGCAACCCGGTCGACCCCCCCCTGAGCCAGGCCCGCGCCGCGGAAAATATTACCACCGCCGATTACCAGCGCGACCTGTACGCTGCTGGTTACCAGGTCTCGTACCTCGCCGGCCAGGCGCGCGATCACTCCGGGGTCGATGCCATAGTCACCCTCTCCCATCAGGGCTTCGCCACTGAGCTTGAGGAGGATGCGGCGATAGTGAATGGGGGACATCTGCCTGGGACCTTCTACTATGATTTTCAGCCGCCAATGAACGCAAACGAAATTGGATCTCGATCGCATTCATTCATATCCAAAAGTTTCTGGTAGTGGTGGTCTTAGAGACCACCTTTTTAGATCTGTCTGGTTAACACTTTTAAAAACATAGAGTTAATTTTCATCAAGCCATCTGCTGCAAGGGGGTTTCTAGACAGTCTCTTTAAGGGACTATCTAAAAAGGCAATCTCTGAATCTTTCAGATTACCGGCAACTTGCCCTTCTGCCATTGCATAGGGAGCAGCGCGAGTATCTCGGCAGTCTACCAATCCGTGTCCCTATCTAAGGGTCAAGACACCGGATCTGCGAATGAACAAAAAGGCATTACCGTGCTGGACAAGTGCTACATCGCCTCCTTCTATTTTGAGCCGGTTCACGTAAATCCGAATCATTAGCCGGCGTCCCGCCTCCCACAACTCCAACTTGTCTAAAGTGAACAAGAGTGAGATAGCCGGCATAATTCTGACTTCTTCTTCGTAAGATATCGCGAGTTCTCGGATGGACACCACCAGCTGAGATCAGCACTCCAGAACCTCTTCGGTTCTCGCGAACCCGATTAAGCGAAAAGCAATTCGAAACGTCTTGGAGAATGGCTTTTGGACTGTTATCCGTTGTCAGATTAGGACAGGATTTACAGGATTTTCGCAGCTGAAACTCTTGCCCGGCCATCAATCGCTGCGCACCTGCGCCATGACCTCATCGGCAAAGTTCTCCTGCTTCTTCTCAATTCCCTCGCCGACCTCAATGCGGGCGAAACGCACCACCTTTGCTCCCGCCTGGGCAAGCAGCTTGTCCACGGTCAGGTCGGGGTCCTTGACGAAGGCCTGGCCGAGCAGGGTCACCTCTTCCAGGTACTTGCGTACCCGTCCGGCGACGATCTTCTCCACGATCTGTTCTGGCTTACTGCTCTCCAGGGCCTGGGCGCGGAAGATCTCCTGCTCCTTCTCCAGGGTAGCGGTAGACACCTGGTCGGCACTCACGCATAGGGGATTGGTCGCGGCGATGTGCATGGCGATGTCCTTACCGAGCGTCGGATTGCCGCCTTCGAGCGCTACCAGGACTCCGATGCGTACCCCATGGCGGTAACTGTAGAGCTCACCCTTCAGGTTGTCGAAGCGAACCAGGCGTCGCAGCTGAATATTTTCTCCGATCTTGGCCACGAGATCCGCGCGGGCCTGGGCGATGCTGGCATCCTCGCCTTCCTCCAGGGGTTCGGCCTCCAGGGTTTCCACATCCTCTGCGTCGCTCGCCAGGGCGTGCGCCGCGACCTTCTCGGCGAAGTCGGTGAAGCCTTTGTCCTTGGCCACGAAGTCGGTCTCGCAGTTGACCTCGACCATGACACCCGCCTTGGCACCCCCGGCGACGGCGATGACCACCACGCCGTCGGCGGCGATCCTGCCTGCCTTCTTTGCGGCCTTGGCTTGTCCGGACTTACGCATCGCCTCGATGGCCGCATCGAGATCGCCGTCGGACTCGACCAGCGCCCGCTTGCACTCCATCATGCCGGCACCAGTACGTTCTCTGAGCTCCTTAACCAACGCGGCTGTAATCGCCATGATTGCTGACCCTCTTGATTCTTGACCTGCCGGATTTTACGGCGCCACCGGCTCGGCGGTCCCGGACTTGCTGGACGCGGCCGGCTTATCATCCAGCTCGATGAACTCGCCTTCGCATCCGGCTGCTTCCGCGGCGGCGGTAGAGCGCCCATCCAGCACCGCGGCGGCCGCACCCTCGATGTAAAGACTCACGGCACGGATGGCATCGTCGTTACCGGGAATGACATAGTCCACGAAGCCTGGATCATTGTTGGTATCCACCACCCCGACTACCGGGATCCCGAGTTTGTTGGCCTCGCTGACGGCGATCTTCTCGTAGCCCACATCCACGACGAACAGGGCATCGGGCAGCTTTCCCATATGCTTGATCCCGCCCAGACCCTGCTCCAGCTTGGACTGCTCGCGACTCAAGCCCAGGGCCTCCCGTTTACTGAAGCGCTCGATGCTGCCGTCTTCGAACATCGCATCCAGCGCCTTGAGGCGCTTGATGCGTTCGCGGATCGTCTTGAAATTCGTCAGCATGCCGCCGAGCCAGCGGTGGTTGACGAAGGGCATGCCGCAGCGTACCGCCTGCTCGCGGATGGCGTTACGCGCCGCTCGCTTGGTGCCGACGAACAGGACCTTCCCGCCGTTGACCACCAGGGACCCGAGATAGTTCATCGCCTCCTGGTACAGGGGCAGGGTCTTCTCGAGGTTGATGATGTGGATCTTATTGCGCTGGCCGAAGATGTAGGCCCCCATTTTTGGGTTCCAGTAGCGAGTCTGGTGCCCGAAGTGCACCCCCGCCTCCAGCATGTCGCGCATGAAAACTTCGCTCATTATATGCAAGACCTCGTTAAAATCTGGGTTTGGCCTCCACACATCCCGGCAGGCGACCCGTTATCCGGGCACCCGGCCTGCTGTGTCGATGTGTGTGGTTTCATACCCGATGCACACCCTCGAATCCGATAGCCGCGTTGCGACTCGTCGAAATAGGGCCTGGCTATTCCTCACTCGTCGCGCCTTGCTATCGGGTGCGATCGGTGCACCTCGCTTACCAAAATATTCACGTGCATCGGGTATATTTTAAGGATTGTTTAACTTACGGTTGTTCCGACGTGGAATCGGGAAGACCGGTCAGGTTCGTTGAACAGCCTGCTCTTCGCTGTATCAAGCGTAAAATCTCACCCCTCGCTCCCCCAATCCCGCGCTGTGAACACCCCGGCCAGACAGGCCCGGCCCTGGTTGGGGTGTCGCCGCGGCCCGAATGGGCCAAAAAATAGAGCGAAAAACAACCGCTTTTCGCTCCGTTGGATTGCCGCCCTCATGCTCGCCGCAATGTAAGGGCAATCTGTTTGCCGAATCTCACCCGATTTTATAACATGGCAGCCAGTTTCGGGCAATTCTCCGGATCCACTTGTCTTTTTTCAGGCCCCAGGGAACCTCCGTGGATGCAGCTCCCGGCAGTGCGGGTGTACCCATCAAGACCGCCGAGGAAATCGTCAGGATGCGCGTTGCCAGCCGCCTAGCGGCCCAGGTCCTGGAGATGATCGGGCAGTATATCCGCCCGGGCATCACTACCGGCGAGCTCGACCGCATCTGTCACGACTTTATCATCAATGAGCAAGGGGCCACTCCGGCCCCGCTGGACTACAGAGGGTTTCCTAAGTCCATCTGCACTTCAGTCAACCACCAGGTGTGCCACGCCATTCCGGGCAACAAGCGACTGAAGAAGGGGGATCTCCTCAATATCGACATCACCGTCATCAAAGATGGGTACCACGGCGATACGAGTAAGATGTTCTTCGTCGGTGAGCCCTCCATCCTGGCGCGGCGCCTGGCCGAGACGACCCAAGAAGCCATGCGTATCGGCATCGCCCAGGTCAGGCCCGGTGTCAGCCTGGGCGATATCGGCCATGCCATACAGGAGTTCGCCGAGGGGAAACGCTACTCGGTGGTGCGGGAGTATTGTGGTCACGGCATCGGCCGCGACTTCCATGAGGAGCCCCAGGTACTACACTATGGCAATCCGGGCGAGGGGCTGGTCCTGAGGCCTGGCATGTGTTTTACCGTAGAGCCCATGATCAACGCCGGCAAGCGCCATATCAAGCTGTTGCCCGACGGCTGGACCGTGGTCACCAAGGACCGCAGCCTGTCCGCCCAGTGGGAACACACGGTGCTGGTAACCCGGCAGGGTCACGAGATCCTGACCCTGCGCAGCGAGGAACGTGAGCAACGGCCCATCCCGTGAGCCGCGACCAGCCGCAATCTGGAAACCCTGTCCTCCGGGTCTGTCTCTATATTTATGCAGAGTTCACAGGATTTCCTGGATCAACGAAGCATTATAATCTTAATAGAAAAATAATCCTGTTAATCTTGAGTATCCTGTCGATCTTGTCCGGTTAGCGGTTGGTACTATGGCTATGTCAACATCCCCTGGTGCCCCGTTTCACCCTATTTTTCGTTCTCAGCGGGACGAGAAGGGGCCAGATGCTAGGCGCACGAGCGCAGGAATAGCGAGTCCTCTTTGCAAGCTCGCGCAACAGTGCAGCGGGTCACTTCTCGCCTCGCCCGCAGGGAGCCCCCAAACGCGCCAAGGTAGCGTTACAGCGCTTGCAATAGAAGGCAAATATTCCCTGCGCGCTGTGTCTTGCCTGGGTGCATTTGGGGGGCCCTGAGAAATGAAAAATTAGGATGAAACGGGGTACTAGTACCCAGCAGGCCAAGCTGCGACACCTCCTGGACAGGGGCGACGACCCCATCGCCGCCTTTCGCCAAACCCTGCAAGAGGGCACCGAGCGCCTGTTCGAGTGCTATGACCGGAAGGAAGCGGTCGATGATCTGATCCTCGCACGCAGCCGCCTGGTGGACAGGCTGCTGCTGGAGGCCTGGCGATGCCACTTGCCGGTGGGAGCGGGAGCGGCCCTGGTAGCGGTCGGGGGCTATGGACGCCGGGAGCTCCATCCCAGCTCCGACGTGGACATCATGATCCTGTTGGAGGACTCCGAGAAAGAAAGTCTGAGCCACGCCAGCGCGCAGCTGATCACCTTCCTCTTCGACATCGGATTGAAGCTGGGATACAGCATCCGGACAATCGAAGATTGTGTGCAGGTGGCCGGCACCGACATCACCGTTATTACCAATCTCATCGAGGCTCGTCTGCTCGCCGGTTTGCCGGATCTATTTGAGCGCATGCGGGCCGCCACGGCCCGCGACCGCATCTGGTCGAGCACAGACTTCTTTGCCGCCAAGATCGACGAGCAGAAGGCGCGGTGGCGCAAATTCGGCGGCACTGCCTACAATCTGGAGCCTAATATCAAGGAGAATCCAGGGGGACTGCGGGACATCCAGATGATCGGCTGGGTGGCCAAACGCCACTTCGACGCTGAAAATCTGCATGACCTAGTTACCCACGGCTTCCTCACCGAGGGCGAGCACCAGACCCTGGCGGCGGGTCAATCCCTGTTATGGCGGATTCGCTTCGCGCTCCATCGCCTCACCGGGCGGAGCGAAGACAGATTACTGTTCGACTACCAACGCACCCTGGCCGCGGAGTTTGGCTTCACGGACGAAGACCAGAACCAGGCCGTCGAGCAGCTCATGCAGAGCTACTACCGCACCGTGATGGAGCTCAATCGCCTCAATGAGATGCTGCTCCAGCTGTTCCAGGAGGCCATCCTACTCCACGACCGGCTGGGACCACCGGTCGCGATCAACGAACGCTTTCAGTCCCGCAGCGGTTTTCTCGAGGTGACCGGAGACGACGTCTTCCATTGCGATCCCGTTGCCCTCATCGAGGTCTTCAACATCCTGCAGACACATCCGGGGCTCAAGGGCATTCGGGCCAGCACCATCCGTCTCATACGTGAACACCGCCACCTGGTCGATGCAGGGGTGCGGGAAGACCCACGCGCCCGCTACCTGTTCATCGCCATCATGCGCTATCCGGGGGGCACTTATGCAATGCAACGGATGAACGAATACGGCGTGCTCGCCACCTACCTCCCGGCCTTTTCCGATGTCGTCGGACGCATGCAGTACGACCTCTTTCATGCCTATACGGTAGACGAGCACAGCCTCCGGGTAATGCGTAACCTCCGGTCCTTCATGGTCCCGGGGGATGCCCAGGAACATCCCCTGTGCTCCGCCATCGCACGCACCATCCCCAAGTTCGAGCTCCTGTGCCTGTCCGGCCTGTTCCATGACATCGCCAAGGGCCGCGGCGGGGACCACTCCCTCATCGGGGCCCGTGACGCCCAGGACTTCTGCCGCGCCCACGGGCTGTCCGATTACGATAGCCGGCTCGTTGTCTGGTTGGTAGAGAGGCACCTGATGATGTCCATGACGGCCCAGCATCAGGACATCAGCGATCCGGAAGTCATCCAGGCATTTGCCACGGAAGTGGGGGACTCTGTCCGCCTGGACCACCTCTATTTGCTGACCGTGGCCGACATCCAGGGAACCAATCCGGAATGGTGGAATTCATGGAAGGACATCCTGTTGCAGGATCTCTACCATAGTACAAGGTGCACCCTGGAGCGCGGGCTGGACAACCTCCAGGCCCAGGACGACCTGATCCAACAGAAACAGACCGAAACCCTGCGCCTGCTATCCAGGGACGGTATAACAGGCGAGGTCTGCACGGAATTATGGATCAAGTTCAGCCTCGACTATTTCCTGCACAATTCCCCGGACGAGCTAGCCTGGCAGACCGGGACCATACTGCAAACCCCCAAGAGAGACTCGCCCCTGGTCGCCATCCGACCGCTGACCCACCGGGGCGGCACCGAGGTCCTCATCTACACCCGGGATCGGAAGTGCCTGTTCGCGCGCACCACCGCCTTGCTGGACCGCTGGGGACTGAGCATCATGGACGCGCGCGTCATGACCACGGACGACAAGATGGTGCTGAACACCTACTATGTGTTGGAAACGGAGGGCTCCTCTCCCATCCGCGACGACACCCAGGTACGGCAGATCCGAAAGGCCCTGGAGCAGGAATTGTCGGGACCGGAGGCGCTGAACCTCCAGGTCACGCGCCCCGTGCCCCGCCAGCTCCGCCACTTTCCCACCGAAACCCGGCTGCGCTTCTTCGAGGACGCACGCAACTACAGAACCGTCATGCACCTCGTCACCCTGGACCGACCGGGTCTCCTCGCCGCCATCGGGGCCGCCTTCGACACCTGCGGAATCCTGCTGCAAAAAGCCAAGATCGCCACAATCGGCGCCCAGGCAGACGACATCTTCTTCATCACCACCCCCGACGGTATCCCCATTACCGACCCGAATACCCTGGAGTGCCTGCGCCGGGAGATCCACAGCCGTCTGGAGCACGCAGCCGACGACTAAAATCCCTACATCCGAAGAGCCTCGTAACCAAGCTTTCCGCGCCAATCGTGCAGAATTAACCGGATGTTTAGGATTGACAGGATTTTTTATCTGGCTCCAGGCGCCGGAGGCTGTGGAAGAAGGGATTGACCCGCAACACGTCCAGTCCCCCAAACCGGCGCTGTCCGGCGTTATTCGGTGTGGGCCGAGAAGGCATCGGGTTGCATTGCGACGCCCAGCAGGCTCGTTGATTGATCTCTGGTAGCGCCGGTGCCGGCGTCTTAACGCAACCTGTCCACCCACATGCCTCCCGCGTAGCCTGCCCCGCCCGACCCTATGCGCAGCGTAGGTCGGGTTAGGCGCGCCGCCCGGTCTCGAAGAATACAAACACCGTCGAACGCGCCCTAGTCCAATACGACGCCATCTCAGGCAGCACCAAATAACGCAGGATCGGACAAGCAGGTCAGATTGAGCACCAAAAAACACCCCGGGGAGCACGGCCTCGAACGCGGCCTAACGCAACACGACGCCGACATCCGTTTTAACCAAACAGTTTCTGAAAATCCGGTTAATCCTGCCCCATCAGCGAACGGCTCAAACGTCGCTCGTCAGGTCCGCTGTCCATTGTCGAGAAGCGGCCGCCAGGCCCTTTCACGAATCGGATATTGCCGGGCGTTCCCTGGCCGGCGTAGTGGTAGCGACGAAAGCCCTCAGTCCAGGTTGAGTTTTGTAAAAGAATTTGATCTGTGGCAGGAAAGTCGGTTAGTAATTTGGCATATACTAAATCCTTTAAAAGCGGTAGTGGTGGTCTTTAACTGTGTAGTAAGGTAAATTGAGCTGCTGTGTGGCCCGGCAGACCTGGGCTATCAACTACGCTATCAGTTAGAAATTTATCACTACCAATTCAGCCTACTCGCACTTGTCGCACACGAACCCGCCGCACGGTGAGAGGGATCGAATGTCCCGACGATCCACAAGACCGACTGTCGTTCTGTGCGTCGGATTGCTCATGGCCTTTCCCATTGCGGCGCAGACGCCGCTACCCCCTCTGACCGACGGCACGCCCTCCGCGGAGCCCGAGCCGGTCCGCCGGTGGCTCGACGAGGTTCGCGCGCAACGGCAAATCCGGCAGAAACGCCGCCGCGCTGCACAAGAGGCCCGGCGTCGGATCGACCCCTGGGGCGCGGCTCGGCAGGAGATACGGGAACGGGAAGCTCAGCGCCGTCACGACGCCTTTCTGGAGCATATAGCGCGCGACCGCGAGACTTTCCGCAACCAGGTCCCCTGGCAGCTCCGGCAAGGTCCCTGGCAGGAAGGGACCTCCGGGTTTTCCGCAACACAGTCACAGCCTCCGACCGATGCTGCCGCGGGGGCACCCGGGCAAGCACCGCCGGCCTATCCCCTGCCGGGTTGGGACAATCGTTGGTATTATCGGGGGTTCTAGGGCATGTTGACATTTAGAAGGTCCGCGCAGTGGACCGTGGTCTAACCATCTGATTGACCGTAGGGTCGCGGTGTGCGAACCGTTGGGATGTTGCAGCCATCTAACATATGAAAACAGTTGGTTATAGTTAAATGTCAATAGGCCCTAGTATCGGGCAAGGCCAATCGGGAGGTGGGAGACCCATGACAACAATCAAGATCAATCACAGCGGCACCTCACAGAGTGTGCAACTGTCCGATGGCTTCCAGTTCGATGTCGAAGAGGTCGAGATCCTGCGCCACGGTGACGGGTGATCCTGCGCAAGGAGCGGGCGGACCTGCGAGAGGCATTCGATCTGCCGGCATCCATGCCCGAAGATTTCTTTGCGCAGGGGCGGCAGGAGCCATTTTCCGAGGCCCGAGAAACCCTTATGACGACTGTGCACTATCTTCTCGACTTGCAGAACTCAAGACGGAGAATTGGACACACTGACTGCATCCGTCGTAATCCTACGCCCGGCATGGGGGGGCCTCCGCTGTTCCTTCCGTAATCCGCGCGTAGTGGTCGGATACGACCAGCATCACCGCCACATGAGCAGTGGAATCAGGATGGTGGTAGTGAACAGCAGGGTAAGCATGCCGAACATGCCGAAGTAGGCGTAGGCCTTGTAGAAGGAGATGTCTACCGTGGTCAGGGTAGCGAAGCCCACCATGTCGGTAATGATGGAGAGGGTAGCGGGGGCCATGGTACGGCCCGATGGCCGCCTGGGTCGCGCGCCGGAAATCGCCGTATCTGGCCTGCTCCTGCACGAAGCGCCGGGTGACCTGCACCGAGTGCCCGATGCCGATGGCGAGCGGGAGCATGAGGTGAGAGCCATCATGGTAGTGAGCTTGAACTGGGTCAGGCCCATGACCCCGAGCGTCATGGCGATGGTGGCGCCCCCGCCCCCCAGGAGAGGGAACAAGGCGCCGCGCCAGTCGCAGAACTCGTACCAGAGGATGGCGAGGACGATCAGGGGGGACAGGGTGAACAGCCACCAGTGTTCGAGCAGGTTGAGCAGCATCTAGGCCAGGAAATAGGGCTCGCCCGCCACCAGCAGCTCGATCCGCTCATCCGCGGCGAATTCCTTCATGATGGCCCGCACCTCCCTGACCCAGGGCAGATAGACCTCTTTTACCTTATCCGTGTAGTCAGCAATGATGTAGGTGGTCCTGGCGACGCACTACCGCTGCGCGTATTCACCGAGGGCACACTTCTCCCCGTCCGGCGCCACCATCGAGACCGACATCGGCGCCATCACCGGGTTGGTCTCAATGCCCTCCTTAGAGGAAGACGAGCTGGGCCCGTGCCAATTCCGGGTCGTCCTCGCCATTTGGGGAAGCGGTATTGGGGACGTCATTTTTGGGCCATTGGGTATGGTGCTTTCAGTTCAGGGTATATTACAGACAATATGATCGGATTTTTAATGGCCTGAAGGGGAGAATATGGCCTAGGGCCTTCTGCGGGATGAGCGTTATGAGCAAAATACGCATCGGAATCGATCTGGGCGGCACTAAGACCGAAATCATCGCGCTGGATGCCGATCAAGAGGTGCGGGCGCGCCACCGGACGCAGACCCCGCGCGACGACTATGCCGGGACCCTGCGGGTCATCGGCGGGCTGGTCGCCAAGGTGGAGGCGGAGACCGGCGCGCGCGGCACCGTGGGCGTCGGTATCCCAGGCTCCTTGTCTCCCTTTACTGGCCGCATGCGCAATGCCAACTCGGTGTGGTTGAACGGGAAACACCTGGACGCGGACCTGGCCGAGGTGCTGGAACGCCCGGTGCGACTAGCCAACGATGCCGACTGCTTCGCCCTGTCCGAAGCGGTAGACGGCGCGGGCAGCGGGGCAAGCACCCTGTTCGGTGTAATCATCGGCACGGGTACCGGCGGCGGCATCGTGGTGAACGGCCGCCTGCTCACCGGCCCCAACCGCATCGCCGGCGAGTGGGGCCATAACCCTCTGTCCTGGCCGCGGGACGAGGAGCTTCCGGGGCCACCCTGTTACTGCGGTAAACAAGGCTGTATCGAGACCTTCCTGTCGGGGCCAGGACTCACCCGCGATTTCCTGGAGGCGACGGGACGCCATCTGACGCCCCCGCAAATCATTGCCGCGTCCGCGGTCCATGACCCGGAAGCCGAGGCCGCCCTGTGGCGCTATGAGGACCGCATGGCCCGGGCACTCGCCGGCGTCGTCAACCTCCTCGACCCGGATGTGATCGTGCTGGGCGGCGGACTCTCGAACCTCGACCGGCTCTATCAGGAGATACCCAGGCTCATCGGCCGGTACCTGTTCTCGGATGGAGCCCGTATCGACATCCGGCCCCCCGTCCACGGGGACTCCAGCGGCGTGCGCGGCGCTGCCTGGCTATGGGATGCGCCCCGGTGATCCGATATCCTCTGCCCATCACACGATGAGTTAGGTGTCAGCTCCCGGATGAGAGTATATAGCGAAGAAGTATAGAATCAGACGTTATCAAAAAGCCATTTCCTGCTAGCTCGGCGGAATGGGAGCGATTGATTTGCAAAGCACCGGGGGAGGAACCACACCGGATCCTGAAGAGGGACGGGCTTTTGGGGACAAAGCCGTTGTTGTGCGAGAAGGTGGCCCGAAAGCGGTTCACGACGTACTCGAAGCGAAGCGTGCCGAGGGTCGGCAAAAGACTCCTACCAAGAAATCAGTATCAATCTGCCTCTCTCCCGAAGTAATAGAATATTTCAAGTCGGTATCGGTTAATTTATGAATGTTAACATAATCAATAGTTGGCAATAACTCCGTATTATAGCGATACAGGAAGAGCTTTAAACAGATCTCATGCATAATGATACATTTGGAAAAAGAGAGCGTCTTACGCACGAAGCGCGCTAAGTGCTGCCGCAAGGTATTATTCCAGCGTTTAACATGGGACGTTTCTCCTGTTTCTTTGTCGCCAGGAAAATGCTGCTCATTTGGAATAATAGCTTGGGGTCTAGATAACTTTAGCACTGCAACTGCATGCTAAGGTTATGTTATGCAAGGAAGAACGGGCATTTTAGGCGTTGGTAGTGGTAACTGATAGCGTGGTTGATAGTCCAGGTCTACCGGGCCGCACAGAGGTCCAACCTACCTTTTACCGGCCTCGAAAATCAGCCGAGATGAGTGATGTAATCCGTCCGACGATCAACAGTTGTTATTCAAACTACGGACCCGAATCACTCAGCTTTGTGACACGTCATCGCCCTTCTCTGGCGAGGTTGAAGTCGATGAACCCTCTTTCGGCGGGCGCCGTGTTCGTGGGAAGAAAGGACACGGGGCTGGGGGTAAGACGATTGTCTTCGGGATTCTGAAACGCCACGGGAAGGGCTACACGGGAATCATCCCGAACGCCGCCAAAAATGCGCTACAGGCCGCAAACCGGGTCCGCGTGGCCAGCGATAACATCATCCACTCGGACGGCTGGAGGAGCTACGATGGGCTGGTGGATAGGGGGTACAAAAAGCATTTCCGTGTGAATCATGGGCAGTATGAATTTGCACGAAGAACTTTTCATCTACACCTGAAAGAATGTGAATTTAGGTTCAATCATCGAGAGGAAAACTATCTATGATAGAATACTTACTCTGCTGAGAGAAAATCCTCTCTAAGGTTATCTAGGCCCTCATAAAGAGGGCCTAACAGATGATGTTTAAATTATAATAAGGCAAATTCATCCGCCATAAAACGGCGTGGCTGATTTGCGACGTTCAAATCGGTGGTTATCGACCTGGAAGGTCTCTGGCTACCGAGCGGCCTATCTGTCGCCGGGTGCAATCAGATAACACCCAAATCACAAAACCCCATCTAAGGTAAACTCCGTCACGAGCCGGAGCTCGACCGCCATTTCTGACTGTCACAGGTGGTTGAAAATGCAGGGAAGAAGAAATTGCCATTTCCCATCCCCGCATAGTGAAGGCGCAAAGATGGACTTTTTCGACACCCATCATTAGATGACCGTCATGTCCACCATCTTCCCCGCACCCCTGACCGATCACCCGAATGAGCCCGGGGCCGAATATCGCATCCGGGCTCCGAAACCCCCACAGTGGCCGGTGCTGTCGGAAGCCCAGAGGGACGCGTACAAAACGCGGATCGCCCGGCTGCTGATCGAACAGGATGCGGTCCTGGTGGCCCATTACTATACCGATGCCGACCTGCAGGAGCTGGCGGGGGAAACCGGCGGCTGTGTGGCCGATTCCCTGGAGATGGCTCGCTTCGGCAGCGCGAATGCGGCCACCACCCTGGTAGTGTGCGGCGTTCGTTTCATGGGCGAGACGGCTAAGATCCTCAACCCGGAGAAGCGGGTGCTCATGCCCGATTTGGCGGCCACCTGCTCTCTGGACGAAGGTTGTCCCGCGGATACCTTTGCCGCTTTCTGCGATCGCCACCCCGAGCGGACGGTGGTCGTTTACGCCAACACCGGCGCCCTAGTGAAGGCGCGCTCGGACTGGGTGGTAACCTCCAGCATCGCACTGCCTGTGATTGGGCACCTCCACAAACAGGGACAGAAGATCCTGTGGGCGCCGGACAAACATCTGGGACACTATGTGCAGCGGATGACCGG
>Ga0209052_1000217_pt1 | contig 18073 bp, 11 predicted proteins | sample WorMetHEROISLAND_2_FD_187409 | JGI IMG/M metagenome (GOLD analysis project Ga0209052, IMG submission 187409) | Marine gutless worms symbiont microbial communities from Max Planck institute for Marine Microbiology, Germany - Olavius sp. 4 HERON... | ecosystem: Host-associated > Annelida >...
TTCCCTCCCTCCACTTAAAAGTAGGCCCCTCAGATCCAGCTCAGGGGTCTGCTCAGGAGTAAGCTCTCCCAGCAGGGTCTGGGGTGGAGCCCCAACCAAAATCGAATTTGGTGCATTTTAGCCTTAAAAGATGACATCTACTGGCAACAATTATGAAGATTTTGCTTAGAATCAACTGACCAAATTTCGTGCTTGTAGGCCTATCATTCTGGTTTACTAAGTTTAAACATCAGTATACTGAATCTAGTCTCGTGTTATGAAAAAAATAAAAAATCACACAATAATGGTCTGAAATGACTCATATTTTATTGCTGTTGAGTTTAGTGTACCTTGTCAAGTGTATTAGCGTCAGTCTAACTGATGAAGACGCTTGCGTGGCATTCTGTTTGGACCAGCCATTAGTTGGACATAATTACAGTACAAAACTAGGTTACCACTTTTGCACTAAAAATCGGTCATGTTGGACCACTTCATTGCTAAAATGCTACTGCACATAAGATAAATTCCTACTACACACTCGCTATTTCGCCCTGCACATTTTGTGTTGGAAAACACACTATTTCAGGCCCTGCCAGTCTTTTCAAATTGTGATTAAATCACAAATGCATTAATGACTTAACTAACACGCTAATTTGACATTCCTACTTTCCGCATATATTCCTGCAAGTATTTCAAGTGTCAACTCGTAAGAAGTGAATGCGGAGACGTCCTGACTGACAGTTGTATGGGGCAGTGTGTCAGCTGCTGACAGCAGGCATGAAATACTGAATTGAGACGTCATCGTGCAGAACAAACAGATGGACCATGTGATCACTGGCTATGTCTGCAACACAACAACGAGCTACACACAACATCCAGTCAGCATTTTCGATACTTAAAAAGCCAGTTAAGTGGTGTGTACAACTCTTCACAGGAAACCCATCCTAGAGCATGGAGCGTCAGCGGTCACATGGGATCACACAGTGCCACTAAGCAGCGTCACGGGTTAAGAAAGTAGGCGGGGCAGGAAGTTGCAATTTTTTGACGGCTGCAAATTTCCCAACAGAGGAGATTATGGTTGCTCAAAAGTTCAATTTTGCACCTAAATTTATCCAAAATGGTGGATTTTTAGCCCCAAATTTTGTATTTTTGACAAGGGTGGCCGATTTAAATCAGTGCGATTTAAATCACTGATTTCAATCACGATTTAATTTAAATCAATTGATTTTTTCGTCAAAAAATTGAGTGATTTAAATTGCACTGATGATGTCACTTACCAATGAAAAATTATAATAAAATAAATAAACACAATGAAGTGTATTGTTTTATTCTGCCCATTATTCAACTTATTCAACTCGTCGATGACTGATTTTAGCTTATAGTCACTGGTTCAAGAACTTTAATTCTGTGCAATGTGCAACTGACAATACAGTTTAAATTGTTTAATGCAACAACAATGCACAACAGCACTGAAAATGCAAAAAAAAATTGTAAAATTTTTTTAAAAAATCTGATTTAAATAAAAAAAAATCTGATTTTTTCGATTTTTTTTAAATCATGATTTTTTCCAACCCTGATTTTTGAAGAAAATTTTCCGACAGACTGAAATTTGGGGGGAAGGGGGCAATTGCTCCCTGCCCCCCCCACTGTCACGACGCCACCGCTACTACCTGACACAGGTAAACTTACCCCCACCTTAATCCCAGCCAGGCAAGCCGGTACTCGATTTAGTTACCCCAGATGGATAAAAGGCTGAGTTGACATGGGTGGTTGGTTATATACCGAGAAGGTTGACCTGTCCAAAGACAGTCGCCCACCCAGGTACTAAATGGGCCCAGCTTATCGCAACAACGTTTATCAGACGCTAGACCATACAACCAACTACTTGCTAAACTTGATTTCCACTGCAGTGCAGGTGTTATGCAAGTGCATCATTAGAACATCACTGCAGTTGACTACGTCTGTCGTATCGCTCTAATTAACTACTTCTCTCTGTTAAAACTGCAAAAAATGTCGACCCAGTGCCAACATAATATAGAGCTGTCCACCTAGACACCCCTGAACCTAACCATTGATCTTTAGAGCTGAAAACTGACACCCTAGATATTCCTGCCATGGGAAATGTTCACACCAATTTTGCTTTTTCTATGCCCCATTGTTTTCGAGTTAGGAGCCCATATGGGACAGACAGACGGACGCACAGACAGACAGGCAGGACCCGTAATGCAGCCTATTGGGATGGCTGCACAGTAACATATCAAATTACAGTTAAATCACCAGTGACAACAGTGACAGTGACACGGTGAAAAAATACAGCAACTATGAGAAACGTTCCCCAAGTTATTGTGCAATTATACATGTTACTGCTCCACTGTTTCTAGGTACCTCGGACAATACGGACATAGCTTACATGGAGGCATACTGAGTCACTGTTTAATGGTCAATTTCCAGCTAAACCTGGGTTAGCCAGTCTCCCTGTAAATTTCTGTCCAAGTAGGGGGTTCTAAAGCAAAAGTTTTACAGGTTGGATATCCTTACCGATGCTCAAAAAACAACAACCATAGCAGTGAAGGATGAAGGCATGTGGTGATAAACACAGAATATACAGATTACACAGGTACCCAGAAAAACTGAAATTACAAAGCACTTTTATTCAGTTCTCTTACTGAAGTACAACACAAACATTGATGGTATTAAAGTTATTTGGATGCCATTAATGCAACAGAGCAAAAGCTGTGAAAGTGGCGTGATAATTTCACAGGAACTGAATTAGCATTCAAGATACACAACATAAGCACTTACTGCAAATAACTTTGCTTGGACTAAACTGCTGGCATGACAAAAACTGTGCAAGTTTTCGGATGTCAATTCGGGCATCAAAAAACGCTCTTGCATCGGTCGCTTGTGGAACGGCATCGTCATCATTTTCTACACACACAAAATGCACTACCCGTGACTTCTGATACATGCTAGTGTCAAATACAGCGCACTACAGCAAGTAATCACAATAATGATTGACTAATGATCACAGTTAATCGGGATAACTAATCTTTATAATTATACAAGATGCCATAATTATTAAATGTCAGTTCTTTGCCAAAAAGCAACACAATGCCCAGACATGAGTAATAACTTTATAACACCATCATACTGAATTAAATACATTACTTTACTTCAGACAACTATCAGTTCTAATCATCAGGCTGACACTGACATTTTAATAAAGCAGGCAAATAGACAAAATACATTTTTCCTGATAAAAAAACTACAGTGTGTCCACAAATAGTGGCCCCATAAAAAATTTGAAGTAACAACCAGAGACATGCACGGAATTAAATAAAATTTTACACACACAATGTGACATCCATTTGGGCTACCAACACAAAATTTCATCGGAATCCGTTATCTTGTTTAAGCGATTTTCATTTTTCAAAGTGCTGTCACGGATCTGCGTTTTGGACATGACTTAGAAAATGTTGTCAGAAGAAGATCGAGGTTTAATCAAAATGCTCATAGCTAAAAAAAAATACGGTGCAAAAAATTAGTGGCTATATTTCTGAGAGAAAAAAATGAAGGATTGTCTCTTGCTTGTGTGAAACGCCTGCTACACAATATTGATACGACTGGATCTGAACCGGCAGTGGTCGACGTCGTACTGCGTGCACTGACAAGAACGTAGATCGCGTTGAAAATCATCTCAAAGAATGACTGATTGAAAACTGGCATCTCGTTGATCAAAACGTTAATGACACAGCAGGGAATCAGTGATCGACTGCATAAATGTATCTGCGTGAAAGGGGAACACTTTGAACATCTAATTTAAACAGGTGGACTGTTTTGACTGACACTAACTGTCTTTGAAAACTCTTAGCATTCAGCAATGTTACGGTATTTAAAATTTGATATGTCTGCAAAGACAAGGCAGATTTCTGCATAACTATACCCTGCAGTGTTTACAATGGATTTCTTTTTGTTTGTGTAAAATTTTATTTAACTTCATGCATGTTTGCACTTGTTATTGCAAAATGCTTAAAGGGGCCAGTTTTTTTTCTGGACACACTGTATATTATTGAATATGTACACGATTTACAACACGCAGGACGTTCACCGGCAAAGAAATATTCTTGTTTACGGAAAATATTCTAGGTTCCAAATTAGCTACTTCACCAGCACAAAGTATAGGCAAGTAATAAACTAATGAAAGTAAACAGTAATATACAGTATATGCACACATCTTATATAAAGTGGATAAAATAATTACCAAACCTATCACTGCATTACACTGTCTACATGAATTGCCGTGAACAGCAAGAACAAGAATGACAAGTAATGTGGTTATACTGACGCCAAACTGGTCGGTCAAGGTCGTGGAAATACGTCGACACAGTGACGAGGTCGGTTTCAACACAGAGCTTCAACTCGCCCGAGTTATTAGCAGAAACTCGCACAAAGTTGCTCAAGTTCTTCATGCGATCGACAATGTTGCGCAACACTCTCAGTGACGGCATGTATATGCTCGCCTTTACATGCACACATCCACTAACACGCTGCCTCAAAAGTTCCATGAACATTAATAATTTTTAACTGCACTGAAACAAGCATAAACACCAAAACTACACAGTTATTGCAATAATGCAATTAATTACTTTAAAAATATATAAATAACATAATTCTCAAAAACAAAATTTATGGTTAATCATGATCGGTTGGTTGTGGATTCAAACCTGGATTGGGTCGCTATCAAGCGGTTACTAACTAACTATCTGGATAGGTGACTGTCTGCGGACAAACATACCATCTCGGTATATAACAGAACAGCCTGGTCAACTCAGCCTTAAATCCATCTGGAGTAGGTAAATCGAGTACTGGTCTGCCTGGCTGGGGCTGGGCACATTCACCCGTGTTGGGTGGCAGGTAACACTGTGTAATCCCATATTGCAGGTGACGCTCCATAGCTTTGGGATGGGTTCATGTAAAGAGCTATAGAGTAATAGAAACATACAATGTGCAGTTTTACACACATCAAAATCTGGCATTTCTGGTTCTGCGTAGTCGTTCCAGAGCCGCCGAGGTACGACACCAACAGGCACATCGTGCGTAACAATCCTTGAATGTCCAGTCAGTGACGGCTGCAACATCACATCAATATGATAAACACCAAAGAACTTAAACGCAGTCACAACTAATTCCACCGTCCTTGCTAGCAACCAACAATGTCTGTCAAACAAAATTCAAACTTCCAAACTTCACTACGACATACAGATCTCAATTTTGGCCTGCACTGTTTGGTATTTAACTAGAAACATATGTCAGCCCAGAGCTGAAATATTATGCAGTCATCCCCTGACATGAAAGTATTGTGTCAAAATGTGTGCCTCCCCCAGGAATCTAAAACAACCTCTCTGTATCCCTTTACACAGTTTGGCAACCAATTCCTTAACAGCAATGCCAGTATTGTAGTGTTGCACAGATTTCATGTTTAACACAAACTTTGTAAATGATAAACTAAAACAAAATTGCACATGATATCAGTTACAAAATTGCTCAATTATGATTTTAAAAGATAAAAATAAGTAACATCATTCTTTACAATTTAATAACAAAGTACTTACAAGTTCTACTTCAAATGTCAAGCATGGTGTATGCTTTTTTGTCAATTTAATCTTGACACTCTTTGCATTCTGGGCTGCCCTCAAGCAGCGAACAAAATTATCCGGCACTGTTTCCAAGTATATTTCATTAGCATCGGTCAACGACACCCCTTCCATATTATACTCACTGAAAATATTTGCCTGCAAACACATAAAAACAGTTGCAAACAAATAAATACAAAATGATAACGTGATACACGATAAATATGATATATCATTACGGGTTTAAAATCCACACAAATGTAAGCTGTGTCAGGACCAAAAACTGACATTAAAGGACTCTAATGCAAGCATCACAGAAAAGAAACAAAACAGTTGAAACAAGTGAACAACTGACCTGCAGCACCTCACACCAAACGCCAACACCGCCATTAATGAGACGCTCCGACAGAATGAAGTATAATTTGTTTGTCGTAATTCTCAGTGTGATCGTTTTTGCCAACTTGGCAAGAGTGCCAACCACTCCTGTAACACAGCAGAGTTGAAATCAAATTATGGAACTTTAATTCCCACGTACTTTCCCTCCCAGGAGCGAAAGTTCCATAGGTGGAACTTTTGCTCCCTAAACTTTCGAACTTTCGCTACATAGAACTTTCATTCCCTGGAACAAAAATGACATGGAACTTTCGTTCCCGGGAACTTTTACTACATGGAACTGTCGTTCCCTGGAGCGAAGATGACGTGAAACTTTCGTTCCCTGGAACTTTCACTACATAACTTTTGTTCCCTGGAACTTTCGTTCCCTGGAACTTTCGATCCCATGAGCCAAAGTAACGTGAAACTTTCGCTCCCAACACGAATTATCAGTGATTTGTACAGACTTTGAAAAAGCCTTTGACAAAGTTTTAGCAAATGGCTATTGAAGCTCAACGTAATTGAATGTGGTGTAATGACAGTTGGTAGAGCAGTAAGTCCAATGTGTGATAGATATGTGGTCAGTGAGAGTACTGATAGTACAGAGGTATTGACGTCTTGTGGTCCCTTTTATCAACCGGCGCCGAGTGCCGGCATGCTTTGATGATTCCAGCTGCTTCGATTCCTGCTCAGGATTACTTCACTAGGCCGCATCAAACATGTAGGCCTACAAGCTTCAACAGGTTGTGTACAGGGAATGACGTCTTGTGATCCCGGCTCAACATGTGTGAAGTTAGTGGCAACAACAATTTTTGGACAAGGAGAATGAAAGTTCCTTGCCATTTTCCCTTCCGGGAGCTAAAGTTCCACATCATTTTCGCTCTCTGAACGAAAGTTCCATAGAACGAAAGTTCCACCTATGGAACTTTCGCTCCCAGGAGCGAAAGTATGTGGGAACGAAAGTTCAAGTTACCGCTGAAATCTTATCAACCATTCTACAGTTTAGCCAGAATCAACAGTATCATGGTATCTGCTTCAACAATGGTTTAATAGCAGTGAAAACTATTTTCCATCACTACAAATAAAAAATAAAGTTTACAAATTCCACTACTTTCCATCTCAACAAGATGAAGTAAACCACAAGAATAAGAAGGCAAAATAAACAAGTGTCCCTAGCTCTCACCCTTCTGCTTCTGCTGAGTTATGCTGCAGAACCAATACTGGTGTTACGGTTACACTTATTACCGCATCGGACTATCGGCCAATCAGTCTGATAAACAGTCGGACTGATCGTCAGCGCACACATGATGTTCACATGTAATATTCATCATCATCATGATCGTCAACATCAGTACTTTTATCGTCCGCTTTTGGTGAATAAACTTGTTCAATATCCACTATTCACCTCGTACACAGTTGCTCTTTAGTAGGCCTACTTGGTCGCTGCACCTTTGCAGCTTTCGGACTATCGGCGACTATCGGACTTGGCCGCCAGAGGTCAGAAGCGACAGTCCGATAGCGGCCGATAATCCGATGCGGTAATAACTGCGCCTACGACCCATGGTGTTAACGGCCACGGGTAAAAAGCGGATCAGCGGATGTCGCAATGGGTAACGCTGTAATTAAGGTATAATTTACTAGTTTTACCCTTCTCCTAACCCTATTACTAATCCTAAGCCCATCCCTAACCCTAATCCTAACCCTAACACTAATCCCAGCCCTTATCCAGACGCAACATCCGCAGATCCGCCGATCACCATAAGCGAAAAGAGCACGACTCGATTTCATCGATATGGGTGTAGGATATCAAAGGCTGCTAGTGGTGATATGTAGTCCCAATAGGATATCGTCATACTCACGAGAAAAGTGTTGAATACATCCAATTTCAGTGATTTTTCCACGAAATTTCATGTTATTTTATTTACTTGTTTACCGCTGCTCTCATCCGTAGAATATTTAAATAGGGTTGTTCTGTTTTAAACTTCATTATGAAACGATCGTCGCATCACATCATCATCAGCATACTCATGGTTAATAGCAAAGACTGTATAAGCGCCCGTAGGGCGCTTATACAGTATTTGTTAATAGATCATGGTGTGTAGGTAACTAGTAAGCGTTTGAGGTGTGCACTGTGCGGGGAATTAGTGTTGTCCTATCCGAATAATTAATTACTCGAGTACTTCACGAATACAGTACTGAAGTACACGCTTAATAAATAAAAAAAAACTAAGCAAGTTGTTTACTCCAATACTACATATGCAATTATGCTGTCACCTGCATGTTGAACTCAGTATTTAGAAATAGTGTTCATAATTGCAAAAAAAACAGTTGTTATTTTGTAAGTGCACTGTAATAAAAATCCTGAAATATGATCAGATCATAATTTCGTCACGAGTTTTGGCAGGTATTTTCAAAATTTGTACTTTTTAAAACTGCTTATGAAATGGGTTTTTTTTTCGAAAATTAAATTAACATTGGAGTAAAGTGTGCTAATATTATTGACTGTTATCAAACGGTGCTTCATACAGTTACGTATGTTACGATAACAAATTACCAAATTCAGCAGCTTACTTTTGGACCACCATATTATATACAGGCTTAAATTCCTTAATATAAGACAACGGTTGTTTAGCAAATCTACTACTAGCATTCTGATAAGTGATAACAATACGCTGTTAACAGACACTCGAGCTCAAACATCCAATCTCAGTAACTACATTATGCTACTTAATGGTTGCTCATTGGTTGAGCAAGGTTTAACGTCCCACTCGACACAGTTTAGGTCGTTGCTTAACTCAGCTCAGACTAATCAATAATTTAACTAGTAAGCAACCATTCATATGCCTGTAAAAGGTATCCAAATTTTAACAGCCAGTCTCATGCTCAGTTTATTCAATCAAATCTAATATAAGTAATGCAACAGTTGCTATCATGCACTGTACGTACGGCAAATTATATCAGTAATTATAAGTGAAAACGATACAGCCCACTACATAAACATCTGTTCAGCAGCAAAAACAAAATGGTTAATTTAAATTAGATTATACATGTATATATTATACATATAAATTAGATTACATGTAGATTATACACGCTTCTTCACACTTTCGCAGTCACAATGTCGGGGTCACCAGCATAAACTGTACAAGCCTTATGTTAAATTAGATGCAAGAAAGTTCTTTTTTTCAGCTCGTGTTGTTGTGTGGAATTCTTTGCCTGAGGAGTTATTGCAGAGTCGTACTGTACAAACGTTCAAGCGTCATTTGGACTTGTGTTTGTATAACAGGGGATCGATATACTTAAGCTTTCTTGAGCTTCTTTCCCCTTTTTCTCGTTAAGTTAAGTTAAATACTTGCAGCATTTATGTCTGTGTTAAACCATCGTCTGGAGGGAAATTAGTGAATGTTAATGGAATAAAATGCAGATAAACAACCAGTAATTAAACTATAACTAATTGTTACCATTCAAAAAGTACACAATGCACAGAAGTACCATTCAACCTGTTCATGACAGTTACAACTTAGTACTACCGCACAGCAGAGAATATGATGACATTGTAACATCTTAGATACACTTAACACCCTTACAGGGTTCAAAAACCCAGGTTTTTTTTAAAAACGCAACCCAGTGGGTTTTTTGGACAAGCAGGAAAAATAGGTAAAATAACACAAAAACTCAGTAACTCAAAGCCTTAAAAGCTTTAAACAATAAACTAAAATTGGGTAAAAGCTTTAAAAAACAATAAAACAGTGCATTATTAGTGGCATATAAAGTATAAATTAAAATTAGGTTAAAGTAGAAGTGTGTGTTTTTTTAGGTGGGTGTACCCAAAAAAATGCACCGGGTTTTTTGGGCTACGTACCAGGGTGTCTGAACCATGCCCTTACGACAGCAGCTGTTCACAGACAGCTGAACTGATTCAAACTAGGTCTGTCGTTATTTCTAAATCTCTGCATGCAGCACATTTTGGGTCAACCGATCAACTTCCAAGTGTCACTATGCGCAAGATATCTATACCAGAATGCACAACTGTACACTGTAGATTAACAGATCTGGTGACAACAAAAATGACCTTCAACTTGGCTTGAATCTTCATCATCAGTAAAGTTATGCAACTCGATACCTACACCTTCTCGTGCCTTCATATAGCAAATTCTATGCTACAGTATGTGCATTAGTGGTGCACAACCTTTTAGAGCCGAGGGTCAAATAAGATGGTCTTGGAAGTCACTGCAGGCCAGACCAGTGCAAAATGTTATTGACACTGATGATACTAAACAGCAGAGGTGCATTGTATTAATGTAGTTTACCGAGCCCAGTGGTGTGAGCTTGCCGGAAATCGGAAGTTTGCACCACTTAAAACAAATCCACAAAGAAAGTAGTGAGACAGTAAATGAATAACTTGCAAGACATATAATTTCACATATTACATTTCTGGTGTTCATCTCTTGGATGTCGCGGGGCAGATAACGATCCACCGCAGACCAAATGTGGCCGGCAGGCCGGACGTCATGCACCACTGCAGTACGTAATAAAACGTAATCATATATCAGTGATCTACAAACACACTGCTAAGTGCAGTCCAACACCAGCTAGATACATGTTCACTGAAACAGAATCAAACAACTGATTCCGCCATTCACGTCACATATTCACAGAGAAGATACATCAACTGCAGGCAGTCACAGCATCAATCACCTTCGGATTTGTGATACAATAAGCACACAGTGATTAGACACGACCGCAACGAAGTATTAATTACAAGTTGTACACAGTAACAGCTAACGATTGTAATAAGATGCTAATGACCAAATGATTGCATGTTGGCTAGGTGAAGATGACATCTACGAATGGCTGGCAATGTAGAAATTCTATGGCAGTTATTTAACGACTAGACATCAATGCAGTAACTTATACGGATAAACACGTCCGCAACTACACCAACAACATTAACATTAAGATAACTGTTAAAAACGATAGTGATGACAATCGGATGTCACGTGTGCATGCGCTTGGAGGCATGCAGTCGTGGCTTAGTAACTGTCATAGACTAACGTACTGCACAGTATAGAGAAATGGAAACAAAACACAGGGACAGCAGGCAGCTATATGCAGTATTTGTCACCCATTTCATGCAGGGGGGGGGGTAAACAGCTGACCTCCTGACGAATATACCATGAAGATAAATTGGTACCTCCCCCTATTTTGGACAAAAGTCACGCCCCTGGAAATTGCCTTAAGTCAAAAGGGGACAGGCCGAACCAATCAAAAGCTACCGAACACTCGGTGATCCAAACTGTTAAGTTATCAAATTCGTTCAAAAAAGCAAAATATGGGGCCTACATTTCTCAGTGCACACATTTCCAATCATCTGTCACAGTTTCACAGCGATCAGCCAAGGAGCTCGGAGATAAAGGTAAAGGGGCCGTACCCCAATGGGGCTTAGGCGAGGTGCTCATCTCCCAGACATCGGCTGTTGAGCCCGTAGGTGGATAGTCCACTGAGTCTGTGACGCATGGCCAGTGCGACGCCAGACCTATGGTTACCTTCCCAGCTGTAGAGCATCACCGCCCTTTGGCCGGTACCAAACTATACTGCTTGGTGACAGAGGCACATGGGTGTGAACAACTTGCCCAGAGTTGTTACTCGGTAGCGGACTGGCCGGGGGTCGAACTCGCGACCTTTCGACCACGAGCCAACGCCCTAACCACTGAGCCACCGAGCCACCCCTAGTGCCAGAAAAAAAACATCAGCAGTAAAACACAAGACCGCCACGGGTAGCTAACGTTGCCAGGCAGCCTAATAACAACAATAATAAAAATGACAGAATTTGCAAACTGCCACACACAGACCAGAGGATGTCATCGTGCCACACATCGGCAGTAGTAAGCAACCACTCTAGACAGTTGAAGTAGCAATCAATTTGACACACACAACTGTACGTATATAGTATTTACACAGTCTGAATTAAACAGTAAACCAGGCAGCCGGCACCAGTTGCTAGAATCAGAATCAGACAGTAGCAGATAGGGAGAGAACATAAGCAGATAGACAGAATCTGCATCAGTATCACACACCGGGGCATCTATCTCCCCTGAGCCTTGGAGCAAGTCACCCCATCCCTCCCCCGTCTCACCCAACCGCTTCCTCGTTCCCTTGTCTTTTCATCCTTTTTGGAAGGAAGATACAGAGGCTGAATTATGTATGAACAAAAGTTTACAAAACACGTCTGAGAAACATGATGGGACAACTGTTGTTATTTTTCTAGATCTTAAATCATACCAACTTCCCCCCCCCACGCCGGTAAACTGAAAAACCTCGACGAAGTGTTTGCTCCAAGGTTTGTATAGTGTAGATGGCGCTGATCACACGCGGGAAAGGTTGACAGTTGCCGAGCCACCACTGGCCACTGCATCATCGCTCAGCACGGGACTCAGGCTGACTCCGTCATTGTAGTTTCCAGCTTCCACCACCTCGGCATGATGCTGACCATCATCCGGCACTGTTCCACTGCTGGCTGCTTGCATCGAGTCGTATGGTGGAGGGTCGAATCTCGCGTCAAGTGTCTGGTGCGGTAAAGAGTACGGAGGCGGTGGCTCTTTGTACGCAAGGAAATCGAAGCCGGCCAAGTCATCGGCAACGCACGGACTGTCATCCTGACCAATGCACCGCTGCTCCTCACTGATACCTGACAGCAGTAATTTACAACCGACATTTCTATGTGTTACTTACTTTCAGTTGAATGTGCTGCAGAACTAAAAAAAACTATGTCGGCCCAGTACTTACATATTGTGTGGCCGTCTGCTTGATTTTCTGACCTGAAAATTGGCAAACCGCCGTTCACTCCTGCCCTGGGGAATGTTCTCAATGCCTTTTTCCTTTTCGTGCACCTTTTAGTTTTTGAGCAAGCAGGATGGAGAAATGGACAGATGAGCAGGCCTATTAGAATAATCTGGTAATACAGAATACACCAGACAATGTCGTAAGCTGCAAAGCAAAAAACATACATTACATAGCGCATTAATGCCGGCGTGGATGCGTGCTTTTAACATTAATATTCTGAAAAGAGAAATGTATTGAGTAATTATCCTAAGGCAGGTGATGTTAACAGAATCGTGCAAGTGTCTCGGTAGTGAGTTCCATGTCACCAGGCCGGCACAAGAGACGGTCTGAAGTCCATAAGAAACTCATTTGCTAGGACACGTTAATGCGCTATGTAATGTATGTTTTTTGCTTTGCAGCTTACGACATTGTCTGGTGTATTCTGTATTACCAGATTATTCTAATAGGCCTCGCCTCACTATGGGTCCTGCTCATCTGTCCATTTCTCCATCCTGCTTGCTCAAAAACTAAAAGGTGCACGAAAAGCAAAAAGGCATTGAGAACATTCCCCAGGGCAGGAGTGAACGGCAGTTTGCCAATTTTCAGGTCAGAAGGTCAAGCAGACATGGAACTCACTACCGAGACACTTGCACGATTCTGTTAACAGCACCTGCCTTAGGATAATTACTCAATACATTTCACTTTTCAGAATATTAACGTTAAAACACGCATCCGCACAGGCATTAATGCACTATGTAGGTTATTATTCAGAATATTGTTAGCTTTTTCACATTGGACACAGTAAAAATGGCATTTCAGTACTACATAGAGATTAGAGATACGTAAATTTCGAAAGAAAATTTTACACGTTTTGGGTAAAAGCTATCGCGACAATAATGTACGCCAAAAATTGTAAAAATACGTATGAAATTGGTAAAGGTATAAGGGAAAACTGTAGGCTCTTTAATCTCAGACATGCTGCACAAAGTGACGGGGTGCTTACGTCTCATGACAATGAGAAGACGTCGTTGTCGCAAGCGATGAACCATGAATATGAGCAGAGCAATGATCAGCAGAGAAGTTGTTCCACTCAGAGCAAGACGCAGATGGAAACTTGGACCATCAAATCCATCTGCATCAGAACAATATATTCACTTTACTTCATAGCATCACTCAATTTAATCAATGATATCTATTAATTGATTATTAAGATAATCAAATATAATAATCAAAGCTGCATCGTCAAAGCATTCATTTTATTGCGCACGACAGCTGTACTGGCAGGTACTGCTGAGAGCGCGTATTACCAATGGGAATTTGTCTGTCCGTCCGTCTGCCACGACCCAGTACCGATTCAAGCCCAGGTCAGATAGACACTCCGGATTTTCACCGTATGATAGTCTAGAGTCTCTACTTTCTGACGAGGTAATTTGGTGCCACTGGGTGAGGGGATTCTCCTCGAACGAGGGCATCAAAGAGGGGCACCCCAATAAGAAATCGTAATTTTACCACTATTGGCTCATCTAGCGTGAGAACGGTTGCAGATACACACACACTTGCTGCTTATCATAACAAGCACTGCTGACCAGCTTTCCAGTGGTACCAACATCGATGACCTTGAATGCCAAAAATAGGCGTTTTTGGTGAATTTTTCGTGATTTCAGGCTGTTGCGTGTCTCATGAGCATTAGCTCAGATTTCTTGTAGACAAATCAAGCAATGTCACCGCGGAAAATAGAAACTAGACACAGAGACCAAAAGCACAAGGTTATACGGCTAGGCATTTAGTAGTAATCTGCAAGCATCATCAAACATTTGCATCGATTAATTTATTCCTAAAATAATCATAACTTACAGTCCTAGTGACTATACACTGATAATCATGACATCACTAACACTGACCCAGTTGTGCATTCAGGTGGGCGGTTCCACCTGGATGTCCCTACGAAAGTGAAAAATTTGACAAAAAGAGCAAAATTAATCGTAAAAGAAGGAAGTAGGCCAGGCCTAACATAAAAATACTTCTGCCACACAGCCACAGGCCAAAATATTAATATTTCTGCTGGTCATTCACGTCATATTCGTTCACAAAAAGTACTACTCAATTTCTGTTTGTAACGCAGCAGCTAAATATAATACACAATTTGGAGTTTGAATCAGGTAAAGCAATTTTAAGCATAAATAATGTTAGAACACTTTTGAAAATGTACATCAGGAAGCCCTCCCCTAGCCCAAGCCTTCACAGTTCCAAATACGACACTGGTACAGAAAAGATTACCGCGCGAAGACTTCGAGCCATCGCCAAAGTGCGGCCAATCCAGACATCGGAATTTGCAGCACTGATTCAAGACAGGTTCCCACTTGGGGCAAGATGGCGGAGAGCACTGCACCAGAGTGCACAGCTGGGCTAGGCCCTCCACGCAATAGCACGTCTTGCACGGGTCCTCATCCGGAGCAAAACTGTCACCATTGGCTACGTGGCGACCTTCACGGTCAACACAGCTGACAACACCTGCACACATTGGAAACAACGCAAGTCATCAGCTTGGCACACGACTGACTCATTATCAGTATACAAAAAAAAACAAATAATCCATCTAACAATGGATTCTATAAAAGCTTGCAGAATGAATATATATTCAATACGCATTCTTGGCTGCAGAACCGTCGAGAGAAGTGGGAAGGGGAAAAATTCCCCAAACCCCACGACATCTGCATCAGTTGTCAGCTATTGACGATTTATCCACAGATCCGACTATTCAGTGGTCAGAGAATGTCGTGCTGCACAAAGTGAACATGCAAATGCCGCAACAATCCACAAACAGGCCCCACAGGTCAGAAAATGTATCGCTGTCCGACATTATCTGGCTTGTGGGGCCAAATTGGGAAGCCGCCAAATTTTTTGGGGGCCCTGCCCTGGCCAAACACGCTGAACATGCCTAATAGTGATGACACTCGCCAGAAACTGGCACCACTTCGATAACATAATGGAGACACCAAATAGTTTGATTCTGATACTGCCATTAACTGCTCAAATATGATAATTTTACGTACAGGCAAATTAGTGCTTGGCAACTAATAAATAAGACACACGAACTACACTCGACTGACACGAAACCCAGTTCCGGTTCAAAGGGTAAACAACCAACGTACCAGTAGCATTACTGTTGTTGGTACTGTCCACAGACGTAACTAAGCACAGTAGAATGCTGTGCGTAATTACTAAAACGTAATACACATTAACTTCGCCCATCGTTTGGCGTTTACATCTTTCCGTATTACAAATACGCCATTTCACATCTTATACGTCCTCCATTTTGACTCAAAAAATGGGACCCCAGAACAGTAAACAACAAAGACAAACAATAATTTGTGGACGTAGGCTAAGAAAAAAATGGGTGGGCGACTACGCGCTAAGAACGATCAATCCAATCAATTTAAAACGACAGACAAATGAGCAGTTAATGTTTATGTATATAATGTTCCAAAGAGGCCAAGATAACACTATAGACAATTTATTTTTGTTTATATGACTTGGATTAATCATTGATATTACGTAACTATTCTAGGCCGTCTTTGGCGCCATTTGACGTCAAGGAAGTGTGACGTAAATGACGTAATTAAATGCCAAGATCGCTTCAGTGTTTATCGTACATGGTCTTGTTAAACTAAGACCGCTGTATAACTGTTATTTCTGCTGGCGTCTGGTAGTTTCTGACTTATACTGCACTCTACGGTCGTTGTAAAATTATCTGCGTCTTAGAATTCGGCGTCATGGCAAAGTTAATACAGCCGCCACAGAAGTTCGTTACCCCAGAATGGTACTACGGCTGCAGATATCTGTATGGGAACACGGAAGCAGAACGGGCAGCTGCCGAGAGGCTGGTTATGGAGTCCCAACGCACCATGGAGGACACAAAGAAAACTACCGAACGCTTACTTTTTGAAAACAAGAAGCGTACTGGTGAGCCTATATCATTTTTGCTGAATAACCACGACAGATATTCCAGTCTCCATGTTTACCAGCAAAATAATTATAGAATTGAGATGCAAATTTGTGCATGTGGGGATTAACAATTATCAATGTAGCCTACACATCTCGTAGGAGGCCTAATTAACTTTCTTTCATATATGGTAATACCGGCTGATGGTCCATAAAATTAAAAAGTGAGCCCCTAATTAACTTTCACACATTCATATGATAACTTCGTCAAATATTAACCGATTTTCAGAATCTTTAATTCACCGGCCAGTCCAGATCAGTGATAATACCGTATTTATCACTGATCAAATTCGCCAGTGCAAGTTTAAAAGTTTCTTTTGCGCGACTTAGACAAATCTATCATATTAGGCTAATCTTAATAGGTAGGCCTATAGGCCTAGGCATACATAGCTACTATCATAGTCGGATATTTTCGGTAGTGCGTAATTAATTAGTTAATTAATTAATTAGTAGGTAATTAATTATATTATTCTTATTATTATAGAGCAGAGAATCAGCGAGGTGAAGTATCGCGATGACGAGCTGAATCGGAGTCTGGAGGCGAACAAACTGGAGACGGAAGCTGCAGTTGAGATGCGCGCCCGTGTCGACAAGATGATTGAAACTCTGCAGGAACTGCTGCATATCTCACAGCAGTGTCTTGTCAAACGGTCAGCGTCCGGCTTTTACACTTGCCAGCAGAATTAGCTGCAAGTACAGCGACTGTTCCGTACTGGACGAACTTATACGCATATAGGCATACTGGGTGGTGCCATGGGCGCCCGCAGAGGGGGAAGGGGGCCATCGTCCCGCCCCCCCTTCGGAAAAGTAAAAAACAGTCTGTCATGTTTTATCTGAATAAACTACTATGCATATGTAGAACTCTCCATGCAACGACAGTAAAGTGAAAATAGCTCTTTTGCTCACTACGCTCTCTAGGTTGACTCCTATAGTCCCAATAAAAAAACGCTACACCGGCATAGAAAAAAGATTCTTGCTTGGTTCTATAGTCTCCACTCACATCTCACCAGTATGTAGCCAACGTAGCCAGGATGAATGTCCACAATTCCCGATCCTTTGACTGAATCCCAGTTGGAGGGGGAAACAGAAAAAAAAACAAAAAAAAAATTCTCATTTCAGTCGTTTGCTGTTTTTGCTATAATTCCATTCATTCATTCATTCATTCATTTCTTTATTGCAACAAATGTCAAACGCATTCGCCGTTACATATGCTATGACTAAAACATATTACGATTATGTTACTAGGTAAGTAGGCTAAGTAATTA
>Ga0209052_1000218_pt1 | contig 18010 bp, 11 predicted proteins | sample WorMetHEROISLAND_2_FD_187409 | JGI IMG/M metagenome (GOLD analysis project Ga0209052, IMG submission 187409) | Marine gutless worms symbiont microbial communities from Max Planck institute for Marine Microbiology, Germany - Olavius sp. 4 HERON... | ecosystem: Host-associated > Annelida >...
GTATTGTAATTTAAATAAGTGGGGGCACTCCCCCCCGGGGCATGGAGTCTGGGGACGAAGATGAAGCCTTTTTGTAAACTGACACGTACATTTTGACGTTTTAGCAAGCAAAAGTTGGCAAATTTTCAGTGTCGATGGAGCACGGCAGGTCGCCACCCTGAATATGCCACCAGATTATAGTTGTTTTATCTAACATATTTGATCATGTAATTATACCGAGTATAAATCAACTGATTTCCGTTAAGTTCTGCAGAGGATGTGATCAATAACACCCAGCAGAGGGTAGGAGGCTGAGTTTACTATACAGAACTTTTTTATGCCCATGATCCACTGTCTATAGGATCTTGTACAAGTCCACGTTCACAAGAAATGTACAAGTTTCTTGTATCACTCTGAATACGGCTCTAAGTGGCGTCGTGGCAAGGCTGGGGAGGTCGGGGAAATTCCCGCATCACCTAACCTAATTTTTTGTTGGTAAATTTTCTTACGAATATAGAAAATTTGGGACTGAAAATCCCGTTTTCGGGGCAAAAGTGAACTTCTGAGCAGCCGTTTTCTTCTCTGTTGGAAGTTTCCGTCTGAAAATTGCAACTTCCTGCCCCCACCCCTACTTTTTTATACCCACCACGGCGCTGCGGCTCTGTTCCATGCATTGGCCGCCGCACCCTTATGGGGGCGGCCCGCCATCGCAAAGGTCCGCCATCGCAAAAAGGGAATATGAGGAGAGAAGAATAGCGTTATAGGCCTACTTATTTCTAGTGTTCTCCATAGCAAAATTAACGGACAATGATATTCCATTGTCTCTATCTCGCGTCGTTAATGAGATATATAGCCACTACAGACTTCTTTCCTTTCTCAACTTTCGCTTCCATCCAGTATAGCTTAGAGCTGGAAGCGACTCAACAGCCGTTTTCTCGCTCGCTCCTAGGTAAATCGCGCTCGCTTTTCTCGCTAAGCATGCTCAGCGGAGAAAAGGCAGCTTGTCTTTGCTCATTAGATTTGTCATTGCAAGCTTATTAGAAAGTACATTTATAATCATGTTGGCACAAAAACTTTAAAAAAAAACTAAGGTATAGCCTAAACAAAAAATCTCGTTCCATTGATCCCACTGTCTTGTGTAGCCTATGTTACGGCCCGTCCCGGAAACGGAATAAATCTGAATTGATTTAGAGTTTTTTTTTGTTTTATTTTTAATTTTAATTTTAATTTGAACAGAATTTCACAATTTAGAAAAAAAACAGCGACTTCCTATTAGTCATCAATAGTAACCTTAGCTCTATCTCTCACCGTTTCTGAGATACGACGACTTATCGCTTGAAAATCACCAATTTTGCCTACCCCACCTCTTCAAGCCCAAATTTGAAAATGTTCCCTTTGCACTAGATCGCTGAAATTTTGCGTGCGGCGAGCGAAGACATCGGGCTAATTAACCGTGTAATAAAATTCCACCTAGCTCAACGTATGTGATCACAATCCACCAACGTCACAGACAGACGGACGGACGGACGGACAGACGGACGCCAATTAAGCGACGGCATGACCGCTCCATTGCTATAAGCATGGAGCGGTAAAAACGGGGAAAGAAGCTCGAGAAAGCTTAAGTATATCGATCCCCTGTTATACAAACACAAGTCAAAATGACGCTTGAACGTTTGTACGGTACGACGACACTGCAGTAACTCCAAATAGCCTTGATAATCAAGGCTATTTGGTAACTCCTCAGACAAAGAATTCCACACATCAACAACACGAACTGAAAAAAAGAACTTTCTTGCGTCTAATTTGACATATGGCTTGTACAGTTTATACAGTTTAGCTGGAAAGAAGACAGTTCGGTTTCTATTGGCTGGAGCTTGCGATTCTAACATTAGTTGCGTTACTGCGTTCATTGCGTTGCGTGCGTTGCGTTGGATGGAAGCCCCGGTTGAGTAACGTCGTTGCGTTACGTTATACTGGTTTGTTGTGTTTTGTAAGAAATAAATATTTTATGGTTGATGACTTTCAGGAGGAAAGGTGAATAAACAAGTAATTTGTTTTTTTTTGGTTTTGCATTAACGCGTTACTGTACTGAAGTATTTTATGCTGTAACTGTAATTGTAAATAATTATTTGTTGTTTGCAGTAACACATTACAGTAGTCAGTCATTTCGGTAATGTACGCACTTAGCCGTTAATGGCAGTACTCAAAATTGTTGCTCGTATACCACAGTACGCAATTACATACGCAGCTAAGACGCGTAGTAGTCTCAACACGCTATGTTTGTGGTAGTGGTTACCAGCTGCTTTCCATAGCTGTCAAGCCATTACATACGCCAAGCCCACTACGGTTGCTGCATATTTCGGTAATGTACGCACTTAGCCGTTAATGGCAGTACTCAAAATTGCTTGTATACCACAGTACGCAATTATATACGCAGCTTGATACGCAGATTGTGAATGCACATTGCACCCTAACCCTAACCTTGTGAAAATGAAAACTCCTCCAACATGCAGTGCCTCTGCTATTCTGCTGCTATTTCTTCAAGTTATACTGTTTTGATTTGGGCTGTGACATCGTACCTGACCACACCTATTTGGACTGCCAGACAAATAAATTCTTACTTATTTGTACAGCCCAACATACAAATGTACCCTTCATTTGTTTCAAGGGAGAGTTTTACTGGTTTTTGGTGCTGTTTGTCAATGCTGGTACTTTTGATAATGTGAGATATACATCCGTAGAAATTTTTGGTTATTTCTTCCAAATTTTTCATGCCGTTAATTTATCAATTAATTTATTCATGGCATTAGCTAGGCATTAATTTGACAGCTGTAATTTATGTGCAGTGAATTGTCCAGCCAGTTTGTGTATACATGATGTATTCCGTTGGTTTTCTGCAGGTACTTGACTGTACAGGTCTGCACAAGATCTTTAAGGATGCCGTCAGCCCCAAAAGCTGAACCAGGTTCAGAAGAGCTAAAAACTGCTCCGTTTGATGCAAGATTTCCCCATATGAACCAAACAAGGTAACTTCATATGTTAACAGTGTTTGTAGATGAGTATATGTGTAACATACTAAGCACATCAGAGATGTTTTTGAGTGTGTGCTATATAAATTTACACTTACTTACTTGCTGCATTGGGATGTTCTTCAGTTTAGTTTGAATGAGCAGAAGAGTTAGTGAAATGTCATGATGTAGATTTTTGTGAACCTAGAAGTTGTGAATGTAGCATGATGCCTGTTTATCTCATTAAGTAAGTAATTTGTATAGCATTTTAACTGCAATAACCTCAAATGCGCTTGGTGTGCTAGTAGAACGACAAGTAAAAATGTTTCACGGTGATATGGTTTACCAAGTGTTATGTCACGTGTACTATACTGAATTCAGCTACAATTTGCAACTATATCTTATATTCTTTGCAGTGTGACTGCTGTGTATGGTGGTAGTTCTAACACTTATGGTAGTTACTTTCATGCCATATTTCTGGGAGAAAACAGGAATTAATGTCTGTCATATTATAACCACGTGTCCAATTTAGTGTTTGTGCTTTTATTCTGGATAAGTGAGGTTATTCTTCATTCCTTGTCAGCTGTTTCCAGTTAGTGCAGAATTCTGTTTGTGACATGTTCGTTGGGCTTTTTGCAGATTTTAAATAAATGTGCTCTTTTACCCTCTGCTCTGTATTAAAGTTAATTTCATTTGTGTACCATCTCTTGTGTTCAGTTGGATTGTATTACCTTCACTGAATGGACGTGATTTGTGAATTGAAGTATCACATGTAGCCGTTTTCTGTATTTAGGTGTAAGGTGTATTGTATCATTGCTCTGTGTAGGAACTGTTGGCAGAATTACGTCGATTACCATCGTTGTGTGAGAATCAAGGGAGAGAAATATACCCTGTGTGATTACTTCAAGCAAACGTATACAGTTATGTGTCCAAGTGAATGGGTAAGTTTATGCTTAGTCTCAAAATCTGTTGCACTTTTGTTGTAGCTGAAGTGAGCCATTTGTAGTACTTGGGGCTGTACCAGATTCTATTTTCTGATTCTGACCAGAGATAAATAGATTATGTGGAGCTAAATCTGACCAGACCTTGAACCAGAGCTGAATTTGCTAGTTTACTGCGATCCCGAGTCAACCATAGGTTGGAAGTCTGATGTTGTTTGCCTGTACGATACGTCTATGTTGTTTGAAATACTCCCATACCAAACTTGATTCCTTGGTATCAGTCATAGCATTTAATTTCTTAAAAACAGCCAATGACATTTATTACAGTTGAATCATGTAAACGATTGATGCAACATATAACTACAAAGTAGCCCACAGCAGATTTGTAAAGAAGTAGCTGGATTTCAGCTGTAGCCAAATTTTGGTACAACCTTAATTTGTAGTCTTGTAAAGGCAGTGCAATTACTGCTGAGACAGAAATACATCACAGAGATTAATATTATATCTCCAGGTATGAACAGTTAATTAAATTAAAAATTATATTGGCGAGTTAAGTTTCCAAATTTTGTTCGTTATTTATAGCAAGAGAGATTTCTAATAGTAATATGCAGCATGAAAGAACTAACTGTAATAATCTGCTAGTTTGGCATATGATATTTCATTGCATTACTGTATTTGTGTACAACTATTCATGCTTTTCTTCGTGCATACAATATGCACACATTTCTGTGTGTTAAATTGTCATCAGCTTCTCGTGTAATGATGATTTTTTATGTGTGGTCATAATGCAGTCTTATTGTTTGATGTTGCAGTGCACATAATGATTGTGTATGCATGATTAGGTTGCCCAGTGGGATGACCAGAGAGAGCATGGAGCATTTGTTGGACGTATTTGAACAAGCAACACTACATGCTGTGTTCCGGTGTCTGGCATTAAATGTTATTATTACTAACTGCTTTGTTGCTAGACAGATTTCAGAAGCTGGTAGTTCTCATTGTCACAGTTAAAATTGTCACAAAAACTTATTTGCATTCAAATGACATTATGCAAGTGAGTGCAAGTGTTTGACTTGGTAATATGTGATGCATCCAGTTTGATTGAAGTGTAATATTGAATTATTTACTGCGTATATTTGCCAGTCATATATTCACCGTTCTGCATAATTATAGCAGTTTAATGAATTTTTGGTTTAACTTTGAATGAAAAGTTTAATAAGTTTCGTCTTTAAATATGTGACCTGGAACAGGGCCGGCGGAACCGGTCCGGCCATGGCCGGACCAACTTTTTGGCAAAATTATAAAATTTTTGTTTATACTAGGCATATTTCAGGGCCTCAGAACTTCAGAAGCCTTCTACTAGAAGGCTTCTGAGGCACTGAAATATGCCTAAAATGCGTTGGCGGCCGGGGCTCCGCCCCGGACCCTGCTGGGGGAGCTGATGACGTTCCCCCAGACCCCCTAGTCGGTTGGGTAGGGGGACACCCCCTCCCCAAGAACCCTACCCCCCTCGGCGCCTTCGGCGCCTCGATCCTCAATGCTTGGCACCTTCGATGCCTCATTTCTAGCGTAAACCGACCTCTATTTTTAGCAATACACCACTGGACACCCTGTAATCTTTCTGTGCTTTTTGGAAATATCTCCCATAAAATCCAGAAGTACGGCCGGACCAATCATTATCTACTTCCGCCGGGCCTGTGGAAGTTGAACTGATATGACTGCATTTGCCTAATATTAGTGTGTAATTGCAGATGTGTCTAACGATTTGTATGTAGTGTTTTAATTTGATTGACAACATTTTTGTATTCCACTTTAACTTGCGTGGATGTTAATCGATGTATTGTTAAAATTTACATTACAGACGCAGTTAACATATTGTGGACTACATTTTAAATGTGGAACGACAAAAATTTAGGTTGTCTTTAAATACAGAATTGAATCGTATGTGAATAATATCTTAAGGATTGATTAATGTCAGACTGGAATGGTGACATCGTAACAGATGGAATAACGTAATTGTTACTGTCTTAATGTTCTCTGTCCTGATACTGTGTCTAAATATGTGCTATTGGTTTGTCAGCACATGCCAACTGCTTATTTTGCATGTATTATCGTTATATTGGTTGGTGTTCAATGAATTTGAGAGCTTTGTCATGTGTTGTACGTGTATTGCCATGGTGTCGAAGTGTGTCTGTACAGTGTACACACACTTATTCTGGTACAAAATGTCGGTTGAGTGGTGTAAGTGCATAAACACACTAATGCATCATTTGCAGTTCTTTATACCGTGGCGTACAGAAAAATGCATAAGAATATATCGGCAAAAGTGAAAATTTGATATTTGCAACTGTCACTGATTTATATTCACAGTTATGCATAAATGCATCAGTTCTCTGTGGGCCATGGTGAAAGTGCACAAGTGCATTTAAACGTTCTCAAACCACTGCCTGGAATAGGACATTTTGACATTTGTGTAGGCGAAGTGCATAAGTGAATTATGATAAAAATGCGAACTTTCAACGTCGTTTTTCTCCAAACTATGAAAACGGTACTTTTGCACCTTTACCCCTCAACCGACAAAATTAGGCTGAGTCATGGAAAAGATAGTAAATATTTTAAAGAGAATATGTTATGGGATTAGGCCTCAGTTTGTATTATATGGTTAAGCTGTCAATGAAGGTAGTTTTAAAATTATGACAATTAATTTATTAACAGGATATCAGCTAAATTACGAGCAGTATTGAGTATTGGTGAAACTGTAGTCAAATAAACGTAAATTAAATAGTTGAATAACGTGATGTGTACAAGTGCTTGGTGTTAGGCCTAACAGCTGCATATTGCATGTGAGAACCAGTTCAGTTGAGGCGGAGTAACATTACCACTCTTTCTCTATTCCATGTCATCTAGCTCCCTGCTTGTGAATCAGGATGAGCAGTATAGCATAGTAACAGTACGGTAATACCAATTTTTGTACCATAATATATTACAGCACTTCACATGGCAACGTATGCAGACTCTCTGAAGCCATAGCCACCGCAACTGGATGTATCATTAACAACTACCAGCATTTTAATTCTGCAGTTTTCAATGGACTACAAAAACTGTTTGAAATTAATCGATTACCGGTAATCGATACTTTCGGAGATTGATCGATTAAAAATTTCTATTCAGTACCAGCCTTAATTTTTGCTATAGAAATTAGAAAAAAATATATATATTCTACGAACAACAAAAACAAAACCAGTGCTTGAATCTGAAATCGAAAATAACAAAATATTCTTCCGCGGCAGTTTATTAATTATAGTTTTCATCTTTATTTAAGCGTTATTGTTGGCATGGATTCAAATTACAAGCTGAGATGCTACGTCGTAGGACATGAGCAGGACGTTCGAGCTGTGACGGCGCTCGCATATCCAGACGGCTCTTTTGTGTCAGGATCACGCGATGTCACGTCCAGAGTGTGGGTCCCAGACGAGTAAGTACATGATCATGCTATGGAAAGGAACAAACACATCATTTATTGGTGTATGTCGCATTTCATACAGATGTAATATAAACGTGGATGTTTGGAGTGTACTCACTTATTGATAATTGTATGGGACCCATATCTTCAACAGGACATTGACCGACTTGATAGAGTACAGCGGCAAGGTGGCAGATTCATCACTCGTGATTACAGATCCAGAACGCCAGGCTGTGTCACACAGATGCTCATCAGCCAGAACCTTTCATCTCTTCAAGAATGAAGTAAGCATCTTGGTCTTGCTTTCTTGTTTAAACTGGTTGAAGTGTCAGTAACAGCCGTCCATGCAGAAACCTACGTAAAACAGCGACGACCGAAGCACGCAGTCTGTTTGAAAGAGTTCAAGGATCACGTCACCAGCAACATAGTTGACTCACTAGTCACCGACAACTCCCAAGTATTTCCAAATGCCATCATCCCAAACTGAACGATACGAACATTCATTCTGGACTGACTGGAATAATCTGGTGGATGACATGGTTGATGTTCCATCATGTGAAGCATTCCGGAGCTGCCTAGTCAACATCCAGTCCCACTCATAGGTCCGCTGTGCACCTTCCCACTGCATCAGCAGCAGTATTGGTCCTGCAGTGTACCTGAGCAGAAGCAACAGAACTATGATGTTCCAAATGACCTAAATAGTACTCCACCGTAAAAAAACATGCAACACTGAAGTCTTTGTTGTTGACCTTGAGCGTCGATGTAACCTATTCTACTGGGGATTGGTGGTTGATGCAGTCATTGGGACAGGATAATCATGAAATTAATGTAAAGTGTTAACAAAACGTGTTTAAATACATGTAATTACGTCCACGGCTCATGCACATGGTACCACTGAGTGTGAATCATTTAAAGATCTAAGGATAAGTTGTAAAGCAAACAGTGGTGTTTCTGGTGCACTTTTGTAGTTGTGTGGTAGTTGCCAGTAGTGGTGTAGCTTAAGTGCATTGATTCCTGTTGTAGGGAAGGCCCAGCATTTCGTGAAGGTTTAATATTTGGTGGACACAATGGTTTTGTGTCAGCTGTGTGCGTTCTGCCACCTGATGAAGAATTTCCACATGGCCTCATCATGACAGGCAGTAATGACCATGTCATTCATGCCTATACACTTGATTCACCGGAACCCAGATACAAGCTTACTGGACACACTGGCAATGGTAGGTCTTCCTAACAGTTTTGTGATACACTCAGTGAGTTGTGCAGGCAATTTGGCAATTTATTTTGTACTTGTAATAAAAAATTTTTGCTTTGTATTTTTTCAGTTAAATCGATATTAGTTACTTAACATATTTTGTTGTTTGTTACATTTTGTAGTGGTATGAGCTTATGTTGATGTGGATCTGTGGAATGGTAGTTTCAATAAAATAGTGATTTCTGTCTAAAGTCCTGTGTATATGTTTTAGTGTGTGCTTTGGCGGCTGGTAAGTTTGGCTCTCTCATCAGTGGCTCATGGGACTCATCTGCCAGAGTGTGGCTAAAGCAGAAATGTGTAATGACTCTGCAGGGTGAGAATTTTGTCTTGTCATTAAACTTTTTGCTTAGTTTTCTGTTTATTATATTTTATGTACTCATCTTGTGTCTTTACAGTGGTTTAGTGTGCCTAAACGTAGAATAAGCATAGATTATTGATAGGAAACTTGTGGCTTATCATTGTTGAAAGAAAGCTTTTGACATTTTGTTAATGTGAAACAGTAAAAACCTTGGAAACCTTGTTGCCATTAGTGATGGATAAAAATCATGTTGACTATTTACATATCTTCCTCAATACAGCCGAGTGTTAGCTGAGTCGCTGTTCACTGCATCAATGTCTTACTATAACAGGACATGAAGCTGCTGTGTGGGGTGTTGCTGTGATGCCCGAGTGTGGATATATGCTGACTGCATCAGCTGATAAGACAATAAAGCTGTGGAAGGCTGGCAAGTGTGAACGCACCTATACAGGTAAATTATACCACTAACTGCCTTAGTAACTGACCATAGAGATATTTCTTTCAGTATATATCTTGCGAATTTTTTGCTTTGGAGTGACTGTGACTTTGATCTTGTGTGCATGTTTCATAGATAGTTAACTCTTTTTACATTTGATCTGTAGATGAGTCTATTAATATCATTGTTTACTTTTTGACCCCACATCACAAAAAATAGGATTATCGATTTTCAGAGACATATTATTGCATTTGTCTGGACGAGAATTATTGCTTATGTTTTTTTTGATATTTACTTTGTTTATCATAAGAAAGTAGTCTTATAACATGCTTTATTTGGATTACTATCATTTTTTAAAAGTACAGGAACACCTGTTGCTTAATGCTTATTAGTAGTATTATTGTTATTATTAATATTATTTATGGTTATTTTTTGTATAAAAATGCACAAACAGAGCTAAAACCATTTAAGATTGCAATCTGCAGTAGCTACAGGTTTGTTGCTACATTGTGATAAAAGAAAGTCTCACAGGGCATATTGCCGTTGTCGTTGTTGTTGTTGACATGTTTACTGTTGTTTAGGTCACGGTGACTGTGTGCGGGGAGTCGCTGTTCTCAATACCAATCAGTTTCTGTCTTGTTCCAACGATACAACTATTCGTCACTGGTCCACGGCCGATGGCGCTTGCTTGAAAATCTACTATGGACACAGCAGCTTCGTGTATGCAGTTGTTGCATTGCCGAATGGCTTGGACTTTGTCAGCTGTGGTGAGGATCGTATGCTACGAGTTTGGCGCCAGGGTGAACTCAGTCAGTCGATAGCACACCCGGCACAGTCTGTCTGGTCCACGTGTGTTTTGGCAAATGGAGACATTGTAACTGGAGCCAGGTAGTTTCCTGTCAGTTCTTGATTGCTGTCCTGTGTTTTTGTGCCTCTGTGAACATAGTGTGGCCGAAGGCATTATGCTGTTGGTTGTTCATGAGTGCATTTGTCTGTTCAAGTGTGGATGCATTATGAGTATTGTTACCGTGATACTTTGAGTATTTCTGATGCAACTTTACCAACTTTGAATACTGTATTGATGCATTCTGGGATAGCTATGAATGCTTAAATTTCGACCTCTAATCCTCTTTTTTCTTCTCCCTTCCTTGCATAGCCAGGCACCATATGTTAGTGACAGCTGTGGCTGGGTGATAAGTTTTGATTCTGCTTCATTAGAAAATGTGCAACTTAAGTATAGTTTCGTGTGTTGCTTAACAACGTGTTGTGCTGATCTGTATTGTATTAGTTGTCATTGCTGCAGTGATGGGGTGATACGAGTGTTCACAGCAAGCACAGACAGGATGGCATCAGCAGACAAGCTGGCTGAGTATGAACAGCTAATTGCTGCATCCGAAATTCCGGCACAGATTGGTGATATTAAAACGGAAGACCTTGTTGGTCCGACTGCTTTGCAAGTTCCAGGTCTACCTTCATATGACTGATGGAAGTAGTTTACACTTCTGTGAATAATTTTTATATCTCTTGTTTGTGGTCTGATGCACCGTGTTCATTGTTCAATGCTGCAGTAATTTATCGACTCGTTTCTGCATTATGCTGACCACGATATGTTTAGCGTGCTTATCAGTTGTATTTGAAGTAGCGTGATTAAAGTTACCGGCAAATGATGTTAGGTTCTCTGTTGATTGAACTGTACAATAGTGGCATAGTGGGTTAGGGTCCACCTGCTCCACCACCCTAACCCACTATGGGTTAGGGTGGTGGATAATGGGTCTAACATATGGGTATAACACACATTACCGGCAAATGATGTTAGGTTCTCTGTTGATTGAACTGTACAATAGTGGCATAGTTGGTTAGGGTGGTGGACTTGAGATCAAGCAGTTGTGGGTTCAATGCCAGTCAGTGTGCTATCAAGTAACAACTCTGAGCACGTTGTTCACACCTATGCGCTTCTGTAGGTGCAAGTGATTAGAGTACCGCACTTGTAACTTTAGGGTTACGGTTGAATCTCACTGTGGGTCATTTGCAAGCAACATTGAACAAGTTGCTAACGTACTGCATGCTCAGTCAACTCAGCCTCCTACCCTCAGCGGGATGGAAAATGAAATAGCTCACAGGCTATGTGGTGAAGGCCTGGTCTGGCTGATTGCAGCAGTGGTATGTCTGTCCTGTACTGTGGTCCACTTATTCACTGGCGTGGGCAATGGATGGCCGCACAGTGCACTGCAGCATTATTAACTCGTGCCAATCAGCTGCTACTTCCCGTGATTGTAAAGCCCTTCTGGTCAGAGTCTTGATGATGATGAATCGATGAAGTTAATGTTCACCCTGTCTTCTAGTTTTCACTCAGCTCATGTCTGGTGTTGTTACGGTTGCACATTTTTCGTGGTTGGTTGGTTTCGGTCGGTTTTGGGGGAAAAACTCAGTTTCTGTTTGTTTGGTTTTCTGACGAGTACTGATGTCGAGTGACGGACACGCAGGGCATTCGGCTGCTCGCAGCTGGACAGCTGTTGGACGCAAACTCTGCCGGCGGATAACAGTTCATTGCTGAGCGAGCAGCTCACGATGAGACAAGACTCACGGCACCGACTAGCGATGATTGGTTGAGGCCTGGACGGCTTCACGGCGTGCGTCCTGATCAAGACTGACGGAAAGACCGCGGCCGTGCCCGTGTGAGTGTCAGTGACTCAACCACCCAAGATGCGACCGAGCTCCGGCGTCTACACCCAGCTGCATGACGACAGGAGACAAACCTGCACAGAACATGCCAGCTCCATCGTCAGTCGACGTTCATCATGCATAAACAGAGGTGGACGGACCGGCAGTGAGACAGACAGAGACAGGGACAAAGACACAGGGAGGGAGATCAAATGACGTGCAGAAACACACACACACTGTCGGTTGGTCAACGAGTGAGCGAGTGAGGTTTAACGTACCGCTCAACACATTATAGGTCATTTCGGAGATGGTCCTCCAGGCAATCACTTGCACTGGCACGGACAACAAAAATTAATAACAGCAAAATCAACCAAAAACCCAAAATACAATAACTACTTACATACGCATGCACACAATCGTATTACTAACTAACAAAAGACCCACACACGTGCACAGTCTAACTATATTAAATAATAATTAAATATAATAGTAATTATTAAAGGAAATTCTGCCGGACTACACTAGTCGGACTAACCGGACTATTAGTCCGTGGCGCGCCGTCTTGCGAACACAATTATAATTCTTTTTAACTACGACGTAAAATCGTCTGTTTTCTCAAATGTCTGCCGCTCTGTTTAATAGCTTGGTTTAGGCGCCTCCTACGCCATCCGGCCAGGAAATGGACTGGACCTGTCCATTCAACACCCCCGGGCCCACACGGCGGAGGTCGGTCAACGAGGAGTGACAGTGAACACCTTCCACCAGCAAACTAGTAGGCTCTACTCACACGTGCTAACGACACAGGTTCGTGTTCCTCGCCACTACGTCGGAATTCAGTTGTTGACATCAGCGTCACAGTGACTACGTTGCTGTGCTCACTGCCGCCGCCACTGTCCACGGACGTGTATAATGTACGTGTATCCGCAGTCACTCGCCGCCGTTGCAGTAAATATTATGTAGCTTGTCTTGCCGTCTCTGCTGCTGCCTCCTCATCACTAGCACCGCCGACGTCCAACGCCCTTCATTGACACTGGGGGACAGTAGATGGCTGCCTTCCCACTCTCCTCGATTCCATCGTTCTGAGCCCCACCATCCCCCGTCACGTGCGGGTGATCTTAGTTGTGATCTCAGTGTTGACTCCGCTGCGTCACGGCATTATTAACGTTCAAGGCAAACGCAACAAACCACAGCCGTGCTTCAAAACCGCTCAGAGAGGTGCCTAAAACCGTGGTTTCGGTTGCGCTCGGTTTTGCCAAAAAGACCGCGGTTGCGGTTCTAATTTCAATAACCATAACAACACTACTTTTGTCAGCAGTACTATGTCAAATACCGGAGCTCTACTTTCTGTTTTTTTTGCAATGAAATACGTTTGTATTTGCCAAACAGCCAGTGTGTGTAATGTGCTGATGTAGGCCGGCGCGATGGCCAGACAATGATGGTACGTCAAGTAGACTGCATTGAAGCCTATCAGTGGAGTGCCGCCGAGAGTCGCTGGATCAAAGTCGGCAATGTCGTTGGAGGTGCAAATGACTCGCAGACAACCACCGGCCGCGGAAAGACTCGTTTTGAAGGAAAGGTTTGGCGTGTCATCAGTTGTTCATCAATCATTGGAACCAAATGTCGGACAGTGTCATGTTAGCTATATGTACTTCTCGTTTTAAGAAGCCTTTGTACTAATTAATGCAAAAAAGTCAGTCTCGATACATAGCTTACTTTGTTTAATATCTGCACTTGTTTGTATGTAAAAATTATGTAGTTTGTGTGTAAAAAAATAATGTATTCTTTTCAAAGGGCATTTCTTAGTGAGGGTCATTCCCTCGTTGATGTCCTGTTAACATGCATTTGCTGTCTGTGTTCTGCTTTGTAACTCATTAATTAATTAATTTATTTATCCATCCATCCATTCATTTGTTCATTTATCTATTCATATGCATTCATTTGTGATTGGTTAATCTGTCAATCAGTGTGTTTATTTGAGGTTAAAAACAGGTTATTAGACAGGACTGATTTTGACAGACTGACACTTTTGCTTTTGTGGCACGTAGTTACTTTAATGAACTTTATTATGCACATGATATGAGAGACTGACTATTACAACTATTGGTTAAGCAGTCTGTTTTTATGAAGCTAATCTAGATTAGGCTAGGCCATTGCTGCTTGATAGTTTTTGATGTAGGGGGTTTTACTGGCTAGATGTCCTTGTCTCACCTAACCAGCTGCATCAAAGTACTGAAGAAAAGACTAAACTTGAAAACTTGGTCGTGCTGCATAATGTTAAACTGACACACGTGCATAATGTTAAACTGACTGATTGTGACCTCCAGTTTGGGGAATTATTATGCAGCTGTCCCAATAGACTGCACCACAGGTGCTGCCCATCCATCCGTCTGTGTGTCTGTGTATCTGTCCCATACTGGTTCCTAATTTGGAAAAGAAAAGGCATAGAGATACCAAACTTGGTGTGAACTTTCCCTCGGGCAGGAGTAAATGGTGCACCAATTTTCAGCTCAGAGGGTCAAAGGTCGGGCACGGCTGGATAATGTGTCAGCACTGGGTTGACATATATTGGTTCTAGTTGTCTCATGGCACAGGACTACGACTTTGTGTTCAACGTGGAGCTCTATGAGGACAAGCCGGCGCTGAAGTTGCCGTACAACGTCGGTGAAGATCCGTGGGTCGCAGCGCACAACTTCCTGGAGCGTAACGACATCAGTCAGATGTTTCTCGATCAGGTCGCCGGCTTCATTCAGCAGCAGACCGCCGGCATCACGCTCGGAGCCGACACAGCTTCCGTTGTGTCCGATCCTTTTACTGGTAGATGCTTACATTTTTTGACTAAAAACTATCGTTGATAGCACTAATAGACGTTGATAAGTGCATTTTGGTTTTGCTATTGTAGCTGACACTGCTGTGACGGTTGTAGTAGTAGCAGTAGTAGTAGCCGAATATTTATAAGGTGCTCGAAAACAAAAGTCACTAAGCGCCGATGTCTCACGTAAACAAAAACGTTTTCAGTAGCCGTAATTCCCCCAATAGTTATCCAGCTATTGACTTTACTTTGAATTCGCTTCTGGACTTGGCCATTTGCTATTACTAATTTGCCGAGCCAAACTTTCGTCTTACTCTCTGTCCAAAGTATAAGGCTGGATTGACGAGTTGTTAGCAGGGAACTGACTTTGAGCAAAAGTTAGTTGTAAATAAAACTTTTTACCTGGGAGAATTTTTGTAGATGAAATCCGTAATTACAATTCTTTGCCTTAACTTTGAATTTGACACTTAGGAGGCTAAAGTCCAATCCATGAACCTAATGTCTAACACAGTTTTGGGCCTGCATTGACAAACATCTGTCTCCATGGCTGCTGACGGCACATGTTCTTGAGTTGGAAGAACACAGCTGGCGACAACCTTCATCAGAGACCAGCTGAAGGTCGGTAGCCAGGTAAGCCGGAGCCATGCCAGACGGTGGTGAACAGTAAACCAGGGCAATTATGGACTTTCCATACCATGAACTGTCCGTACCGTCACTGGACTATTTGTACCATTCATGCCATGTACTTTTAGGACATCTGTTACAATTCAGCTAACTACTGATGCAACAAAGCACTGCATAATTGTCAATTTTGGACGGTTTCTGACCGCTACTAACATGCCACACGTGATAGAAAGAAATGGTGTGAATAGTCTAGCTATCGTACGAATAGTCCATGGTGTGATAAGTCCAGTTACCGACCAGGTGGTTATCTTGAAGTCCGCCCACCTCAGGAGTAGGTATGTACTACTAGCATGGGATACATCTGTTGTAGTAGAGTGGGTAGTTTTGTTGTTTTTGTTCGTGTGTCAGGGGGAGCGAGGTATGTGCCGGGCTCAGTCGGTGCTGCCGGTGAGTCCAATGCTGCGTCCAAAGCCGATCCATTCACAGGATCCACGCGCTACGTACCTGCTGGAGCAGCCAGTTCCACATCAGGTTATCCACAGCTTTGTGGATTCGTATTTGTGAATATTACATCAATAATGGTTGTTCAGTAACTAACTAAGTAAGTAAGTAAATAAGATTATTTCTGTAGTGCAGTTTTAAGAGTCAAATGTCAAAATGCATTTATTTTATGATTATTTTTATGTGTTTGTTGTGATTTTGTTATAATTGTAATTATAGTGCAATTTTTTAGAGTTAAATGTCACAATGTGCTTAATTTGTGGTGATTTCGTACATGTTTGTTGTGATTTTGTTACAACTATTGCACTGTTTAGTTAGTTGCAGGTTTGTTTTTAGTTTTCTAAATATAATATTCTTTTTTACAAGTTTTGTTGCTGTTTTGCTTTTTGCATGTTGTCTTGTTCTGTGACATTAATGTTGCTATTGTTCTCAGTTGCTGCTGCAATAAATGCTTCTGCATTGACAATTGTTTGCTCGCCGGCCACCTGCAGCTTACTGTACATAAACTTCACATCTTCATTTATTGTGGTCTTACAGGTCCAAGCCGCCAGCCAGAAACAAACAGCTATTTTCCAGAAACAAATTACATTCGGTTTGATCAGTCTAGTCCCCAACAGCTGTTTGGTGAGCAGATGAAATATTTATTTAGAATTTTCTGCAATGTTTCTGATAAACATTACTTAGCAAAATGCTGAAATGTTTAAAAGTCAACAAATGTGAACAGAAGATGTGATTGGTAATCAAATGTATGACTTTGAAGCGGTAATTAAATACGTATGACAAATACTAGACTCTGCTGTAATTAAATACTTGCTGTAATGGATTTCCTGGTTGTAGATTACATATTGACAACTTAATCTGCACTTCACCTCTGAATGCAGCTGTGACAGAATTATTAAAGTTGGTTCACATTCATAAAAGTTATGACTGAAAGATTGTGCGGGTGGTTTTCCTCATTTCTGAATCAGCTATGTATCAATGTACGTATTTACTGATGGTGCAGGGCAATCGTGGTTATTCTCACTGAAGTCTAACCCCCTGAGCTGCCACACACATCCCTTTCCTCTCCTCCTTTTCCCCCTTTTGTTTGCCTCCCTTTTCCTGTCCCTTTCCTAGGGCCCTCCCCTAGATTCAGCTTTACTAGTGGAGTCTGGGACACTCCGGGCCTGAAAAAACGCATTTGGAAGGAAGCTAGAGAGGCTAAATTATGTATGGAACATGTTTGAGAAATAGGATGTTTTTTGACTATTGCTGCTATTCTGCGTAGTTGATTTAGGTCTTAAATTATACCACCCCCCTGAACGGCTGAAAACCTTCCCCTACTTTTACGATGGAGCATATGCTCCGAGGTTTGTACGGTGGTTGGTGCGATGTGTTGCAGCTAAGCTGTGTGAGTTCAATTCGCAGTGTGATGTCAGCTGTCAGTTCTCTGATGCTGACATAACTTCACTCGAACAGCTGGTCAGCAGTCAGCAGGCACCAGCACCGGCTCAACTGGACACGCTGTGGCGAATTATGCAGTGGCCTGCAGGTTCTGTCAGTTCTACTACTCCCTCACACAGTCTGGCACAATCTTCTTGAGTTCCAGGCCACATAACATGGTCTTGAAGTCATCATTGGCCAGATCAATCAATCAATCAGTGAATCAATCCATGATTTTTAAACTGGCCTAAGTAATACAAACTACTGCTAGGTCCACTAGAGGGAGGTTAGGTGAAGTCCAGTCCGGGGAATAGTCAGAAAAAGGATTTCGTAAACAGGTGAGTTTTAAGTTGACAAGAAGATCGATAACGATTCGGCTGAAGTCACGTCGTCTGGCAGATCGGTCCGTGGGCCCGGAAAGCCAAGTTGTCGACGGTTGTCAGCTTGACCGGCGGCACTGCCAGACGTTTGGTGCCAGCAGAACGGAGACGTCGGCGGCCAGGCAAGTCGGCGACATAGTTGAGTGGACCGAGGTATTGCGGAGCGAGTCCGTGCAAGACTTTGTAGACGAGAACGGCAATCTTGTACTGACTCGCTCCGCAATACCTCGGTCCACTCA
>Ga0209052_1000219_pt1 | contig 17952 bp, 9 predicted proteins | sample WorMetHEROISLAND_2_FD_187409 | JGI IMG/M metagenome (GOLD analysis project Ga0209052, IMG submission 187409) | Marine gutless worms symbiont microbial communities from Max Planck institute for Marine Microbiology, Germany - Olavius sp. 4 HERON... | ecosystem: Host-associated > Annelida >...
AAAATCGCGATTAAAAGATCAAAATATTCTGATCAAATTTGATGTGTATTATAAATTGCACAACAAATAAAGAAACCTTTAAAAACCTGATAATTTTGGATTTTGAGTTTTTAAAGCTTTTCAAAAAACCCCCAAAACCTAGGTTTTTCGAACCAATTTTCGATCCCCCATGGTTCTAGGAACTTTCGAACAAAGCAGGTACAGTTGCCGAGAATATCGTCTTGTCAGTAGTAAGACGGGCAGCCATCCGTCATTTTTGAGCTGACAGACGTCGAGACATCGCATTGTCACTGTCACTGTCACTGGTAGTGTGTCGTGAATTCAGCGAGCGGCGGTCACGTGTCACCAGCACACGTCAGTCAGTACGCGCTGACAGATGTTTTCACTCGTGCCTAGAAGACAGTCTGCGCGGACGGGGGAGCAGACCGGAGCGTCCCGGAGCACGGCACAGGTTAACCCTATGAAGCCTGCGTTAACATGCTCAACGCTGCTCGGGAGCCCCGGTCCCATACGAGAAGCAGATTTAGGAGTCGGAACTCGGGAGCACCAATCTAAATTAACCGAAACCCAGTACGAATCTATCCAGTGCCTCTCAGTGAAGTCGTTCGTATAACCTATACGTAAACTATCAAAATCTATATAGCACTGATCCTTTACAGGGGGTCGGCGCAGAAATTAAATCTGCACTGCAAGTCTGCACTTTGCAAGTTGCGGATAAAACGACACGCGATCGAGACGCAGCGATGCCGCATAGGCTCGTGCCTCATGATTTTGGCCTTTGTAAAACATGGATGGGCAATTAATTGTAACTAATTAGCTAATTAATTACATTTTGTGCTGATTTTAATTACAATTAATTGTCAAAGGAGACTTCCTAATTCCAATGCTAAATAAGTAATTAATTAGTATTTCTTCCAATTACAAGTGTATTTTTAATTAGATGTCTAATTGGTTTGCTGTTGTCACCACAGCATGGAGATGACAAATTAATTAATTCTAACTAAATTAATTCTAACTAATTCCAACTAATTGGCAGAGGAGACTTTCTAATTCCAATGCTAATTAAGTAATTAATTAATATTTTTTCCAATTACTATTACAAGTGTATTTTTAATTCGATGTCTAATTGGTTTGCTGTTGTCACCATAGCACGGAGGTGACAAATGACAATTATTGTTTCACAGTGAATACCGGCACTGACAAGAGTAAACAGGATTGAGACAGCTTAGTTCTCTCTGCATTCGTATCTTTTTTTTTAATTTTTAACGAGAGATTTGAGAAGAAATTTGAAACTGTGATAATTATGTCAGTGCATTTGTTCAATTTTACTTACTTCCAACTTAAACATAATAATTAATTAATTACGAAGCAACAAACGCCAATTCTAATTAGTTAGCTCTGAACTTGTACCACTAATTAACTGGCATTTGTAGCAAACTAATTCTAATTGTAATTAATTAGAAAAAAATTGCAAATTGGTCTCGCTCTGTAGTTAAAAGTGGGGATTTTTATACCACAATGTAATACTATGCCTATACATAATTACGTACTTAATAGTATTCTAAAATGTCGTAGCAAATGTAACCGATCGATTATTAGTATTGCAGTAGTTATGTTTAAATTTTTTGTTTATTTATTTAGTATATTGTGCTAGATAAAACTGACAGCTTGCCTGCAAGTTTTACGAATGCAAATTACATGTCCTGTATTGCCGCGATGTGCTATGTTCAGCTCATGTTGCTGAACCAGTTAGACGAAGATCTGACGGCTTTTGTGACTTGCAATTGTGACTTCGATAACGAATTGCATAGTCGCAAAAGCGTCCAGATCCGTCGTCTGTGCTCCATGCAGATTCTTACTGACGTTGCTGAGAAGAGAGAAAATGCACAAAAGCACCACAAACTAACCATTGGTGCAGTGCCATTCCGCATCGCCTACATAAGGTACGAACCGGGAAAATATATCGGCCCCTGCGTTGGCGACAGCCGTTCGCCTTGCAAAAGTTCACACATTTAACAGCTTCCAGTCGCAAACTGGCACAAGGAATCCAAATATTAGCATTGCTCGTGCCTAAAACAACACGCTCCGGGATCGGACTGGAACCTACAGTCTTTTATTGTCTTTTTCACTTCCCAAGCTCCCATATATTTCATCTATGAACAGTTTGTCGTATCTCTTTATTTATGGTTTGTCAAGTACGTTGCTGAGTACAGATGGATGGGTGAACAGTTCTAGACAGCAAGCACCGTTGGCTAGTGTATCAGTTCGTTCAGGTAAAGTAAATTAATTCAGGTAAGTCTCACACTGTCACGTGTATTGGCTGTACGGCATTGCAGCGTCATTCGGCCCCGCGTCCTCCAGTGGCTTCCGTCTTATTCTTATTCTTCTTCTTACACTCACTCTTCCGGCCACAGGAAACTTGTCAGCGGCCAGCCTCCGGCGCTCTGTAAATAGCTATTATATAGACCACGACACACGTAGCCTATGCCTATTAGTCAGATTTCTATTAGTCTATTTAGATTTCGTCACTTTTGTAACAACATATTCCTCGTTCTTTCTCATTTTTTGCTACAGCCAACTTGACTGAGATGTTATTGACTTTATCGCTGCTGTCTGAGATGTTCACTTATTATCGTCGTTTTTAATTCGTTCAAGTATTATAAGCTTACAATCCCCCTTACATGTATTATTAAATCATTGTGTAATAGTTGTGATTTGTCAACTCTTCTCAGACGAATTTATATAAATATGAATGCGAACACTGATAAGAGTACACGTGCTAACCACGAATAAAGCCGGCTGTCCATCTAAAACCGTGGTTATACATGCAAAGTAAAAAAGTTGCAAAACATCTGCGCGAATCTTGCACAGCATTTTTAGTGACTTGAGCACATGTTGAAGACATTCTCAAATTCGGCCACTGGCTGACATTGTGCACTCTGAATATTCATTTACGTTCATTTACTTTACTTACAGGATGTGGTTACATGTATGGGCTAAAAGCTAAAACATTCAAAAACGTTGCGGAAATGTTTTGTTTTACACGCAATGCGAAAGCGTTTGTCGTTGCGTTTGGTCTCTTGTCTCGCTTGCGCCTCTTACGTAGAAATTGTATGCAAGAGCGTGGCGGTGCGTGCGTTGTGTGGCCGTCTCATTTTCGACAGATATAGGTTTAGTCTTGGTTTTTGTGTTCGTTTTGCGCGTTTTACCACTCCATGCTAGAGCAATGGAGCAGTATTGCCATCGTATGGCATCTGTCCGTCTCTGTCTGTCTGTCCGTCCGTCCGTCTGTATGTCTGTAACGTTGATGATTCCTGATCACATCCGTTGAGCTAGGTGGAATTTTATTACACGGTTAATTAGCCCAGTGTCTTCGCTCGACGTACGCAAAATTTCAGCGATCTAGTGCAAAGGGAACATTTTCAAATTTGGGGTTCAACAACGTGGGGTGGGGGAAATTGGCGATTTTCAACCGATAAGTCGTCGTATCTCAGAAACTGTGAGAGATAGAGCTAAGGTTACTATTGATCACTAATAGGAAGTCGCATAAGCCCTTTCAATCATCGACCTCGGGTAACGTCGACCATGATAAGCTCCTGAAGAGAGAGGGTTGTCGTCATCACTGCAGTCGCTTGCCTGGCAAGACTCGCTTGTGAACTTTCTTTTGACGTAGTCTGGCGCCATACACTGTAAGCTAGATCATTATTATTTTATTATTATTATATTATATTTTTTGACCCTCGGTAAATATATTCCCAAAGGTGTTTTAAAAATTGAGAATTATTATTATGCTATTATTATAGGACCTTTCAGCACCGCGCCACTTAAGCTACATGTAACATGCACTCTAAAGGCGTGTACACAGCAACGGAAATCAACTGAACTGAACTCGCAACTAAGTTCAGTTCAGTTCATTTCTGTCGCTTTGTAGGCCTACACGCCTGAATGAATTACTATTCATTCATTCATTCATTCATGCACACATTTATAGAACACGCCATATGTAGGCGATGCTGAATGGCACTGCACCAATGGACTTTGTACATTTCCGTCTGCCCCACATCTCACATCACTAGCGTGCACATTTCCGGTTAATTTGGCACCCATTTTCTGCAGTACTCTGAACACGATTCTGGCTTTTTTAAAGAGCGACCTACTTTTCCATTGCTAGCTGATCCAAGTTTAGGTTATACCGGACAACACGCAGGAACTGCTGCTACTGTACATGCCGGATGCCATTCATGTCGTTCAACCGAAAGCACTAACTTCATATGATATAATAGGCTGCCCTCTAAAACAGGCTGAACAGTTATTATTTCGAACACTGAAACAGTCACGCTCCCATCCACCCCTTCGACGATTGCTACCACCTGAGCGTAGAGGCCTACGCCATACCTCAACCGTGCCCTATGAACTTTCCTCCAAAATCACCAGCTGTGATTCGAGTGTAATTTTGTCTTCCGTGTATCTCCAACGTTCTCAGCGCATGCGGCCTCGTAAGTAAATTGCATTTATGCCTGACCCAAAACTAAATGAGCCATTCTTTTACAATTACAACGTCCCTTTGTTTGTATTTTAACTTCTGTAATCACAATCACATCGGAATAACGCAGCAGATGTCGTCGATTTCCTTGTATCAGTTGAAAAGAAGACGATAGGCTAATAGGACAGACAAAAACTTCGAGATTTCATAATTCACTGACCTCAGATTACTAACAGCTACCGAGTCTAAGGCCACAGCATTGTAATTTTGACTGACTGTTTTAGCTGTATATATTTTGTGTTAGCCTATAGGCCTAGTCATTGGGTAATATGTAATCAGATTATTGTAACCATCTTCTCTCCAGCACTTGTGCTGTAATGCTTGAAAAAATAACAGGATTGACTAAGTGATAGATGGACATCAACGTCCAATCGTTGTAGTTCCTGATATAAGGGTTGGCGATATTCACTGTACCATATATACTTCTAATTACCTACCCAACTGCCCAATTAGTTCAATTTGACCTAGAGGAAAATGTCCTCTTGCACGGATTGACGAAGAGGCAGCGACAGACAGAAGCAGCGGCGGCGTGAGTCAAAGTTGGGTGGGAGCAGCAAGCTGCAAACTTCCGACAGCAGACAGCAAAATTGGTGTTAATGGTTGCTATTAAAAAGTATAAAGGACTGTCACTTCGAATTCTCATATTGTACATAGGTGTATAAAGATAATATGAAACTTACTCACGCAGTACATCTGTCTGCATGAAGAAATCAATTCAAAACGCACTCAGATACAAGTCAACGTACGATGTACATATATAGCACATATATACCGTCTATTAATGAAGCAATACAACTTTGCACAATTTTTCGACAGGCGCATTCTCCGACAAGAAGAAAAATTTCCGACATGACAGGCTAGAACTGAGGGAGGGAAAGGTGCCACGACGACACCGGCAGGACTGACCAATGACGGTGATAAACGCCGGACAAGTATCCGTAGAAAGCGTCCCTGCAGTGAGTGTACACATCGCAAGGCTGGCAACTGTCAAGCAAGTATATATAGTTAACAACATAGTTCGACAATTCGTGACTTTCGGTTTAAAATTCGATAAAATTCGCGAATTTTATAAAAAAATTACAATTCGAAAAATTCGTTTGGCCATTTTGGGGCTATGGGCCCATTCGACTGGTTGTTCTGGTGCAGTACCGTCACTAATTAACACGCGACAACGAATGAACTTGGGACAGTAGACCTACTTTGACTGCTGATAGACAGCCTACATAAATTAGTTCGTGAAATTTTGATGTGGAGACCACTGAAGTTTCAGTTTTCACCTTGTAAAATGCAGTACTTTGATTCAAAACTCAAGTGTAAAAAATAAAATTCGTTTTGTCGTTTAAAATTCCTAAAAAATTCGCGTTTTTTTAAATTCTTGAAATTTGTAAAACTCGAATTCTCGAACTATGGTTACAAATGCTGACGATTACATACAACCAAGGTCCACAAATCACATGACAATACATACTGTATATACTTCATTACACATTGCGATCAGCCACAGTCAGCCTCGCATTGGAGAGCTAAACGTTTGACACGCTGCTACACTAAACTACGCGTGGTGGGACAACACGCGCTTACACCGACACCTAGTGACACAACACAACAACAACAATTACCGTATCCTAGTTCACGTTATGCTTACTAGTGGACGGAGTGGACAGTAACTTACATCCACTGGTTTAAATATTCTAACTACAGCCAGAGAGCAAGATCAACGAGGAATCGATGCCAAACATTCTCCAGGTGTCGCTATTATCACTGCGGTCTACACATAGGCTACGGGCTGAGCAGACAACAATATGGCGGATAACGAAAGACGTTCGTATGTTGGGAAACTGTTACTCAGCATTGCATGTATCTCGGCAAGAAAAATCCGACCACGCGTCAAAGTAAGAATATGTGTTATTCTGCGGCCATCCTAACAGGCCGCAATACGGGTCTTGTCCGTCCGTCCGTCCGTCCGTCTGTCCTTCACTGCGTCTGTCCCGTACTGCCTCCTAAGTCGAAAACCGAAAGGCAAAGAAAAACCCAAAATGGAGTGAACGTTCCGCAAGACAGGAGAGCCAATTTTCAGTTCAAAAGGCCAAAGTCAGTAGTACAGTTAGTGTTAGGATCGGGGACTGGGCCCGTGGGCCGAACATATTTTTTCTAGTTTTGTTTTTAACACTAAGCAAAGTAATGACAGTGAAAGTTGTGCTACAGACCGCAGTGACTAGGACAACACCTCTAGCATACATTTTGACATCGATAATCGATCCCTCGTTCTCCACTTCACATTACCAGTCCCACTATCTTGTCTCCATATACAATAAAATCCGTGCTTCAAAAATTCCGAATAGCTCGTTTATGATTCTCGACAAAATTTGCATTGAACAAATGTCAAGTAATGAAATGTATCGCTGCGCAGGACTCATTACAACACCAAAAATGTTACGATACTGAAAACGTTACACGCAAAATAGTTCTGCAGAAAACGGCTTCGTTGTCAAGCGACAGGATACAAGTGCACAGAGTAACAATTTGCCAGTAAATTCACAGTGAACGGCGTAGGATTCCACGAATAATGTTCATACATATTCATTATCTATGCTGTCTCAACCAATCATACATCAGACAGACTCAACGGATTATACACACAGTTCCACTCCGCGATACAGTTTTAACTTACAACAAATATATTTAAACACACATTAATTCTTATTTGTCGTAATAAAACTGAAGTTATTCATAGCACCAATCACCTTACCACGATTTTCATTAGAACACATCAAAGGTGCATTTTCTGCACAGAAACACAAAACTGCACATTATGTTGCTAAGATTTGACAAAAGTAACAAACATTTCGTACAATCACTCCAACCATGAAACAGTGGGAGAATTAACAAAAATTAGCCAATACTCCACTAACAAATTTACTATTGTATGGCAACATATAGTACGATATGCAAACTAACTCGACAAAATAAATATGAAATAATGTGACTGATATGTAAATTAGCAGTTGTTGTACTACATATAAGTTAGTATTACGTTGATTGACATGTGCGCAGCTACCTATGTGGCTAATCATTCAGAACATGCATATGCATATATGCAAATGAGAGTTATAACAATGAGCAATATGCTAATAATGTTGCTGCTTCTATGATATGTCAAACCTGTTTCTAAACAAAGCCTGTCTGTAGATGTGAATAATAGGTGAATGGAACAGATTAGTCTTAAATTAAAGCAAAACAAAGCAAAAGATTAAGTTAAGAATGAATTCCTGACTAGAACTGCAGCCTCAAGTTTTACGTTCTAAAAAGCTTTTTGTTCTTCATTTTGCAAATAAAAAATAAAACACACTAGCAAAAATTATATAAAAATGATCAATGATCAAATAAATGTAAAGTTTATTACCAATCCATAAAGATCCACGGAGATATCAACTAAAAACATTCCAAAAATTCTAAAATGAAAATTTGAAAAATCCTCAGAATAGTTAACAGCTGAACAGAATTATATATCTTACAACTGTCTGCGTACACAACTGGGAGTAACAGGTGGAAGTGTACACAAAATGTTGGGGTTAATTACTCCCCAGCCTCCAAAGGTCAAACAAATCTCCATATTACTGACGACAAGCAACTGTACGACATTCAAAAACAGGAAAAAGCGTTTTACAAAGAAGTCTTCACAAAATCACAGATAACATGATCACTTTGATCACAAATGTGGACGACAAAACAGCAGACGTTCTGCTGCAAATGAAAAGAGCTTAATCCTCTGCTTTTATCAAAATAAACTTCTTCTCCAAGAAAACACAACATTTACTGCACCAACAAACCACGTGCATTAACCGCCGCCAAAACATTAAAAACGAACGAAATAAAATTAGAATTAAAACCAAAACGAACAGCACTTGCTATTACCGCTGATATGTCAAGTTCTATACATCGACACAAAACTCCATTCTGCTGGTTCTGCTGGAAAAAATGACACCCGTTTGAGATTATTTGGAATGAAATTGAGCGCAAGCAAGCAATGTACCGGTGGTTACACATAGAACAAGAAAACATTGGCAAAAATGTTTTGCAAAAACTTCATGATATTCTTTGGAACGATCTCTGTTCACTGCTAGACGATGCCACAGCGAACAAACAGCCACAGATGCGAGAAAGTTCGTCTCAGTTCATCGACTCGTCTTGTTCTGTTCCGATGCGTCAGATTTCAGGTACACTGGTTCCAGATCCCGTTGGACAGACTACATAATGGCCAGGTTGCAATGCTCGACAACAGAAACGTACAGTTCAATTATGGTGTCAATATTTTCAGGGGTTTCAGATCTACAGGGAGGGGTCACGTCCAAATTATCTTAGATGTTGTCTGAGTGTATGTGTATTAGGGTGTTCACAGAGACTTGTCACTTTTTTGTCAGCGCGGATTTTTAAGGACTTTCCAGGACGCAAAAAGCAAGATTCCAAATGCAATAGCCAATTTTTCTGGGTGTGGTTCAGCTGACAAAATCGGCGAACACGGCCGATTTTATCAACTGAATGACATTAGTTCGAAATGCCGGATGGAGTTAGTAATTTCACTTCGCTAACTTAAGAAATACAGTAATAATTAACCTCAGTAAAATTCCATGACTCCGTAATATATTACAGACTTTCGAGGACTTTTCAAGACTCTGTACAACAAAATCTGTCTGTTCAAAGTTCGGTGGTGAGCGGAAAGGCAGCAGCGTGACTGCGTGAAGCCTGGCTGCTCGTCGACTTGCGGCCGGCGGCAAAACTACTCATGTTAGCAGCGGAGGTCACGTGCCACGGAGACACGATTCCCGTTCCGCCGTCATAGCTGACGTCACCGCTTGCGTCACAGTTCGACGACGTCATCAACGCATCGTCATCATGTTGTACCACTGCAGACACGGTGGTGGGGGGCTTGGAGCGATGAGACTGCTGATGCTGCTGGTCCACGTTGGAGCAGGCTGACGTCGAGTTCTTGCGAGCGTCGTGACCGAATACCGTCTCCTGCGCATTGACACAGACAAACATCCACACTCAGCCACATTAACTAACATTTACTAGATGACATATCACCTCCAAATCCAGGCTACGACACTCATTGCATCCACAAACACATTTCTTACACACGACAGCAAGTAGTCCAAAGCGCGTACTAGCTATCGTAATTCTGTCTGTCCATCTGTCTTTCTGTCACGAGTCACGACCCGGTACCGAACCAAGCCCAGGAGAGATAGAGACTATAGGGAGATTAGCGAATTTTTCGCAATTTCAGGCTGCGACACACATTTCAATAGTGAACTGCACCAAAATCACAGGCGATAGACGTTATAATCTACGTTTAATGCTGAAAATTTTATACCGCAGGTTGTCTTAGTCTACGACCGCCATATGAGAGCGTCAAATTTGGGTACCGCCCTCAAAACGTGCAATTTCTGCTACTACTGCTGTCGCGCGTCTCATGAACATTAGCTCAGATTCTTGTTGTGATTTGTTGCAGCCAAACTTTTAACAAGCTGAATGCCCTCCCTCTCTTTCAATGCCTCAAAGCAATGACTGAAATTAATGAATATTATACGAAATGGTAATAATCGCGCACAAATGTTCATATTTACTGAACAGTACTGCTGTATCAAACACACACGACTAATATAATGCAAAGCTGTAACAAAACAAATGTTCACCTCAAACTCGCACACACTGCATGCAAACCAGACTTAAATATTATCTAACAGAAAACAATACATCTTAAATTCTTAACGGTGTTAATAATGTTAAAATCACGGTTAAAATATACTGAAGCAAAATGCCAAGGTTACAGCAGCAGCATACAGTATCACGCCACCTTCAGTTTATCTCCAGCCTAAACAATGTCAGCTGTCACGGAGTTGTTTGTTGCAAAAAAAAATAAATTTTTGTACAAGAAATTAGACAAAAATTCGATACAAGAAACTTGTATACGAAACTTTCACAAGTTTCTTATACTAGTCTCTTAACTTGTGTGTCACCAGCATGGATATCTGGGCCTGTGACAAGAAAAGCACAGATTAGGATCAAATCAAGGAAAGATTGTATCACATTGTTACAAGATTGACCTAGAAATGTTTGCTGAGATGCACGTGTGTGTACGTGTAACCAGGTCTGTGTTGGTACAAAAATGTTCAATCAATCAATCAATCAATCAATCAATCAATCAAAACGCATTTATATAGCGCCAAATGCCATGTCACAAACGAATCACATGCGCACAAACAACTCATTGCAAGATAATCAGTCCATTGCTTTGCAAATATCTACGTTTATTGATATTTATTCATTATATCTATTTCAAAGTAATATTAAACAAACAACTTGTCATGAGACATGCAAACTATCAGGCCGAAACTTAACGAATGCATACATCTATTAATACTATCTATTTTTCTACTTTAAAGCAATGTTAGTCAAACAAACACTTGTCTCGAGACATGCAGCAGACTGTCAGGCCGACGTATTAACATGCTGAGTCCATGCAACAAACTCGAGATGCAAAGCGTCCAACGATGGATGTTGTCAATTTAACACTGGACTTACGATCAATAACTCATCTGTTCGACACCCAGTCTAGTCGCCACCAAGTAGTTACTACTTCGACGGGTGACTGTAAACCATCTCGGTATATAACGAACCACCAAGGTCAACTCAGCCTTCCATCCCTCTGGGGTAGGCAAATCGAGTCTGTCTGGCTAGGGTTAAGGTGGGGCACGTTCACCAGTGTCGGGTGGCAGGTAACACTGTGTGATCCTAAATGGCAGGTGACGCTCCGTAGCTTGAGATGGGTTATCACTAAGAGCTACAGACAACCTTAGACCTTTAATGAAGGAAACTGGAGACATTGGTGGCGACACGTGTTCTCAATTTCTCCGTCGGTGGACCCTTTCCCATTAACTACTACGAGTACAAAGTTAATGTTAGTTAACACGTCAACAACCAACTTGTGGCACGAGACATGCAGAGACTATCATGCTTCGGTCGGCGCATGCGGCAAACTGTCCAACAACGGACGCTGGTGTCAACTTACGACGAAGGCAACTGGAGATGTAGACAACAAGATGGAGTCATCCAGATCGGTTTCACGCAATACACCAGGACCAGCAGCAGCAGCAGCAGCAGGCAGTGATGATGCTGGTTCATTCGCTACATCCCAAGGACGGAAACTTGACAGTGGAACGGAGACTTCTCCTGACCCTGATGACCAACGTGCTGGCAGACTAGCCTCGGACTCGCCAATTGGAGGAATTGCGATATCCTGAGGATGGAAAGCAGAGAATGAACTACTGACTTCTCCGTATCCTGGAGACCAATCCGCAGCAGATAGTACAGCTTCAGACTGGCCAATCGGAGAACATGATCTTGTTGATTCAGTCATGATATCCTGCGGGCGGAAACTCGACAGCAGCGGACTGCAAAGTTCCCCACTGCGGACTTCCCCCGCACGCCCTGGAGACCAGCGGGCCGCAAGACTAGCCTTGTTCTTCAATCCAATCGGAAGACTTGATGGGCTTGATTCGATCGCAGCATCCTGAGGTCGGAAACTCGACAGTGGACGGGTGACTTCACCGCACCCTGGTGACCAGCGCTCCGCAAGACTAGCCTCGGAATGGCCAATCGCAGGAGGCAGCACTCTTCCGGTAAACGGTGATGGCCGGAACGCTACCCCAGTGCCGGTATCCGGTCCAACTGTATCGTCATTGGCTGGGTACTGCTCACGTGACTCGGAATACTCGGAAAAGATTCCGTTCGAAAGTGTCGGTTCTCTATGACTCGACGTCGACGTAGAAAGAATATCAGCTAGGAATGGGTTTGTCGTCTTCCGAATGCCGATCTCAGACGGAAATTTTCCAAACTTTCCTCCATCCAGGAAATGTCGAGTCCCGGCGGTACAGTTTGGACCAACGAGCAAGATTTCCCCGTCATCATCGTCAGCCATATTGGCAGAGCCCGGAGTGGTCTGGGAGTGCCTTGGGTATTCCCCGAAGTTCCCACCACCACTGAACGGCTGAGTTCCAGTATAATTCGGACCAACAAATAGAATTTCCCCGTCGTCAGCGACAGCCATATCAAAGGTCGGAGGAGGAGTCCGTGACTGCTTCGGTATTGGTAATTTCCCACCGTCAACAGCAAGCCATGTGGTTGTAAGTCCCGAAGGACTGGCTTGTGGGGTTTCCCCGCCATCATCAAGTGCCACATCAGAACGAGGCTGAGCGGCAGCCACGTGAGAGAGGTCTGGACTGGCAAAGTCAATCAAGATCTCATCATCTTCGTCACCGAGTCTTGGAGACACACTTGGAGAAACTTTGTCGGAGACCATATCAACGACTGGCGCCGCCTGCGATTAACAGTCATTTACAGCTCGTGGATCATGAGACTAATTAACAGTATTTACAGCCAGTGGATCACGTCACTCAACCACTCTCACTCACTCACTCACTCACTCACTCAATCAATCAATCAATCAATCAATCAATCAATCAATCAATCAATCATAATTGCCTAAGCAGCAAAGCTAACCGTACTACTGACAGACAATGGTTCAAATGATAAAATCTGGATGATGAGACTAATTACAACATCGGACACTGGCCAAGGGCCGGTTTCTGATTTTTACCCAGTCCATTAACCTAGCCAATGACTAACCAGTTAGCTTGATACGCGTTACTGAAACCAATGACCAGCGGTCAAATGTCCACTAATTTTAACTGTCTAATTATGGCTAGTTAGCTGACGAATAAGTGGTCAACTGTTTGCAACATGGCACACAAGTTGCATTTTATACGTCCAGTCAACGCCAACTGACGGCTAGCTAACTAATTAGTTAACCACCGGCCATAAATCTCTTGCAACACCCTGACAAAACTAGTGGCAGTGACAGACAGAGCATATTAAGGATTTAGCAAGGCGAGTGCGAAGTCTAGAGGCTGAAACACTTTTAGCTTTTTGACGTTCAATGGAAATGGCAAATTTGCCCATTTTTCTGAAATCTGGAAACGCAGAAACCACATATATTTGTGTTGTCTTTCCAAAAATGAAGTCAGTCAATGATGGCAATACTCAACTTCCATTGCACCGAAACAGTGGGATGTTAAACAGAACAAACAAGTTTCAACAACATATCGTATAAAAAGATGATCAAGCATTGTTCAATTCATTTCTTGCTGGAAGACAACAAAAATAACGTTTTTGTATGCAATGGGGGCATCGCACCATGTTTCCCATAAACACATCACTGATGACAGATAGTTCAGATCATATTAACACTCTTAACAGCATGACACAGATATAAATACGGTCTCGTTTGTTGGAATTTTTTAATTAGCAGATTTGTTTTTAGCAGGAAATTCTTCCACAAACAAGGTTCCTATATCTCCAGGGTCCTCAGTAAAGCTTCAGCAAATTCGATTATGCACCAAAGTATTTATGTCTAAGCCTGAACTAACTGCGCAATAGTACTTTTGCTAGTTAGTTGAGTGATACGACCAGCATGTTTACAGTTCAAGCATGTGAGTATATGCATCAAACAATGATGAGAAAATGATTCAACAATAACAACAAACAAAACAACCAATATTTGACACAAGAAGATACACCAACTGTCAGTTATCGATGAAATGAGAATTAAACTGAACAAAATCTCAAATCAAGCATCTACACGTATGAGGAACAAAAACACAGCTGTTACAATAATGAAAAGAGCAAAAATTGTGGAAAAATTAGCTAATTTACTTTATATTGCCATTAGTGCACGCATCAGCTCAGAAAATTGAAAAAAAATCTGTTACTTATTTAACATTACTCATAGCCACTTGAAGATCACGTTGCAAGACGTGTGTGCAGTGTGCGGTCACCCACTGCCTGGAACTCTTTGGCAGTCCCATATTTGTCAATATTTGAAAGTAAGTAGTCAAGTCCTCTGCGCATCAAATTTTTCTGCGGAAATTCTTTAAGAAACTTCCGTGAACTGTAACCCTTTAGCTGCCTTAAACTCTTAAATCAACCGTTTGTTGTCTGCAGCAGACCCCAACGCATTCATTGCTGTAAACGGCCAAACTACGACTTTTGCGTTTCACAAGGCAGTGTAGCAACAGTACTAAGGTGAGGCGGGCAAAACTGCAGTCATTTACGTCAAGTTTCTTCATGATGTTACACGCCAAAAATTACTAAAATCGGCCAATGTTTCATGGAGATATTCAACAAATAACACTGGCACATTTTTTCCTGAGACATGGTGCAGTACTATCAGCTGATGTAAATTAATTTTTAGTATTTACCGCAATTTGCAATTTAGTAGCAACAGATCTCGTACTTACAACAATAGCGGGAGGCGTGGCACTGGCTTCTATCCTGAGTCGTCGACGCGACGAGCTTCGACTACAAACCAACAACCAACTGTCAACATCAGCAACTCTCAGTCTAACAATCACCTAATAACCAATCAACAACTGCACTAATCAACTAGAACAAATTTACACACTGCTTACGTCACGAGTTACTAAAAGACACACAGACATTCGCAGCATCGTACACACGGTCATGTTGGTTCTTGGCCTTTGATCAAATTCATCTGTCTCAGCTTTCAGGCTTCAGGCCCAGCTGCCAAAATTCTCAGGCGTTGACAGTGAATTAGGCCACCACAAGCGTGCTTATGTGAGTATGATATGCGCCATTTTCTTAAGGTTTTAGTGACCTTGATCTATAACCTTTTCAACTAACAATTGGCACAACTCTTACTCCTGCCCTGGCTTTATACATCTTTATTCACCACAAATGGTAGCACAAACATTAAGCAAACAATAAAATGGAAAAAAATTATAGAGCTTTTCTACGCCTTTTCGTTTTTGAGTTAGGAGCTCGTATGGCATACACCGTACGGTGTGGCTTGGTGGTGTAATGGTTAGCGTGTCGGACTAGCGATCACGAGGTCGCAGGTTCGACTCCCGGCTGGTCCACTTCTATGCAACAACCTTGGCTAAGTTGGTCAGACACATGGCTCTATAGCAGTATAATTTGGTATCGGCCTAACCACCAGGAAGGTAACGGCAGTACATGGGAGAGGTCTAGCTTACCGCGCACATAACTGAGCTGTGTCTGCAGCTCACTGCCGGCTCAGGGCCTTATAAACAGAGATAAGCGCCGACGCTAGGGTCACCAGTTGGTGGAGTGACGTAGCGGTAACTCGTTGTGTCGATTCAACGAAGTTGCTATACACCGAACCGGTTAGTTAGTACTTCGATGGGAGACTGTCTGCGGGCAGGTGAACCATCTCGATATAAAGCCAGCCAGCTAGGTCGACTCAGCCTTCTACCCTCCATGGAATGGTAAACTGAGTATCAGCTTTCAGACTTGGTAGTAATAAATGGCTATGGTGAATGTAGTCACTATAGTTGCCTATTGGCTCAAGCTGATTGGCTTGGTCCAAAGGTTGGCGGCCACCTGGCGCTGCGTGCTACATTCATCAGATGAACCGGGTAAACTCTTGCAGTGGCAGTGCACTGCTACGATGACAGCACCATAAACATTGTCGTGGCTATTACTATTACCATTCCTATCACACAGCTATGAGAGAGCACTCTTGACTACAGGTGATTTTCCTTATGGTGTACGTGACAGACGGACAGACGGGCAAGATGCGTAACACGACCTCTTAGATGGCCACAAATTAACAGACAACAACAAAACACAGAGACAGAGAAACACACATAGAGACAGAGAGACAGAGAGACAGACAGACAGACCCAGTGTTGTTGATTAGTTTATGTTGTTCTTGAGACGAAGAGCTGAGTAAACGACGTCGATCTTCTTTTCCGGTTTCTTTTGACGACCAGCCAGCCTTCCTATAGACCAAACACACGAGTCAGTCAGTCAGTCAGTCAGTCAGAGTTGCCTTAACAGCAGAACTACTTCAAAGTTAATTAAGCAGGTTTATATCAACTTGAAACTACTAATACAATTCCTCTTAACATCAATTCTCCCTTCATATGCTGCTTTCAACACCAATTCAAAACATTTTTCTACAACCGAGTTTTTAGGCCATCCTAATGCTCCAACTCAGCTTCAGCGGGTTTTCCCATTGACATCATGCACCCTATAAATTAACTTACTTACTTACTACTATCGGCGAGGTGCAGTGGTAACGCATCGCGTCCGATCAACGAAGTTGCTCTACGCCGGGCCAGGTTAGTACTTGGATGGGTAACTATCTCCAGGCAAGTAGACCATCTCGGCACGTAACCAGTCAACCACCCACATCGACTCAGCCTTCTACCCTCCGTGGGATGGTAAAATTTGTATCAGCTGTCCAGCTGCGTAATAATAGTAAATGACGTTGGTGAATGTAGTCACTATAATAGCTGTCTATCGCCGGATCTATTGGCTCAGGCTGATGGGCTTTGTCCAAAGGTCGGCGGCCACCTGGAGCTGTGTGCAACATTTATCACATGAACCGGGTGAACTCTCTCCATAGCAGTGCCATGATGACAGCACCGTAAACATTGGCATTGGTATTATTATATTACGACTACTCAGTGGCGGATCTATAATTTTTTAGGATGGGCCAAGGAGGCGCGAAGGCGTGAGGGGCTCTTGGGGAGGGACAGCAAGTCACTCCCCAACAGGTATAGAGTTTGGGGGAGTACTGCAAGACCCTCCAGAGGGGAAATTAACGGAGTATTCTGCAGTAGTAGTAGTGAGCAGCAGTAGTGATGACTTTTCTGAATACTTTAGATAAAGTATTTCTGCTGTGACAGAACAATCTCAGTATTTTGATAGCCTGCCGGTGGCTTGGTAGCTCAGTGGTTAAGGCGTTGGATTCGGGACCAGAGGTCGCGAGTTCGACTCAAGGCCTGTCTGCCACCAAGTAACAACTCTGGGCAAGTTGTTCACACCTACGTGCCTGTGTAGGTGCACGTGGCCTAGTGGTTAGTGTCGACTCGTAACTTTCAGGTTACAGTTCGATTCTCACCACGGGTCATTTGCAAGCAACCATGAGCAAGTTGCTAACTGCTGTGTGCTCAGGTCAACTCAGCCTCCTACCCTCAACGGGACGGGAAATGAGTAGTAGCTTACGGGCTACGGGGTGAAGACCTAATGTGGCTGATTGGGGCGGTGGTATGCCTGCTAGCTGCAAACTGCAAGTCCAGTTGTTTGCTGCCCGGGCAATGGATAGCCGCACAGTGCTACGGTATCATCAGTTCATACCAATCAGCTGCCATTTCCAAGATTGTAAAGTGCTTCTGGTCACGTACTCATGTAAGAAGCGCTATAACAAGTATCACGACCTTTACCTTTACCTTTACCTGCGTTCTGACCATAGTCACTAGTCATGACCGTCTGTGTGGCCCATGGCCTTGCGACTCCCCCCCCCC
>Ga0209052_1000220_pt1 | contig 17868 bp, 12 predicted proteins | sample WorMetHEROISLAND_2_FD_187409 | JGI IMG/M metagenome (GOLD analysis project Ga0209052, IMG submission 187409) | Marine gutless worms symbiont microbial communities from Max Planck institute for Marine Microbiology, Germany - Olavius sp. 4 HERON... | ecosystem: Host-associated > Annelida >...
GTTGAATAATGGGCAGAATAAAACAATAAAAAAATACATTTCATCATGTTTATTATAATTTTTCATTGGTAAGTGAAATCGTCAGTGCAGTTTAAATCACTCGATTTTTTTGACGAAAAAATCAATTGATTTAAATCGCGATTAAAATCAGTGATTTAAATCGCACTGATTTAAATCGGCCAACCCTGATCCACCCGGACAGAAGCGAATGTTTTGCAGCCATTAGTAAGCAAGTTGTAGCATTTGTAGATGGCGTGCAATGATAGGGGGCCAGAATTTGTAATGTTTGTTAACTACTGCATTTTTTTCTCTGGAACTGAAAAGCTGCGTCACATCTGCCAGTACTTTTGTACTGTTGTTGCATCAGTATTCTGTGTGTGAAATAGCAATAAAATAGCAGTCAGTTCCAGCAGTCACATGAGGGTCGGGTCTAATTTTGTTAAGTGCGTAAATGTCGACAAAACAGAACAAAAATCGACAGGCTTAGAATAGTTGGATTTTTTTCATCGGATGTTGTCATAAGTGATAGTATGAGCTGTGCATTACTGGTTTGCAGTATCCACAACCTATCACAGACACGGAGGTCGGCGCTGGAAAGGTCGTTGAAGTTCTACCAGTTCTTGCAGGACAGTGAGGAGGAGGAGGCGTGGCTTGTGGAGAGGATCAGCCTGGCAAAGTCACAGGACGTCGGCAAGGACCTCGTCATGTGTCTGATGCTCATCAAACGACATGAGGTAACTTGCTTGTCTCTCTGCTAGATATCAGTTAATGCACAGAAACGGTTTATGGGACAGTGTGTTTATACAATTACCATTTGCAATGCCGCACAAAAACGCCGGAGTATCCTCCGTGCACCTGATGCATTTAGGATGCTTGTAATGTACGTCAAATTCGATTTCAGCTGGGATGAATTCAGACAAGTTACCCGACTGCTGTTATTTGGCAGCGCTGCAGTATTTGGCAGCACTGTTAACAGTTCTGCCAAATACTGCCGCCACAGGCATCAATGCGGTGAGGAATGGGGAGGTATGTATTTCCTCCCCAGCCAACTTGGAAATGTGGAAAGTCCTGAATAGGAACATCATAAAGAGATGTTTGGATTGATTTGATTTGTTGCTGTATGATTGTGAGCATCCAATCAGCTGATTGTGTGGCTGCATTCAGCAGCGCTAATAATAGAAACACAGTCGGGTCACTTTTGGGTGCTGGAAAAGACCTGGAAAAGTCGTGAATATGAAAATCATAACCAAGAGAAGTTGGCCATCATTCGTTATTCTTTTGAGGTCCTACCTCTTGAAACTGTGCTGGGTCTGCTAATTGATTTGTTATTTGTGTGTTGTGGATGCCACGCTGGTGTCCAAATAGATGCCTAACAGAACAGTACAGAACTTGTCCTCCCCACGCATTATGCTGTCATTGTCTGTATTTGCGATTGTTATGACTGCCAAACAAGGGAAGGTGAATATGTCATCAAAGTGCTGAGATGAAGTAAAATAACTCGCTCGTGATCTGAGGAAGTTTACTGTCAAAAAGTACTAAGATTGAAACAGATTTAACAGATAGAAGAAAAATTGTTTAAACGTAATGTACTGTGGTCTTTATACTGTTCAGTGTACAAAGGAAGTGTACAGCAGTTTGCCAAGTCGGTTTGAGGTATTTTATTATGCTAGTCTATCTTGATTTGATCATGACAAGTGGTATTATAGAGATATATTCAGATTGATCTGATTGATCAGTGGATGATAATGCGACTATCCACTCAGCTGATTGATTGATTGATTGATCCGTTCATTGATTGAATGGTGTAGCATAATTTAGTACAATGATATAGGTTTGTTAGGAGCTTGCTCGGCCCCAGACATTCTGTGTGACTGGCATTTCTGCATGTTATTGTGACATAAGCTTGTAGTTTTTCTTTAATTATACAAGGCAAAATTCGTTAAGTATTATTATTATTATTACATCTGGTAATGAAGCAGCAGTGATTGTGTAATGTGTAGTGTAGGAGACTCCGCCTCATTCTGTTATCTGACTGATGTATATGTCTCGTCTTTCTTGACTCCGAGCCTCTAGGACTGTTAATTTTGTGCCAGGGTAGGCGGTTGGCTAGCCATGGACAGTATTTTGCAGATAGCAAGATTTACTTATATTTTGTATGCTGTGGCAGCATTTCAAAATATTTTCTTACATTTACTCGATGCTTGCTATGCTCGTGTCTTTATGCAGGCTTTTGTATTGGTAAGTGGTGTGAGCTGATTCGTAGAAATTGTCACCTTCACTTTATGTATATATTTGAGTGTATATATTAATGGCAGCTCTCAGAGTTGTGCTATATGTAGATTTTTTATTACCTGCTTAAGCTGCTGCATGCATTGGCAGCATCACCTCTTTGGACGCTTATTTAAACAGAACTTCATAGGAGTGCCTTTTCAATGGTGTTCTCAGTGTCATCAATAGAGTTTTGCTTTGTGCTTGTTGGTAAGCCTCTTGTCAGGTCCAATGTACATGTAGACCTGTTGTGACTTATGAAGTGATTCATAATGTGTTATAATGAGTTAATTCTGAGAAAACTCAAAAGAGTAATACTATACAAGTACTTGGCCTAACTCGAGTAACTCTGAAAATGTAGGCCAGTGAAACAAAAAATAAATATGGTTGCTTTCATATAAAAACTAGCTTACTTGTCCAATGTGAGAATTTAGAGTGGTCCTCGATTTGGCCATTGTTGATTTTGTTAGAGTGCTTCTGCTTATTTTTTAAGTGTACGTAGCATAGCCTTTTTGCTATGTAGAGCAGTGCTTCCTTATGTGTAGTTTTGTAGCTAGTATGCTTCTCTTCTAGTATTGGTTATTGTATCTGTTGCCTACTGTTACTGCTTCAGTGCTCTGATACTGTTGATCAAGTCAATGTCGAGAAGTTCTTTTGAACAACTCTGGAATAGTGAGCCGGTTAAACAGAAGCATGAATAGAAGTGTTTTTAGGGCTAAGCGTAATTGTCTGATTTTACACTGTGGTCCATAAAAATGCAACATTGGTTTTGTGTGGTGATAGCACAGTTAATTTTCAGTGACATTTGAATGTTGTTGACCTTGTTTTAAATTGAACACTGTCTACTGACGATGTATTGCCATTTATTGGTTAGTTGTGGTAGTACTGCTCAGCAATTTTTTAGCCTCCACCACGTGACTTCTAGACAGTACTGCTAGCCTCTGATGGCCAATAGGAAACTGGCTAGTACGTGACGGTAGGCAAAACGATTTGCTACATCGTTCTTGGTCAACCGTCAAATGTGTCATTCTCCTATTGGCTGGAAGTGTTGAATAGCCATTCTAGTGAATGTTCTTTGTTCTTTGCGCATGGTTTCATTGCTGTCTGGTATGTGATTGTTGCGGTAGGCGCTGGAGCAGGAGGTGAAGGCAAGGCAGCCTCGCTGTGAACAGTTGTATGATGTCGGTGAAGAGCTGATCGCAAGCAAGCATCAGGCCGGTGCCGAGATCAGGTCACACATCACTAGTGTGAAGGACAAGTGGCAGCGGCTGCTGGACCTGGTCGCTAAGCGTCGTGCTAGACTTGACGATGCTCACGAGTCACATCAGGTCTGTACTGTCACTCACACTACAGTTACCCTCTACTCCAATAGACTAGACCATTTGTGCATAGCATTTGCACTAAGCCTTTGTCAGGTACACTAGACCCATTGTGTACTGTCACTCACACTACAGTTCCCCGCTACTCCAATAGACTAGACCATTTGTGCGTAGCACTTGTGCATTTGTGCACTAAGCCATTGTCAGGTACACTAGACCAATTGTGTACTGTCACTCACACTACAGTTACCCGCTACTCCAATAGACTAGACGTTGTCATGGTCTAGACAAGTTGTGCATGTTGTCCTGTTTCTGAGTGCCTGACTATATATCACGCCTTAATTGAATGATATATACTGGGTGGCGCATAAAAAAGTATAAGCATAAAATTAATTAAAATAAATTAAATTAGTAAATTAATTTAAAATAAATAAATAATAATAAATTAAATGAAATTAATTAAATTAAATTAAATGATGTGTATTTCGTTGCAGTATTACACTGATGCTAATGAAGCCGAGTCTTGGATCCGCGAGAAGATGCCACTCGTCTGTAGCAAGGACTTTGGCAAAGATGAGCCCACTTCACAGGTAGCAACTTATTTCAGTTTTGGCAAATGTTGGAGCTGCTGTGTCATTTTCGTAAGTAAGTAAGCAGTTGCTGTCGTTTCCACATGCGGTACACGTGTTTGCTGATTACTAGACATATAACACTTTTCTTCATAAGATCATTGTCTGCTGTCTAATATTTTGATGCTGCCACATTTTCCGGTCTCTGCTTCTGTCGCAGTCTAGAGAGCAAGATGTCACTAACTGTTTGTTTTTTGTGACAGAATCTGCTGCAGCGTCATAACCACCTCGAGGAAGAGATAAAAGCGTTTGAGGCTGATATTAAACGTCTGGATGAACATGCAGCTCTGCTGACTAGTGCTGCTGCCGTGCCGAATGGTAATGCGGTAAGTTTCAGCGGTTCACTTCTCCCAAGTATTTAGAATGCATACATATATGCTGATATATGTGTTAAGTACGTAATTTAGTGAAGTGCCAGAAACAAAAACATGATAGGACTGTGGGGCACTGTTCATCATTGCTGTCTTATGAAGTATATTCTCATTTTTCGTTTTAAGTGCACATAATAGTTGTCACACCGAGCAGATCTTTCATAGTTTTGCCTAAATATTGCCATGAATTAAATGCTATTTTTAAGGTTGCCCTTAGGCTTACATGCACAGGTTAACACTGTGTATAAAGCATCTTGCTTCTTGTATTGATTACTGTTGCATCAGCGTCGTTAGATGGTCTATATAATTATTTCGTTTATTACTGCTTTTAGGTGGTATCACCTTCGGGGACATTGATGGCTCCCAATGGAAATATTGAACCCGAAGATAACGAAGAAGAAGAATACGTGGATGTACCGTACACATACGAAGTGGAAGAAGTCGAGGAACAAGAGACCGTGAAGGATGAAATTGTCGAGAGAAAGATACCTCGACTGAGGGCGTTGTATGCTTACAAGGGCAATGGAATGGAAATGCAGAAAGGAGAGGTATGATCTGTATAACATCTTATGTGAATATATTTCATATCTGTATTTCTCTGTATTTATGAATATAAGTATATGTTGCAGCATAGTCTACAGTGGATTCAGCCAGTGTAACCAGTGCAGTTCACTGTTGATCGTGTTGTAAGATTGAACAAAAGGTGAAAGTGGTAGATGGTATTGAATCAGTAGAGTGCTGTACTTTCTTGGCATTATGATGTGTGTTATAAACTGCATCAGCTGCCTGTATTTTGTATTTACCTGCTGTGCAGGAGTTGTAGAATAGGCCCAATTCGTCGTTTCCTGGCTGGATGGCGTAGAAGGCACCGAAACAATTTTTTTTAGGATTGTATTGTTAGTTATATTGTGTGTGAATCTTCAGTCGGTCAGTATTATGTTGGTGTGTGTGTCTCGGTAATCTACTGTTGTTATTTTGTCAGTTTGATTTCTTGGTGTTGTTTCTCGTTGTCAGTACCAGTGCAAGTGATTGCCTTTAACAACTTGTCCGTGAAATGACCTATAATGTGTAGAGCGGAATGTAAAGCCATACTCATTCACTTATTGTAAGAACAATAAATAGTGCTTTGCATTTTCTCGTATATAGAGTAAGTAAAAAGATATTCACATTCTTTGGCCAGTAAGTTTTGAATTTACCACGTGTAAAACTCGACTTGCTGACTCATATTAATCAAAGTCGTCGTGATGCAGGTGAGTGATGGATGATGTGGCTGGTGGACGGTTGTAGGAGCTGCAGCTGCTACAGAAGACGAACAATGACTGGTGGAGCGCTCGGCGTGCTAACGGACAGGAAGGCTACGTGCCGGCCAACTACGTCAAGGAGATTGAGCCGAAGGTCGTGCAGAAGGTTGTCAAGCGGCCGATGAAAGTTCCCGTCAAGGTGAAGGTTGAGAAGAGTGGAGTCCGCAAAGAGCTGAGGAAGAAAAAGACTGATTTGAGACGCACTCCTTCTGGTTTGCAGAATTGTTTTTTTCCTCTGAAAATAATAGTTTTTTGCTGAGTGAAATACATCCAAATAATGACAGCGCACCACTTGAGAATGAGTAAATGACTGACTCTATGTACGAGAACTGGTTTCTTGTCGTTTGTTGACGGTTATATCGGTGATAGTTACAAAGTGAATAAAACTAAATATCATATTGCCATGTAGCAGTAATTATCCCTTGTCTTGAGGCAAGATATTCACTTAAACCAGATAATTAGTGTTTAGTATTTTTGTTGGTTTTTGTTTTTCCAAACAATTGGCAAAAATTGGCATTTGCAGCACGGTCAGAGGGCAACCTGCATTTTGATCGTGTGAATGTGGATCAGAGGCAGAAGAGCATTAACAACTCTTACAACGATCTCGTTAACCTTAGCCAGGTATGTTGTTTACCTGTCTCCTGACCTGTAGACACTTTTAAATGTTATCTTTAAAACTCTGTGTTTGCTGTTCACTAACTTCAATGCTACCGTGCTTTAGAAACTTTGTGTCTCTGTTCTATAAACAATTTATTGTGTGTTGTATTATCACCATTATAACATCTATGATTACTTTCGAAGTCACACCACTTTTGCTGTGAAATTATTTAAGCTCTGTTTGTGTAATAACGAGTAGAATGTGTGAGATTGTGACTGGTGGTTGGACAGGGTCGCAGAAAGAACCTAGAGGATGCCATCATCTTCTTCCGATTTACACGAGAATGTGATAACTTTGAGTCGTGGATGAATGACAAGGTCGGTGCTGCTGAGATTGATAATATATTTATTCAGTGTGTATCTTATTTTCTCTGATAGTTATGAACTTAAAAAAATGACATTAAGTGACAGTGTTCCTAAACTTCAGTCATGCCTACTTGTAACAGGTGCCTCTGCGAACTTTTATTTAAGTGGCACTTTACAAATTTACAGATTGATTAATTGATTGATATGATGATGACAACTAGTTATTGCTATAAAATGAGAGCAGAAAGAAAGATCATAATCAGGATGCTGACAGCAATGCAGTTCTTTGTAAATCACGTTTACTAAACATTTTCTGCAAAATGTGAGATCCCTTACAAAAACGATTATTAGTTGCCTGTCGGTCTGAGTTGACCAAATATGACAGCATTGTTGTTGTGTCTTAACACAGGAGCAGGTGCTGCTGACTAAAGACAGTTTGTCTCAGAACATGGAAGCAATAAAACGAAAATACGAGGTACACACATTGCTTTGGCTTTTTAATAACTAGTGGCATGTGTGTGTATGTATTATTGTTATTGTTAGTTTTATTTATAGGGCACAGATTCAAATATATGCAGCAAATGCGCCACTTATGTGATCCTAATAATAATAAAGCAGGCTATTGGTTGTATATGCAGGCTCAGAGTCTCTCAAATGTGCCGGTGTCATATGATCTGATATGGTACAAAAATTCGTAATCTGTGTTGAAAAATACTGATGAGTAGCCAGCTCTTGAGAACTTGAACATTTTAGTCTGCCTACAAAACTGGATAAAACAAAAACTCAATAATAGTATATCAGTGCATTCGTGACAGAGGTCAGCCGAATAACTTATAAGTCTGCTAAACAAAAACATGCATTGTCTGTTTTTTTCTAATTTTTGTAAAGTTAATTCTTAAAACATTTTTAGTGTTGCCAGCTCTAGTTTCTATGTAAGGAGGTAGATGAGAATATTGCTGGCATCGGGAACAGATTTCCATTTCATTTGAGATAAAACCAACTTCAACTTTGAGCTGTTTAAGTGATTGCTAAAGCTTTTCTTGTTCAGGCGTTGAGAACATGGTACGCTGTGACTAACTGTTACAGCGCACCATCAAGTTTCCTTACTTACTTTCTTGCATACTTGCGTATTGCAGGCGCTGCTGACTGATATGGCTGCTCACAGTCACGTGATTGACGACATAAACAAGATGGCGGACGAGATGATCTCAGCCAATCACGGAAAGACGCCGGCCGTCAAGAAGAGACGAGCCGAAATCAACGACAAGTATGACATTACTTGCATGCCGTTGTAGTAGTGGTGGTAGTGACGATTGCGGTAACAACAATAACGATGATGACTGCGATACCCGTAATGATATTCTAATGATGTCTGCAAGGCGCTTTAAAGCCAAAGAAAATTAGAGCTGGTAATCACGAAAAAATTGAGTAGTTTACTTTTCCAAAAGTAACAATTAATCAATGATTTTTTTTTGATTAAAAGATAAACTGTTTGCTGCACCGTCAGGCCAGAGACATTACTCGGGTCAGAGGGGTTGTTACAAAATTGCTTATTAGCTGGGTTTATTGTTGTTTAGGTGTTGCACTGTATCACTTTGACAGGTGGCGGAGCTTGAACCGACTCAAGATGGACAAAGAAAAGTCTCTTGCTGGCGCTTCCAGGTTAGAGGACAGTCTTTTGACTGTTTGATTTTATTTACTCATTTTTATTGCATCTTTTTGTTTCATGATTATAGCAGCAAGCTTTTGTTTTACTAACGAGAGTGTGTTACATACTGCTAGAGGACAGTCATGCCAAGTCATAAAGATAAAGATGATAAAGGTCTGGTACTTGCGATAGCACTTCTTACTTGAGTCATACTCATGACCAGAAGCGCTTTACAATCTCTGAAGTGTCAGCTGATTGGCATGAGCTAATGATACCGTAGTGCACTATGCAGCCATCCATTACTGCTGCTGCTACTGCTACTACTACTACTACTACTACTACTACTACTACTACTACTACCATGTTGTTGTTGTTGTTGTTGTTGTTGCCAGTATCGAGCTGTTCCAGAAGATGTGCGATGAGCTGAAGGACTGGATCAGCGAGAAGACGAACGGAATCAACCTGGATGACGTCGGCAAGGACCTGGCGTCAGTCAAAGTACTTCAGCGCAAGCAGCAGAACCTGGAGCAGGAGCTGAAGCCAATCGAGGAGAAGATCAACAAGATGACGATGATGGCTAATGCGTAAGTCCGCCATCTGATATTTATAATGTCAGGTAAGTAAGTAAGTAAGTAAGTAACATAGTTACAAACTAGGGAGTGGGATAGGAGATGGAGAACAGATGAGTTTTTAGATGGGACTAGAAGACTGCCAGAGGAGGTGCAGAGGTTACGTGTTCGGATGGACTGTTCCAGATATGAGCAGCAGCAACTGGAAAAGCTTTGTCTCCGGCAGTAGACATTCAAGTGTAGCCAAAAATCGGCAATGAAGACATCATTATTCGACATCAAGAGAATGATAAAATTGGCAGATTTTAGAAGCTTTAGTTTAGTCATTGGTAAAATAGGATATGGATATGAGCTAAGCATGCTGCTGTTGCTTTTGTTTGTTGTTCACCAGAGTGCGCCAGTCATATCCCGACGAGGCTCGTGACATTAACGACCGAGAACAGGAGATCATGAAAATGTGGAACCATCTGACGGTGCGTGCATTCGCCTGGTTTATGTCTGTATGCTGTGTGCACTGAAGAATGACTGACTGAGTAGTTTCTTAACCGCACATCAGCACAAAATAGGCCATTCAGTGCCGTAAACGGTTGAAAGGATTTAATTTATATGCACTGAAGAAGAAGAAGATTTTGCATAGACATCTAGGTCCATTGCATGGGAGCTCACCCCCCTTTTTGGTGGTTTGAGCTGGCGAGGGTGAAACCCAGTTAAGCTAGTATACAACCCAACACAGCTAGATGGCCGGCTCCATTAACAGCGTTTTTTGTTAGTTAGCATTACGTTTGTGTGCATGTGTAACTGTATGTAGGTAGCATATTAATATATTTTGGATTTTTTGTGTCGGTTTGATTGATTTTGCTGTTAATTTTTGTAGTCCGTACCAGTGCAAATGATTGCCTGGAGGACCTGTCTCTGAAATGATCTATAATGTGTCGAGCCTTACTTACTCATCACTCACTCACTCACTCACTCGCTCTCATATTATGGTGGTTGTTTATTGCTTATCAGTCATGCTCTAGGAATGATTTTTACCAGCATTTACCAGCATTTTTTATTGGTATGCCTCATTATAGTCAGTCTATTAATGGATATTTTTCATGTTCTTTCTCTTATTATTCAAGTATCCTGCAGTGCATTAAAATATTTTGTTCTTGTCGTGCCGGCTTTTTTTGGTCCTGGACCACATGAATTAGCAGTGAAACACTACTGAGCATAAGAACGTGTAACCAGGAAAAAACTCTAACAAAAAGGACGAACTCTTCTGGAGCCGACTTGGTGAATGTTGCCTGTGACCTCCTGCCAGGGTTAACAGGTCGGCAGTGTAAGCTGTGTATGTATTGTATGTCAGTTTGATTGTGTGTTTTTGACCACCAGGACAAGGCCAATGCACACAAGAAGCTGCTGGATGATGCCGAGGAACATTTTCTATTCAAAGAGGAAGCCAGAGATTTGGTAAACTGACTTATTTTTTGTTGCTTTTTCCGCATTTCCGTGTCATGGGTGGGTTTGGGAAGTAATTCTTATTTCTTGCAAATAGCGTATATATGTTTATAAATTGTCACTTTTTGTCTAATCTTTTTGTTTATTTGGACACTAGTTGATTGTGCATGTTGTCTCTTACTTGTAATGTAAACTACTTTCATTATTATCATTTTTCTGGTTTTTTTCTGAAACTTATGTAAATTTTCTTTTTGCAGGTAAATTTGCTGATATATAAATTATTTTGTTGAAAGTTCTGTTATGCTTGTGTGTGGATTACGTCTGTTGTTGCATATTTTGTTGCTGTTTAATTTTTCACGGTTACTTTGGGTTCACAACTACGCTGTACAAACATCTATTTACAGTTGGTAAAGTTGCAGTATTGGTTGTAGTGGGCGATGCTGCAGTGGCTAACATATTTTGCTATTCGTTGATAATTGCTAAGTTTCATAGGTCATTAGTCCATACATTGACATTGCTGATAATCATACATTACCGCCATAGAAGATTGAGTGGGTTATTGTAATTGATCATAAATGTTTGTGTATTGGCCATCAGAAAGGCTATCCAGGCCGTGATCAGGTTGGCTCCATCGGTTCCATAAGGTTCACTTTTGGTTGACCTCGCATAATCTCACTAACTGTTAAAAATTGGCTAGTTAAGGAGCAAGTTTGTTTTTGGCACTAACCAAACTCACACATTGTTTTTGTCTTATTTTGATCAATCCGATGTGGACGCAGCAATATCGAAAGCATCAGTAGTGCTGGCTATTGACAGCCTACACAGGGTGGGCCAGAAAACTGGACTATTTTTGAGCATTGGTAACTTAGCAATGGTTAGCAGTGTAAAGGCATGTGATTTGTTTGAATTCTGTCTAGGGAAGAAGTGTAGAACTTGCATATCAGTGACTTGAATGTTCTTTGGCTAATTTGCGTAAATCTTTACCACCTCCTGAAATTATGTTGAATTTAACAGTAAAACGGACTATTGCCACTTAGCTTTATTGCACGGACGCCTGCAGCCTGTATTGACGTGGTCCGATATTGTTCGGTTCAGTTCTTCAGTTGTCAGATTGTCTCGTTGGTCAGGATATGATGATGACGAGTGCTAGTAAACCATCTGCTGGTGCCGATATTTCACTGTTGAACCAAGGAGCCAATGCAGCTGTTAGAGACGAGAACCAGAGCCAGCCTGTGAGTGTTGATTGGCTGGCGCATTGGCACTGAGTGCTGATTGGCTGGTGCACTAGCAGTGCTACGGTTACAGCCTTACTCACTAGCGTGCTGCTGACAACGTGTTACTAACTGCTGTTGCTTGTCAGTTTTTGAGTTGATTTAGTTAGTTTGTTAAATGCCCCCTCGCACTGTTCGGTGAAGCTTGAGTCTCTGTTGCGGAGAATGTTTAAGTATCTGTGTTATAACAGATGCTACCGTAGCATGGTCTGTCTAGTGTCTGTCTGTAAGTATCTGTGTGCTGTGCTCATGCACTCTGCTACAGCCGTTGGATGGATCGAGATGTTATTTGGAAGGAAGACTCGTGTGACCCCAACTAACATTGTAGGCCCTAGTTCCTCCTCAGGAAGGGGACACTGGGGTTGGGTGAGTGAGTGAGTGAGTGAGTAGTTTCTTAACGGCACATCAGCACAAAATAGGCCATTCAGTGCCATAAATGGTTAAAAGCATTTAATACATGTGATAAAAGAAAAGATGAGAATAGGCCAGAATACTAAGATCAAGGCTATTAAGCTAATATAAAAACGTTATATACAATGATAAAAGTTTGTATCTTTAATAAAAGCAACGATGTTTCGAGATTTGACATTTTCAAAAAGTCCTTTGAGTGTATCGACTCCGAGATATCTTCGACATGCTGCGCCAAAACAGGTGCAGTTTATCAAAATGTGCTTGACTGTGAGAGGAGAATGGCAAATTTTACACTCCGGTTGATTCTGTTTTTTTAGAAGATACGAGTTGGTGAGTCTCGTATGACCAGTTCGAAGACGGTTGATAAGGACTGAATCGTAACGACTTAGTGATAGATTTCTGTTGGAACCCCAGGTCAAAATTTGCATTTCAAGTTGCAGCCAAAACGACGTGCGAATGTCAGTGATGTTGAGCTTAGTGTTTGGCCTTTGTGACTACTAATAGCATTTGGATTAACTTTTTGTTGGAATGATATTGCATAATGCATGAGTGACCTAATGTTTCTGAAAAAGACGTTTTTTTAACCAAGAGCTTTGGTGCTGTTGACAAGACTTGTCTGTTAATAGATTTGCAGGCTAAATGGTATAAATGGCAGGAGTTTTATGTTTGCAGGTGCAAACCTTTTTGATCAGTTAATGCTGTGTATGATATTTATCACGTATATCTGGCATGTTGACCATAGTTAGTTTTGATGAATTATGTATGTAATGCTATTATGTATTTTTGTAGAAATATAGCAATCTTTTGACAATGTGGGGCATTTTAATAAACAAAATATTAAGGAATAGCTAATTTATTGTTCATACTTAGTTATAGATTTATGCTGCCGATCATTTTATCTATTTTATTTATACCATAGTATAATACGGTCTATTTGTTTTATGTTAGGTCCGTGGTTGTTAAAATAATTTTGTGCTTTCTTTGCTTCTCCCAAGTTTTAACGCTGAATTTTTGGAAAAAAGAACTTACAAACAAGGTTTCTGCGGAGGGTTTTCGCAGCCTATTAGCAAGGCCATTGCAACATGTTTTGGCTACAATCCATAGTTCATACTTTGAGAAACAAAGTCCTAGATGATAAAATATTGATATTATATTGTACATACTCTGTTATCTAATTACTATATGGTCACGATGTTACCATTTGATGCATCTTGCGTTGCATTTCTTTTTACATGCTGAGGTGTTGGAGAAAAAATTGCTTGTTAATGGGCTGATCTACTGCAGCGATTTTTCTGGGTTTTGAAAACATTGATATGTGTTTCTTCACTAGTTGCTAATTTAGTTTTTTGGGTTAGTTTGATTTTTTGCTGTTCTTTTTGTGGCAAGTGATTGCCTGGAGTGACTGTCTTCGAAATGGCTTGTGATGTGTCGAGAGCAGGACGTAAAACTGTCCTCATTCACTCACTGACTGAGTTGCACTCGTATGTAGGAGAACTTTCTGATGGACATAAAGAAGAAACTGCGAGAGAAAGAGGTGCCTCATGACCTCGCAGAAGCCGAAGATCTACTCAAGAAACATCAGGACTTGAAGGATGATATTCTGGCTGGAAGAGAGAGGTGACGATTATTAGTCCACAGTAGTATTCTCATCACTTTATTTACGATTTGTTTTGCTACTGATCTTACTGGTCAGATTAATGTAAATTTGATTTGACTTAACTTAGACCTAAACCTAAATCTGCTGTTTGTTGTTTATTTATTGCATTTTTATCTAGTTTTATTCATAAATTAATTTTAATTTTATTTGTAAATTTTGTATTGCACCCAAGTAACTTAATTTCCTAGGGCTGAAGTATGAAACCAATAAAATTCATGTCTGGAATGGTCACAGTGCAGACTCGGAAATTGGGCAGAACAGGATGACAGTGTCGGGCGAACTCTTGCAGTGGCAATGCACTGCTATGATGACAGCACCATGGTTATTACTGTTGTTACTACTACTATCGTTCATCTTACCGTACTGAATGCTGTTGTAAGCTGGTTGTGTGACAGAAGCCAGTCTGTTATTGTTAACGTTGTTTATGGCATGAAATAGCCTCAGATTGTGTTATTCACGGTACTTCAGGTACAAGAAGCTGGAGGCTCTGGCGGAGAAGATTCTTGCCAAGAACCCAGATGCAACTGAAGTGCTGGACAGACTGAAACAGCTGAAGGCTGAACAGGACCAGATGGAAGAGCTGTGGGAGAAAAAGAACAAAGAACTGAACGATGCTAAAGATCTACAGGTTGATAGCAGCTTGTACTAGACCTTAGCAGCAGTTCGTTTAGTGGAACGATTTGTGCAAACTTAGCATGATTAATAAGAATCTATAGAAACATTTTGTTGCATTTTGAAGGTGTATGTGAACGGACAAAAGAAGCAGCTACAGTCCTGATGGTCATGTTCTCTGCAAGACTAGCAATTGCCTTGTGAAAATGTGCATAAATTTAATCTGGTATCTAAGATAACTGGCAACAGCACAGTCTATGTTGTAGAGAAGATGAGTAAATGATGTACAGAGTAGCAACTGTGTTTAATTTACAAATTAGTTTTAAATGTTTATGCAATTGCAGTCATTCATGCGAGATGCGGAGCAGCTGGAGTCCTTGACAGCGAGTCATGAAGCTTTTCTTGATTTCGATGATCTCGGGGTGAGTTCCTTTTCTCCACGTCCATTGTCTGTGTACACTTGTATACTGAATATGGTAATAAGCAGGCTTCCAGTGGCCAGACAGTATATAGTAGATGCATGTAAAACTTATAACTGATTCATAGAGCGTTGCTGATAATTTTTGTGTTATATCCAATTGTCTCAAATGTCTCAGATATGCTGCACTGAAAAACAAAATTTCTCATTTGCGCACTACTTAACTAACACTGCAGTACATGTGTTTATTAGAAAATTTAGTGCCTCTAAAAAGTTGATTTTTTAATTGAATTTTATTTTATAGGCTGTACTAATTTTGTGGTTATAGAGTAATATACGAGTTCATTATGTGGTGGCATAGTCTAATGGTAACACATTGTGTCTGATCCATGTAGTCGCCCTACACAAGGCCTAGTTACTACCTGTATGGCTGACTATCTTTGGACAGAGAAACCATCTCGGTATGTAACCAACCACCCAGCTCAATTTAGCCTTCCATCCTTTCGGGGTAGTTAAATGAAGTACCAGTCTGCCTGGGTAATTTAAGGTGGGGCACGTTCACCTGAGTTGGTTGGCAGGTAGCACTGTGGGATCCCTTTTGGCATATGATGCTTCATAGCTCTGAGATGGGTTTCTCATGAACAGCTGTAGACATCCTTTAGCTCAGGACTTTAACCTTGTAACGTTGAGCTGGTTGCTGTGTGTACCAGAGCACCATCGATGACATTGAGGCTCTGCGCAAGAGACATGAGGACTTTGCCAAAGGACTTCACGGCCAGGATGAGAAGCTGAAGGCTCTTGATGAACTGGCGAACAAACTGATCGGCGACGGACATCCTGACTCCGCCTTGTATGTGGACTGTTGATGATTTGCGCTACTGTAGAGATCTCAGTAATTTCACTAGGACACAGTCAGCCAGCTTCTGTTTGGGGCATTATGGCATAAACTGGAACAACTTGGAAAAAGCCAGTTAAACAAATAACACAAGTACTAATAGTAATGATAATAATAGTCATATTTCTATAGTGCCGTTAGGTCGTGACTTCAGAGGCTTTGGCAGCAGGTCATGTCAGTTTCTGCTGTATGCTTCAGAGAACAAAAATGTCTGGCTGGATTTAGAAGTTACTACCGGTAATGAGTTGTTGTCAATGACTGTCTTTGACTGTCTTAGTAGTTGGCTGCAGCAGTCATTGGCATGTATGCTGCCTGCACCACTACTACGGCTACTGCTATGTACGTAGTAGCTAGTAACTATTACTACTGCTGCGGTGCTGCTTCTGCTGCTACAGCTAGCCATGTAACCGGCTATGATATTGACTACTGCTAGCGCTACTACTACTACTACTACTACTACTACTACAACTACTACTACTACTGCTACTACTACTACTATGTTGCTTGGTGGCTCAGTGGTTAGGGCATTGGATTCGGGACCGAGAGGTCGCGAATTTGACTCCCGGCGGGTGCGCTACCAGGTAACAAGGTCAACTCAGCCTTCCATCCATCTGGGGTAGGTAAATCGAGTACCGGCCTGCATGCCTGGGGTTAAGGTGGGGCGTGCTCACCTGTGTTGGGTGGCAGGCAACAATGTGTGATCCCATATGGCAGGTGACGCTCTGTAGCGTTGTCGTGGATCTATCCATAAAGAGCTATACGTACCTTTACCTTTTTTACTACTACCACGTCCACTACTACTACTGATCCTACAACTACTACTACAACTACTACTAATGTGATGTGTTAGAATCGATGCACGTCGCAAGGAGCTGAGGGCGAGGCGTGACAAAGCTCTACAGAAGTGTCGGGAACGAGAGAAGCAGCTCGAGTCTGCTCAGGATCTGCACGAGTTCAAACGTGACGCTGATGAGGTTATGTACCTGCTGATACAATACAATACGATACGATAGATGATTTGCACTGAAAAACTGACAGACAGTTTGCCAGTTTAATCTAGCACATAAACTAAAAAAACTAAAAATGATTTAAATGGAAGGGAAAAAAGTAATAAATTCAAAAATCAAGAAATAGATGGTTATGGGAGATATAAGAGGCCCGAGGTAGAAAAACTAAAAAAGAAGGAAATAATGATTACTGAAACTAGAAAAGAACTGAAACGAAGAAAAAACTGTAAAGCAGTAAGAATAGCAGTAGCCATGACAATGTTTATGGTGCTGTCATCATGGCACTGCCATTGCAAAAAAGCAGCCATTTCATCTCATGAATGTGGAACAGTGTCAGGCAGCCGCCAACCTTTGGACCAAGCCGATTGGCTTCAGGCACAGATCCACCTTAACTGGCAGCTATAGTACTATGTTCACCATTACCATTTATTACTACGACTCAGCCTGTAAGCTGATTTGCATTATGGCCCACTTCAGCCACTGCAGTTGACGAATAATAATGCAACAAATCGTTTTGCCTACCATCACGTGACCACTAGCCAGTCTCTGGCTGTAAATGGCTAGTGGCATGGTGGTAAGTAAAAAGATTTACTGAGCGATAATGCCACTACTCTTAGGCCTCAACAATTCCAGTGAATGTTTGATATAATAAGTTTTTGGGATAATGCTGGAATGTTCAGTGATTAAACATGTGTGTGTATGTGTGTTTGAACTGTGGTTGTTAGTTGTTGGAGTGGATCAACGAGAAATATGACCTAGCAGCAGACGAGTCGTACCGCGACCTGACCAACCTGCTGCCCAAGCTACAGAAGCACATGGCCCTAGAAGCCGAGATCAGCCAGAACAAAGTGCGCTTGAATACGTTGAACCGTGGCGGAGAGCAGATGATCCACGATGGACATTACGCGACGCCGGTGATCCAGGAAACGCTCGGTAATGTCAACGAGCAGTGGCGGCGGCTGGACGACAAGGCCAAGGACAAGGTATGCTGTTGATGTGGTCAGGGTTGGAAAAAATCATGATTTAAAAAAAATCGAAAAAAATCAGATTTTTTTTATTTAAATCGGATTTTTTGATTCTTAAATTTTT
>Ga0209052_1000221_pt1 | contig 17846 bp, 16 predicted proteins | sample WorMetHEROISLAND_2_FD_187409 | JGI IMG/M metagenome (GOLD analysis project Ga0209052, IMG submission 187409) | Marine gutless worms symbiont microbial communities from Max Planck institute for Marine Microbiology, Germany - Olavius sp. 4 HERON... | ecosystem: Host-associated > Annelida >...
GAGAATGCAGATTCTTTCTGTGCCGGAAATTCTTGAGGGTAAGCGATTCGATACACCAGGGGCAGTAGGTCGTGGTGATCCGCAGCAGGCTATGGCTTTACCAATAAGCCTGTAACTACTAATTGCCTTAATATATAAGTGAAAGTCTGGCTGACAGCTGGCCGAGGTGGACCCCAATCGTCGCAGCAAGATTCAAGTAAGCGAATGGTCTTGGTGTTGTGAGGCAACGACTCGTCAATACTGATGTTTGATAGATCGAAGTCATCGAATTTCCAATAATTCGGTGACGGATTGATAAACATCTCAGTCACATGTTCCTTCAAGCTATCAATCCGACGCCCGCCTGCCATAACCGGCAGCAAAAAGCAGAGCGAGGAACGAGCGACACTTTTTGCTGTCCGAGTGCATGCGATTGTCAGAGCCTGCTCAGCCAATACCGGGGAAGCCGCCGATTGTGGGCAACTTCCGACACTTGAACATCGCCGGAAGATTTTCGAAACAAAATTTGAATAAGAACCGCTTCATACGGATTCACCTTATATCCAGTTGCTTTTCAACCGCACACCTCCGAGGTGCCCTTGCTGTAGGGTCCGCTGTGCGGACCGCTGGGATGTTGCAGTCATTTAACATGTGAAAACAGTCGGTTGGAGTTAAATGCCAGCAGCCTCTAGAAAGCGGAGAGCCGACGAAGAGGGCACAAAGCTTTCTGAGTCGGCTGAATCTGCCTTGTTATGCTTCAATTTCTTCAACAGGCAGTATTTGCTTTCCATGTTGCACGGTAAGTATAACTACCCTGGAATCTCCATACTGATACTTATAATCATAAATTTAACTTTCTGCATCTATCATTTACAATGATTCGACTCCTTATGAATTTTCGAGGTTAAGAATGATTGGTGGTGGTAGAATTTAAATGGTAGAAGGTAGATTGAACCGCTGCACGGCCTGGTAGACCTGAACGATCAACTACGCTATCAGTTAAAAAATAACCGCTACCCAGTGGTTTTTTATCTGGTTTTGGCCGGCTCCCGCGCACAAGAAAATCCTGTCAATCCTGTGTATCCGGTTAATCCTGATAGACGCCTTCTCAGGCAGCGACAAATAACGCAGGATCGGACTGCATGCCAACCGTCTTCACCCTTAAGATTCCCTCTCCCCAAACCTCTTTCCCGACGGGAGAGGAGCTTTTGCCATGCCATCCATCGCGGCGTGGACAGCAGCAGCTCGATTTCGTGATCTTTACCTGCCTGCCGTGGATGGGGATAAGGACCTCCCACATCCGGCCGGGAACCACCTCGCAGCAGCTGTCCACCGACCAAGGGCGAGCTTCCGCGCCTCAGCGGTCCGCCGCGCGCCTGCGAATAAAGGCGAGGGCCTTGTCGATGCGGCGCAGGGTCCCCGTCTTTCCCACCAGCTGGAGGGTCACGTCGATACCTGGCGAGGCGGCCCGCCCCACTAAGGACACACGTAGCGGTTGGGCGACCTTACCCAGCTTGATATCCAGCGCCTGCGCGATCTGTTTTACCCTGTGCTCCAGGGTCACCGGCTCCCAGTCCTCCAGGGCCAACATATCGAACGCCTCCCGCAATCGCTCCAGGACCTCTGCGGCCGGCGGCCGCAGGTGTTGTCTGGCCGCCGCCTCGTCATAGTCATCGAAATCCCGGTACACGAAAGCGCTGATCGCGGCCAGCTCCGCCAGGGTCTTGGCCCGCGCCTGCTGAACCACAACAACGTCCACCAAATCGGGGCCCGTCGCGGGATCGACCCCCAGCCGGCCCAGATGGGGACTCAACAGATGGGCGATCCGCCTGGGGTCTCCATGCTGGATATAGTACTGGTTGAACCAATCCAGCTTATCGATATCGAAGCCGGCGGCAGCCTTGTTGACCTGATCGATATCGAACAGCTCAACCAGCTCCTCCAGGGAGAAGAGCTCCCGGTCGCCGTGGGACCAGCCGAGACGCACCAGATAATTCAGTAGGGCCTCGGGGAGATAGCCCTGGTCCCGATAGGCAATGACGCTCAAGGCCCCGTGCCGTTTGGACAGGCGCGCGCCGTCCTGGCCCAGGATCATGGGGACATGCGCATAACGCGGAGGCTCCCAGCCCAAGGCGCGCAGCAGGTTGATCTGGCGCGGGGTATTGTTGAGATGGTCATCGCCGCGGATGACGTGCGTGATTTCCATGTCCCGGTCATCCACCACCACGGTCAGATTGTAGGTGGGAGAGCTGTCGCCACGGCGGATGATCAGATCATCCAGTTCCTCGTTGCCGAACACCACACGCCCCCGGATCAGGTCCTCCACCACCACCTCTCCCGCGTCGGGGTTGCGGAAGCGCACCACATGCGGCCGGTCCGGTCCCAGATCCCGGTGGCGGCAGTGGCCATCGTAACGCGGCTTATCCTTTCTGGCCATCTGGTCCCTGCGTAGGGCGTCCAGACGCTCCGTGGAGCAGTCACAACGATAGGCAAACCCCTGATCCAGAAGGTCGTCGATCACCTGATCGTAACACCCCAGGCGCCCAGCCTGGTAGAAGGGCCCCTCGTCGTATTCCAGGCCCAACCAGGTCATCCCTTCCAGGATAGCGTTCACCGACTCGGCGCTGGAACGCTCCGCATCCGTATCCTCGATGCGCAGGACGAAGGCCCCACCGTGCTTACGGGCGAACAGGTAAGAGAAGAGCGCCGTGCGGACGCCTCCCACATGCAGATAACCGGTCGGCGAAGGGGCAAAACGAGTACGAATAGTCATGATGAATTACCAAGCTGCCGGCGGCCGATTTCCAGCCTGGATGACAGGATTATCGGCCGGAAATCTCCCGTTTTCCATCTCCCGATATTACAGGACGGATTTTCGATCCACCGGGGTTCTCAAGTCTATCCAGCGGTGCTGACACGCGCGTAGCTGATCCGCGTCTATTCCCCTCCGGTGGTTATTCTGGTTCAAGGTACCCATCGGAGTTCGGGAAATCTAGACCTCTGATGGCTACAATCGGTTTTTCGGACCGAAAAACCGACGCTTCAGGAATTTTACGGTAGCAGAGGGGACGGAAGGGGAAAATGGCTATTTTTTCGGACGTCAATTTCGTTGGCTCTTTATGGAAACCGACCAGCCGCCCAACTTAATTAAGGAAGGGAGCGACCGGACGTTTTCCCAATAAAGGGCCTAAACGCAAATCGGTTGCAATCGGCTCGCCATGATCGACGCGGTAAGCGCAGGTTTGACCGACTCCCGAACGATGCTGCCAAAGTCTTGTTTCCGGACTGATTAATACGCACCAACCCCGTCGGATGCTCCGGGCAAACTGCGGTGCGGAGGAGATTCTGGTAGTATCGGGACTCATGGTAATGGTGGTCTTTAGCTGGTAATAAGGTAGGTTGGGCCGCTGCGCGGCCCGGTAAACCTGGACGATCAACCACGCTATCAGTTAAACATTTACCATTACCGGACTCATTTTCTCCAATAACGGGGTAGAGCCGATGGCCGCCGTAGAGCTGAGCAAAGACAACTTCGAACAGACGATCAAAGACAAGGATTTCGTGATCGTGGATTTTTGGGCGCCTTGGTGTGGGCCCTGCCGTTCGTTCGCCCCGGTGTACGACAAGGTTTCGGAAGATCATGACGACATCTTGTTCGCCAAGGTCAACACGGAAGTGGAACAGGAGATTGCCGCCCACTTCCGGATCCGCTCCATCCCTACCCTGATGGTCTTCCGCGAGCAGGTTATCGTCTTTGCCCAACCGGGGGCGCTGCCCGAGGCCGCCTTCCGCCAGCTCCTGGAGCAGGCAAAGGAGCTCGACATGGCAGAGGTACACCGGCAGGTCGAGGCCCAGGCGCAGGCGACCGCCTGACGTCCGGGCCGCGTCATGCAGGCACCCCGGCATCCCTGGGATACGGCTTTTATCCGGTCGGGACGCCCGACGGTCGGCGATCTGATGGGCTTGTGTGAGGAGAATTACCACGCGTTGATGCGGTTGGTCCCCGATCTGCGTAAAGTCCGGGGCGAGGTGTGTGCGGTAGTCGACCGGGATCAGGACCTTTTCCTGGAAGTCCTGGAGCAGGCGCCCTACACGACTTTGCTGCGGCTTACCTATTACTTTCCGTGCCGCGACGGCAAGGTCCACAGGACACCGGACCTAGACCCGGACACCCTGCTGCGCGCCTTTCATGACGCCGGTCAGGTAGAGGTCCTGGAGCTGCGCCAGACGGCATTGCCGGTTCACACGCCCTACCTGTATTCTGCCCTGGAAGCCAAATGGAAGGTCAACCTCTTCCTGTCCAAATGGTTGGCCTTCTGTTGCGCGCGGGGGTACCGATTCTCCACCACGCCGGAGGCACCCGTCGACCGGGCCGCCGAGGCCTTGGCCCCAACCCTGTTCCAGCCCGCATATCTCCGGGGCAAGGACGCGATCAGCGGTAGCGGGTAGCCGGAGGCAGCTTCGCCCTGAGTAGGGGTAGATTTTAAATGATAGCGTGTTTGGGTAGTGGTGGTATTTAACTGGTAGAAGGTGGGCTGGGCTGCTGTGCGGCCTGGTAGACGCGGCCTGGTAGACCTGGACGATCAACCACGCTATCAGTTAAATCTACCACTACCCGCCCTGACGACGGGCTTGTATACGCGGCGGGGGAGGTCAGTATACCCGATGCGCGTGAATAGCTTGGTAAGCGAGGTGCGTCGATCGTGTCCGAGAGCAAGGTACGAGGAGGAGGAATAGCCAGGCCCGATTGCGACGGTGGAGCCGACAGGCTCCTTAGGGCTACCAGGGATATACCCCGTACCGGAAGGCGCAGCAAGGACAGCGCAGTCTTTCGGCGCAACGCCGCTATCGGGTGCCTACGACGTGCTTCGCGGCGATATATTCGTGCGCATCGGGTATATAATGCACGCCAGGTCCGCGGACCGCCTGAACCGTCTTCCGGGAGCCCTTCCGACTCGGGATCGCGTGGATGCCCAGCTCGACAGACTCCCAGGTTTCAGTAACGTCATAATATATGGAAGGGAACCGACCAGATGACCGCCAAGAAACCAGCACCGAACAACCAACCAACCGCCGGCAAGGCATCGCAGAAAACAACGGCCACTGCGGGCACCTCGAAACCGGAGTCTGCCGCAAAGGTGCCGCCGAGCACCCAGGCACAATCGGCTGCGGCCGCCGGATTGGCCGGCGGCAAAGGGGCGCAGAAAACAACAACCGCTCGCGCGGGCACTTCGAAGCCGGGGCCCACCGCGAAGACGCCTTCAGGCACCCAGGCACAATCGGCCGCGGCTGCCGGTTCCGCGGTGACTGCCGACGCCAAGGTAAAGTCGGCGGTGCCCAACGCGTTGGTCCACCCCCCACCTCGCAGGCAGACCGCCCGCCCCGGTGCCGCAGGCAGCTCCGACGGCCCGCCCGTCCATTCCGCGATCGATGCCATGGAGGTCATGCAGCAGGCCGAAACCGATAAGGACGCTGCTCAGGCTCGGACCGGCAAGGGCGCGCAACATGTCTCCGCGGCCCAGGCAATCGCCAAGGCGGTCATGCGGGATCATCCGGTCCAGCCTCAACCACCGCGCAAACCGGTGACGGCAAAAAAGAAGCCGACGCCGACCCGGACCGTCGTTCTCCCGCAAGAGCCCAAGGAGCCCATCGGTGGTATTGGGGCCGAGGGTTTGCCTCCCCCCGTGGTGGACAGCCGGGATGTGGAGGCCCTGCTCAACGCGGATCATCCGGACCCGTTCTCTTTCCTCGGGATGCATACGGGCACGACCCCAGGGGGGGTGATGGTGCGCGTTTTTGTACCCGAGGCAAGCGCCGTGGAAGTCCTGGACACTGCCGCCGACAAGCCGGTGGTGGCCCTGCAGCAGGTCCATGACGAAGGCCTGTTCATCGGTACAATCCGGGGGCGGGAAGAACCCTTTCCCTATCGGCTGCGGATCAGGACCCCCGAAGGCGAGCAAACGATCGAGGACCCCTATCGCTTTCCAGCCGTGCTCAGTGAGGCCGACGCGCGCGCGCTGCGCGAATGCACCCACTGGTCGAGCTACCGGGTTCTGGGCGCGCATCCCACCAAGCTCGAAGGCGTCGCGGGAATCGCCTTTGCGGTTTGGGCGCCGCATGCCGCTCGCGTGGCCGTGGTAGGCGATTTCAACGGGTGGGACGGGCGCCGGCACGGTATGCGCCTGCGCCACGAATGTGGGGCTTGGGAGATATTCATTCCGAGTGCGGCCGTAGGCGACCTCTATAAGTACGAAATCAAGGCCGCGCCGGGCGCCGATTCGGTACTCAAGTCCGATCCCTATGCCTTCGGCACCGAACCCCCCCCCGGCTCCGCTTCGATGGTCCGGGAGTTGGAAACCTACCGCTGGCGCGACGGCGCCTGGCTCGAGCAGAGAAAGCAAAAACAGGGGCGCGGGACGCCGTTGAGCTTCTATGAGGTCCATCCGGGTTCGTGGCGCAGGAAGCCGGAGGAGGCCCACCGCCCGCTTAGCTATCGCGAGCTGGCGGACGAGCTGGTGGAATACGTCACCGAGCTCGGCTTTACCCACATCGCCTTGCTGCCGATCAGCGAGCATACGTTCGACGACACCGTCGGCTTCCTGCCCTCGGCCTTGTTCGCCCCCACCAGCCGATACGGCAACCCCGACGACTTCCGGTATCTGGTCGATACCTGCCACCGCGCCGGCATCGGTGTCGTCGTCGACTGGATGCCCAACTTCCTGTCGGTCGAGTCCCAGGGACTGGTCTGGTTCGACGGGACCGCGCTCTACGAGGACACCGCTCCCCACCATCGGCGGGACCCGGACTGGGATATGCCCCTCTACAACCTCGGCAGCCCGGCGGTGGTCAACTACCTGCTCGCCAATGCCCTGTACTGGCTCGACCAATTCCATCTGGACGGCCTGCACATCGATAGCCTCGCCAAGTTGCTCTACCTCGACTACGGCCGCGGGGAAGGCCAATGGGTGCCCAACAAAGACGGCGGCAACGAGAGCCTGGAGGCCCTGGCTTTCACCCGTCGCTTGACCACCCTGATCGGTGACAAGTATCCCGACGTCCTGATGATTGCCGAGGATTCGTCCCTACGCAAGGGCATCACCGGGGCCGTGAAAGACGGGGGCCTAGGTTTCAGCCTTCGCTGGAACTCCGCATGGGTCTACGACACCCTGCGCTATCTGAGTCGTCACCCCGTACATCGCAAGTACTATCACCATGAGCTGATCAATCCCCTCAACTTCGCCTTCGACGAACACTTCGTACTTCCGGTCTCCCATGAGCAGGTGTCGATCGGCCAGGGCGCCCTGGTCAACAAAATTCCGGGGGACCGCTGGCAGCAGTTCGCCACCTTACGGGCTTGGCTGGGTCTGACCTACGCCATGCCGGGGAAAAAGCTCATGTTCATGGGTACGGAGTTCGCGCAGGACCGGGAATGGAACAGCACCATCAGCCTAGACTGGCATCTACTCCAGGATCCGATGCACCAGGGGGTGCAGCAGCTCATCCGCGACTTCAACCGGTTGGTCCGTGAGACACCGGCATTGCACGAGCTGGACGCCGAGGCGAGCGGTTTCGAATGGATCGACACCAACGACGAGGATTGCAGCATCGTGTCCTTCGCCCGTTACGCCAAAGACCGGAGCGAGTTCGTGATCGCGGTGACCCATTTTACCCCGGTGGTGCGGCCCAACTACCGGATCGGAGTGCCCCAGGGGGGCTACTATCGGGAGGTGTTGAACACCGATGCCGAGGTCTACGGCGGCGGCAACTGGGGTAGCGAGGGCGGCGCGACGGCGGAACGGCACGGGCTTCACGGCCGCGAATACTCCATCTGCCTCACCCTTCCCCCCTATGCCACGGTAGTGCTCGAATTCCAGCGGGAAAAGGAAAGTTAGCATCGCCGAGTCAGATGCCGGCATGTAGGGTGGGCTGCGCCCACCACTCCGGCAGTCAGTTGCGGTGGGCACAGCCCACCCTACTCCTCGGCGCTGCCTGTCGGACCGAGCCTTTCCGGACCAGGTGCGGATACCACGAATAAAATGAGAGCCAGATGACCGAAGAACAGGACGAAACAGAGCCGGATGGGGGCAGTCCTCTGCGCTTGGAGCTGACCCCCGCCCTGCTCATCCATGCCTTGATGGCGACCGCCTCGACCGCTCACACCAGTTGGTCGAGCTGTGTCGATGAGAGGCTGGTGATCTCCAGCGTGGTAGCCATGGACGATACGGCAGGCAACTATATTCGGCTCGCCGAGCAGGAATTTTACGAGGACGAGGACCCGAAGGTGATCTGGCACGACTGGACCTTGGAGATCCGCATCGCCAATGTGTTGACCATCGGTCACTGGCAGATCCCGGTCTCGGTGTCGCCGATGGAATGGGCGTGGCACGCCGGGGAGGCGGAGAAGGCGTTCGAGCGAGCCTGTCTGCTCGTGGGGCGGCGGGTTCACAAAGGTCTCGTAGTGGACGAGCCGGCGCCTTCGGAGTCGGTGCCGCCCCGCTTCAGCCGCCACTGAGCCGTGTTTACGAGGCTCACAGACCTACGGTTCCCGGCATTTTGTAACCCGGAGTCCGCCATGAACGTCAAGCTCGATATCGACATGAGTCCCGAAGAGCTGCGCAGGCTGTTGGGCCTGCCGGATGTGGAGCCGATTCAACGTGAGATGCTGGACAAGCTGCGCAAGCACATAATCGAGGGGGTTGACGGGTACGATCCTGTCAAGCTCCTGCAGCCCTATCTCAACGGCACCCTGGCGTCCTGGGATCTGGTACAGAAGATGCTCTCCGTCGCCGGCAAGAGTAAAGGGACTACCAGAGAAAGCAGTGCCGAGAAGTAGCGACGGCGGCCGGGCGGCGGCTTATACCCAATACAGGGAGGCTCAAGGGGGCTGCCCGGCCGTCAGCTCATCGAGTTGCAGGGGGCGCGTCAAGACCCGACCATCGAGTCGTGGTCTGCCGGCTGCGTCCAACCCTAGCCGGCCTTGGGCGAACCAGCGGACCACTTGGGGATAGATGCGGTGCTCCTGGTTCAGGACCCGCGCGGCGAGTCGTTCCGGGTCATCTCCCAGCTCCACGGGCACCCTAGCCTGCAACAACGCCGGACCGCTGTCCAGCGCCTCGGTAACGAAGTGCACGCTGGCCCCGTGGACGGTTGCGCCGGCCTCGAGGGCACGGCGGTGGGTGTGCAGGCCCCGGAATTTGGGGAGCAGAGAGGGGTGGATGTTGAGCATACGCCCCCGAAAACGGGCTACGAACGCCGGGGTAAGGATGCGCATGAAGCCCGCCAGGACGATCAGGCCCGGCTCGAATCCGTCGATCGAGGTCCCCAACGCGGTGTCATAGTCTTCCCGGCTCCGGTAGTCCCGGTGGTTCAGAACCCGCGTCTCGATGCCGGTCCGACGGGCGCGTTCCAGGCCGAAGGCGTCCGGCTCGTTGCTGATTACAGCGCGGACGCGGATCGGCAAGTCCGCCTGTGTCCCGTCGATGATGGCCTGCAGATTGCTGCCGCTGCCGGAGATGAGTACGACCACCGGCATGGTATGCCCGTTACCCATAAAGATTCCACCGCGTTGTGCGCTTATCTTGCATCATCGGACATCCACGCCGGTGAAGATCACTTCCGGGCTCCCTTCCGTGGTCTCGATCCGACCGATAAGCCAAGCCTGCTCTCCGGCCTGGGTGAGCAAATCGCAGGTGCGGCGGGCGTCCGCGGCGGGGATGCAGACGACCATGCCGACCCCGCAGTTAAAGGTGCGTAGCATCTCCGGCGTCGTTATGGCACCGCGGGACTCTAACCAGTCAAACAGCGCTGGGCGGTGCCAGGAATCCTGGTCGATGCACGCCCGCACTCCCTGGGGCAGAATGCGGGGCAGGTTCTCGGGGAGACCGCCGCCGGTGATGTGGGCCATGCCGTGGACCGGTACCTCCCTGAGCAGGGTGAGCAGGGGTTTGACATAGATCCGGGTCGGAGCGAGCAGCAGCTCGCCGAGGGTGGAAGCGCCCAGGGGCTCGGCGAGATCCGCCCCCGATACATCGATGACCTTTCGGATCAGGGAGTAACCATTGGCATGGGCCCCGGAGGAGGCCAGCCCGATCAGGGCATCTCCCGGCCGCACCCGCTCCGGGGTCAGGAGTTGGTCCCTTTCCACGATGCCGACGCAGAAGCCGGCCAGATCGTAGTCTCCCTGCGCGTACATGCCCGGCATCTCAGCCGTCTCACCGCCGCACAGGGCACAGCCGGCGAGCTCACACCCCCTGGCGATGCCCGCCACCACGGAGGCGGCGACCTCTAGGTCCAAACGGCCGGTGGCATAGTAGTCAAGGAAGAACATGGGCTCGGCCCCGGTGACCAGGACATCGTTGGCGCACATGGCTACCAGGTCGATGCCCAGGGTGTCGTGGCGGTCAAGCGCCATGGCCAACTTGAGCTTGGTCCCTACGCCGTCGGTGCCCGAGACCAGCACCGGCCGGCGATAGCGATCCGCGGGCAATTCGAACAGGGCACCGAATCCCCCAAGGCCGGTGACGACCCCAGGCCGGAAGGTAGCGGCGGCCAAGGGCCTGATGCGTTCCACCAGGGCATTGCCCGCGTCGATATCGACCCCGGCGTCGCGGTAGCTGGGGGAGGCTGTATCCTTGCCGTCGGGATCCGGTTGCACCTTAATATCTCGGTTCACCTTCGGTCAGCCGTGTCACCACTTGAATAGCAGCCACTACCCGGCGTTGTTTCAAGAGGCGACAGCTATACCGCTTTTTTTCAACCAAGCGCGTAGGGTCTGGCGACAGACCCCGTGACTCCGTTCGATCCCACGCAGGCTCGGTCGTTCCTGATATGCCTTCAGGATGAGCGCCTTCTCTTCTTCCGTATAGCGCTTGCGGGGCTCGAGTACGCCATAGGCGCCACAGGTTTTACAATGATATTGCGGGTTGCCGCAGGCATTTTTACCGTTTTTGATCAGCTCCTTGCTGTGACATTTGCGGCACCTGTACACTTTGGTATCAGTAACCATATCTTGAGCCCTTATCTACGGTTAATTTGTAGGTAGTGGTAAATTTTTAACTGATAGCGTGGTTGATCGTCCAGATCTACCGGGCCGCACAGTGGCCCAACCTACTTTCTACCGGTTAGATACCACCACTGCCAATTTTAATCAATTAGCTGTCCGGCGTTATCTGATGCAATCCGAGAAGGCGTCTAACCGGATCGGAATTAAAACCATCGGCCCCCCTCACCCCAATCCTCTCCCGCAGGGAGAGGGGCATGCACCAATTGCGAATGATACAGCATTAATCGGGTGCCCAAGATTGACAGGATTTTTCTTACGCGCGGGCGCCGGCTAAAATACGATAAAAAAACCATGTTTCTCCGATAAATCCTAATTAACCGTGCCTGATTAACCCGCAAGTCGGAGTCTACCTTACGAAACCCCAACGAAAACCCGATCCCTAAACCACGCCGAATCATCCAGGATTGCTTTTAACCGAACGGCTTTTTACTATACCCTAGCATTTAAGAGTCGGGGTAGTGGTAAATTTTAACTGATAACGCGGTTGAGAGTCCAGGTCTACCGGGCTGCATAGCGACCCAACCCACCTTCTACCAGTTAAAGACCACCACTACCCGGCTGTGAACTCCACCAAGACAACGATCCCCGGCGAGACATGCGAACTGGTTTTGCTCCATGGCTGGGGCATGAATGCAGCGGCATGGGGGGGGCTACCGGCTTCTCTCACCACCGGCCGACGGGTGGGGCGGATCGAGCTGCCCGGCCATGGTGCCGGCCCCTTCGAGCTGCGTCACAACAGCCGTGCGGCCTGGGCCGATGCCTGCCTGGAATCGGCCCCCGAGCAAGGGGTCTGGATCGGTTGGTCCCTGGGGGGGGTGATTGCCCTGGAGGCGGCGTTGAAGGCGCCGGAGCGTATCCGGGCTCTAGTCCTCCTGACCGCCACGCCCCGCTTCGTCCGCGCCCCGGACTGGCCGGCGGCCATGGATGCCGAGGTGTTGGCCCAGTTCCACGACGGCCTGGTGACCGATCCCGCGGGGACCCTGGAGCGCTTCCTGGTCCTCCAGATCATGGGGAGCGAGGCGGCGCGGAGCACCCTGCGCACCTTGCGCCGGGAGCTCGCCCAGTGCCAGGCGCCGCTTCCCGCGGCCCTGGCACTGGGGCTTGACTTATTGCGGGACACCGATCTACGGGGACGGATCGGGGCTCTTGCCTGCCCGACCCTGTGGCTGTTCGGACGCCGCGATACTCTGGTCCCCGCGGCGGCGAGCGAGGGCATCGCCCGTCTGCTGCCCCAGGCCCACCGTCGGGTGATTGCCGGCGCCGCCCACGCGCCCTTCCTTTCTCATCCGGAGGAGACCGGCGGGACAATCGCGGGCTTCCTCCGGGAGCTCGCATGCTGAACGAGGGACCCATCGACAAAGGCGCCGCGCGTCGTTCCTTCGAGCAGGCCGCCCGCGGCTACGACGAGGCCGCGGTGCTCCAGCGGGAGATGGCCGACCGGCTCCTGGAGCGCCTGGACTATGTCCGCCTGGAGCCGGAGCTGGTGCTGGACCTGGGCGCCGGGACCGGCTATGCGATTGCGGGACTCCGCAAACGCTTCGGCACAGCCCGCATCCTGGCCCTGGATTTCGCGCCGGCGATGCTCCTACAGGCCCGAGCCCGGAATCGGACCCGCGGCCCCCGGTGCAAACCGCCGGATTGCGTGTGCGCCGATGTGGAGGCCCTGCCGCTTGCGGATGCCGGCGTGGACCTCATCTTCTCCAATGCCACCTTCCAGTGGTGCAATGATATCCGGGGGACCTTCGGCGAGTGCCTGCGCGTTCTGCGCCCCGGCGGCCTGCTGATGTTCACCACCTTCGGACCGGATACCCTGTGGGAGCTACGTAGCGCCTGGGCCACCGTCGACGGCTATTCTCACGTCAGTCCCTTCCCGGACATGCACCATGTGGGCGATGCCCTGGTAGAGGCCCGGTTCGCCGATCCCGTCATGGACGTCGAGCGCCTGACCGTCACCTACGAGCAGGCGCGGGACCTGATGTGGGACCTCAAGGTACTGGGGGCCCACAATACTACCAGCGAACGCGCGCGCGGACTCACCGGTCGCCGCCGCCTGCTGGCGGTGGAGCGGGCCTACGAGGCCTACCGCCGGGATGGATGCCTGCCAGCGAGCTACGAGGTCGTCTACGGACACGCTTGGGCACCCGAACAGCGTCAGCCGGAAGGCGTTACGGTCATTCCGGTCAGCGCCGTCCGCGACACCTTGCGGAGATAACCCCAGGCACGCGTCGAAACCGCCGGCACCCGGCGATCCCGAATCGCAAAGGTACACAGGAAGCATCCGCGGTCAACGCAACTGCTGCCAGGATCTCCTGCCCGTGCCGTCGGCAGTGGTCTGTAAAAATCACCAGGGCCGTACCGATGCCCCCCGTTGAGCGGGTGGTCCACCCGGAAAAGATCCGGCTCTGGTTGTTCCCTGAGCCCGGCCAGGGCCGAGCCAGCTTGCCGGGAACGGTTTGCCCAATCGTACCGGCCAGCCGGCCGATCAGTCCCGGTACGGAGCTGTCGAACAGGGGCAGGTCCGCCTCCTTCAGATATGCCTCGGCGGCCCGCAGCGCCGCCTCCGCCCCCTGAAGGCCAGGCTGCGGTCACGGAAGTTTCCTGCCATCCGCTCTTCGAGCCGAGCGGTGCGCATCCCGGACAGGCCCAGCAGGGTCAGTGCCGTCAAGCCGATCAGGCCGACGATCAAGGCCGCCCCGGTCTGTCCGGTTGTCAGCTTTGACTTTTCACACTGCAACGCGGTTCTCCGTGCCCGGATCGACAAACCCTTCAAAGGAGGGTAGGGTTATATCGCAAGCGCGGGCAAGCTCGCGCCTACCGTGTCGATCATGGTGAACCGATTGCAACCGATTTGCGTTCATTTGCGGCAAAAGGGATTCCGCATTATCGGCTTTTCGGCACTGATGTACTAGTACATCAGTGCTGGGTAGTGGTTAATTTATAAATGCCAACATAATCAATAGTTGGCAATGACTCCGTAGGGTCCAGATAACTTTAGAGAGAATTTCCTCTCAGCAGAGTAAGTATTCTATCGTATAGGCTTTCCTCTCGAGGATTGAATCTAAATTCATATTCTTTCAATGTGTAGATGAAAGGTTCTTCGTGGAACACCATTGAATTTTGTAGGCCTCCGTTTGGCATATGACCAGAATGATTCAATGCCATTGATAGGGCAATTACTACGGGCAAATTCATGCTGACCATGATTCACACGGAAATGCTTTTTGTACCCCCCTATCCACCAGCCCCATCGTAGCCCCTCCAGCCGTCAGAGTGGATGATGCTATCGATGGCCACGCGGCCCCGGATTGCGGCCTGTAGCGGCTTCTTGGCGGCGTTCGGGACGATTTCCGTGTAGCCCTTCCCGTGGCGTTCCAGAATCCCGAAGACAATCGTTATTACCCCCAGCCCCGCGCCCTTTTTTCCCCCGAACACGGCGCCCGCCGAAAGATGATTCATCAACTTCAACCTAGCCGGAGAAGGGCGATGAGGCGTCACAAAGCTGCAGGTCCATAGTTTGAATAACGACTGATTGATCGCCGGACGGCTTACATCACTCGGCTCGGCGATTTTCGAGGCCAGTAAATCGTGCCCAAATAGGGTGCAATCCGTCTGAACTTGGCTTCCGATAAGGTATGAACGCTTGAAATATCTGTTTTTCATTGCATAACATAACTTTAGCATGCAGTTGCAGTGTTGAAATTATCTAGACCCCTCCGTATTATAGCGATACAGGAAGAACTTTAAACAGATCTTATGCATAATGATACATTTGGGAAAAGAGAACGTCTTACGCACGAAGCGCGCTAAGTGCTGCCGCAAGGTATTATTCCAGCGCTTAACATGGAATGTTTTTCCTGCTTCTTCACCGACAGTTCAATCTCACGCATGCTCGATCGTTCTTGATAATTAATATAACACGCTCTTTCTCTTCCTTCGTGTAGCGATCATGAGGCTCAAGTACACCATAGGCATCACAGATTTTACAATGACATTGCTAGTTCCCGCACGCATTCTCGCCGTTTTTGATCACCGCTCTACTATAGAATATGCTACAAACATATACTTTACTTTGATCAGATAGTGGCGGTCTTTAACTGGTAGAAAGTAGATTGGGCTGCTATGCGGCTCGGTAGACCTGGACGATCAACCACCATATCATTTAAAATTAACCATTACCACCATCTTCTTAATCCGCAAATCAAAGTGAAACGGGGGACTAAAATCAGCATCCGCAAAGGCCGTCTGGTGGACCCGGCGAACGGGATCGACGCCGAGTGCGACCTGCATATCGCTGATGGATATGTCGCCGCCGCCGGTCCGGCGCCGACCGGGTTTCGCGCCGACCGTACCCTGGACGCGCGGGGCTTAATTGTCTGCCCCGGCCTGGTAGACCTGTGCGCCCGGTTGCGCGAGCCGGGGTACGAGCACAAGGCCACCATCGCCGGCGAGACCACCGCCGCGGCCGCGGCCGGCATCACCACCCTGTGCTGTCCGCCGGATACCCAACCGGTCATCGACACCCCGGCGGTGGCTCAGCTCGTGGTCCAGAACGCCGAGCGTCACGGCCGGGCTCGGGTGGTGCCTGCGGGCGCCCTCACCCAGGGCCTGCGGGGTGAGCAGATCAGCGAGATGGTGGCGCTCAGGCACGCCGGATGCCCCGTCATGAGCCACGCCGACCGGCCCATCAAGAACACCCTGGTCCAACGCCGGGCGATGGAGTACGCCACCACCTACGGCCTCACCGTCTTTCTGCGCCCGGAGGACAAACACCTGCGGGACGGGGGGTGCGTCCACGAGGGTCGGGTGGCGACTCGCCTCGGGTTGCCGGGCATCCCGGAAGCGTCGGAAACCGTCGCGCTGGCGCGGGATCTGACCCTTGCGGAACAGACCGGGGCCGGCATCCACTTCTGCTGTCTGTCCACCGGTCGCGCCACCCGCATGCTTGCCGAAGCAATCCAACGAGGCATCCGGGCAAGCGCCGATGTGAGCGCCCATCAGCTCTTCCTAACCGAAGACGACATCGAGGCCTTCGACAGCAACTGCCATGTCACGCCACCGCTGCGCACCAGAGAGGACCGAGCAGCCCTGCGCGCCGCCCTGGCCCGAGGTAGCCTGACTGCCGTCTGCTCGGATCACCAACCCCACGAGCAGGACGCCAAACTGGCCCCGTTTCCCGCCACCGCCCCGGGTATCTCGGCCCTCGAAACCCTGCTGCCCCTGGTGCTACGCCTGGTCGCCGAACACGTGACGGATCTTGCGACCGCAATCGCTCGGATCACCGTCGGACCGGCCCGAATCCTTCAATTGCCCGTGGGTCGGCTGGATCCGGGACGGATCGCCGATGTCTGCATCTTCGATCCCGATGCCTGCTGGATACCCTCGGCATCGACCCTGGTCAGCACTGGCCACAATACCCCCTTTCTCGGTCGGGAACTCAAGGGTCGGGTAGCCTGGACCCTGCTCGCCGGCCGTGTCGTCTTCCAGTGCGAGGCCACATGAGACCCGGTAGCCGGTGCGCCGGTATCTTTCTCGAAGACGCCGAGGTCCTTGAGCAGGAGGCCCATGCGGGCGATCAATTCCTACTGCGCCTGCGGGCCCCGGATTGCGCGCGGCACGCCCAGCCCGGCTCCTTCGTGCACCTGCGTTGCGATCCCCGGCTACCGATGCGCCGACCGCTCTCGATCATGCGCGCGAGCCCGCGGGATGACCGGATAGAGCTCCTCTACAAGGCGGTCGGTACCGGCACCCGGCTCCTGGCCCTGAAGCGAGCCGGTGAGCACATCAGCCTACTGGGACCCATCGGCCGTCCCTTCCAGCCGCATCCCGAATATCCGCGCCCCCTGCTCATCGGCGGCGGCGTGGGGATTCCCCCCATGATCTTTCTGGCCGACGCCCTGCGCTCGGACCGGCGGTTCCGCCCCTTCGCCATCCTCGGCTCCGAGGTCCCCTTCCCCTTCCGCCCGCGTCCATCCCAACACCTGGTTATGGGCCTGCCGCCGCAGGTAATCGCCGCCATGCCCCTGCTCGACGACTGGGGCATACCCGGTCGGCTCACGAGCCTCCTGGATTTCCCAGGCTGCTTCCGGGGCTATGTCACAGAGCTGGCGCGGACCTGGCTGAAAAGTCTGGACGCATCGGCCTGCGCCGAGGTCGAGGCCTTCGCCTGCGGTCCCTACCCTATGCTCAAAGCAGTGGCCGCCCTGGCCCGCGAGTTCGGACTGCCCTGCCAGGTTTCCCTGGAAGAGTTCATGGCCTGCGCCGTAGGCGGCTGCGCCGGCTGCGTCGTCCGGGTCCGGACCGAACAGGGACTGGCCATGCAGCGCGTGTGCGTGGACGGGCCCGTTTTCGATGCCTATGCCATCTTCGGGCAGGGCGAGCAATCCTGAATGATTTGGCGCTGTCCGGGGGACCGGAAGTGTTGCGGGAGCGATCCCGTTCAACCAAACAGCTTTTTACCGATCGGTTGTCGGGCTAGGGCGCGATCGAGGATGCGCCCAACCCGACCTACAAGACTGTCGGGGCAGCCCGCACGCACGGACCTTGCGTCGAGTGTAGGTTGGGTTAGCCCGGATATTTCACCAAGGGATTGAAAAGGGCCGTCTTCTTTGGCATAAGAGTTGTGTGACCAACAACTTATGCAACCAGAAGAGGACGGCCCTTGGATGACAGAGTGTAGCGCCGAGCAGCTGGAATTTCACGCCCTGGGCAAGCGTGCCGTCGTGGGCCGGTTCGACGGCGGGGCGATCAGTTCCGATGGTGGCGGACTGTTGCTCAGCGAGGTCGAGGTCAAGACACGCATCGTTGA
>Ga0209052_1000222_pt1 | contig 17838 bp, 4 predicted proteins | sample WorMetHEROISLAND_2_FD_187409 | JGI IMG/M metagenome (GOLD analysis project Ga0209052, IMG submission 187409) | Marine gutless worms symbiont microbial communities from Max Planck institute for Marine Microbiology, Germany - Olavius sp. 4 HERON... | ecosystem: Host-associated > Annelida >...
CACTATAGCATAGGCATAGGTCCATTGCACGGCCGCGATTATGACGTCACAACGGTAACGGTAACGGTAACCGGTTTCCAAGAAACGGTTACCGGTTTTGATATACTACCGTTTTAACATCCTTACTCTTGTTGTTAATACTTTGCGAACAAGTGCGAAGTGCAGTGATGTCCATGCTAAACCTAGCATGCTACTTATGTTTCATTTTGTGAGACGAGTCTCCTTGCCAAAGGAGTGTATTGGGAAGCAGTGCAGCAAACATCGGTGATGCTAACTCTAGCAGTGAATGTTACTGTAGTGTGGTCTGGCCACCTGTATTGTATCTCCTCTATCTGCCCCTCTTTCATGCTTGTGTTGTGCAGCATGCTAAAGCAGCTGGATGGAATGAGATAGCATTTGGCATGCACACTCACGTGGCTTCATGTAGCAATCTGTTAGACAGGGACCCCGACCTCAGGGTAAGTTTGGGGGTCAACATTATAATGGCTGACACCTCAATAGCAAACACTGGCTCCACATATTGTGATAACATCTACTGACATATGTGACTTTGGCTGTTGTTATAAACTGCTTGATTGTCGTTGATTTGCACACTGCTACTCATAGATTCCTGCATTCTCATATCCCTCATGTAAAATGAGTGGTGGATCAAAATAAGAAGGAACTAATTAATATTTTATGGTGACATTCATGTCTGGTGTTTGGGTTCAGCTTCAGAAGTTTCGTAAGAAGAAGTCGAAAGGTCAAACTGCGAGGACGACTGAAGGTGGAGATGAATCAGATTCATCATTTGCTGGCACTGTCTCAGGTGGTGATGAGGACGATCTTGAAGATCCTCAGTTGAAGGTATAGTACCATATTGTTGGTAATTGACCTGTGTCGTAGGTGTAAAATACGTCCAGATTGAAGTACACTCATACATTAGAATAGGTTGAACTAGAAATTTGGGGCAGAACCCAACATGAGGCTGTACGGCATCTTAGGTCCGACTGGGGAGACAATTTAGGTGGTTGAAATTCCTATACTATCAGTGCTATATGGCGAATGCAATCGCATTAGCCTACGCTTCATGTGCAGTCCTTGAATTTCATTTCAAAAACGAGTGGGAACGTTGGCATGTGTAAATGAGTGTGATGTGGTACTTGGTCAGCAGGAGATGTCTGTACAGTCGAAGCAGCAGCTGGAACAAGCCAGTCTCCATGTCCTTGAGCTGGAGGAGAGCCTGACTGGCAAGCAAACAGCCCTTGATCAGTTACTAGCTGAAAACGAGGAACTGAAAGCTCAGGTCACCCTGCTGTCGTCACTTGACAGTGTGGTAAGTGTTTTTTGTGCTGCGTTCCATTGGGCTCGGAATCTCATTAGTACCGGTTTCCCAGTGGGAAATTTCATTTCATGAAACTCTTAGGTAACTCATAATTATGACTGGGAAAGTGGGAATTTGAAAAGCACACCAAAATTCCAAGTTCTGACAAAATGGAGGAGTTGATTGACACAACAGGTAAGCTGCTTCTAATTAGTTATTAATATTGGTAACATTTTTGCACACAGAAACATCATAGGTATACTCCGAAATGAAAATGTATGCTCTGTGTTAGCATTCGTGACAGCAGATTTAGTGTGTTGCATTATTGAGCAAAGTTTATGTGTACGCATCCGATGAAACATTGCATGAGACTACACATGCTGCAATCACCCAAACGGGCTCCGTTCTTATAGTGGAAGTACGTTGGTGGGATAAGCCAGTACTCGGAAACTCATAACGTCGTATTTCCCACTTCGTAGTTGCTCAGTGGAACACAGAACGGAGTGTTAGTTGTGTGTACGGTGCGCTACAGTCATAGGTTGATGGTTATTGTGCTTGCTATCGGTCGACAGGTTTGCCAATGAAGCTGTGCTGTGTAGAATATTAGCCCAAGTCTCAAAAACACTGCTTAAACTCATTATTTAAAAAATATTTTAGCAGCTTGTTAAGAGCTTGCTTGTTTTCTAATTTCAGCCTTTGTTTGGAAATTTTATGGCTCCATAATGTCGAGCAGTTTTCCATTTGATAGATTAATCACAGTTCGGTCTTCTTCACTGAACGTTGTGCGTTCACTTTTTCAAGTGCCTCCACAACGTAAATTATCTGCTATTGCATAGAAGGTGGTTTTTAGTAGAAACAAATTTGGAGGTACCTTGTTAACTTAAAATAGGTTAAGAAACGGTACTGCAGTGCTAGAGATAGCAGTATGCTGTTTTGTTAGCATTTATCGATCTTTGAAGACTGCAGTAGCAATTCCCATAAGTTAAAACTTTTGTAGACTCGCCTAACCTGGAGTACAGTGCTAATGATAGTTATAATAATAGTGAACGATGATGTCTATGGTATTATATCGTGGTACTGCCACTGTGAGAGTTCACCCAGTTCATCTGATGAATATAGCACGGGTGCCGGGCTGCCGTTGACATTTGGAAGTTTGGACCAAGCTGGTTGACTTGAGCTGCAGATCCGCCTAAACTGTCAGCTGTAGTATTATGTAATTCACCGTCGCTATGTATTACTACTCAGTACTCAGCCTGAAAGCTGATACTCATTTTATCATTCTGCAGAGAGTAGAAGGTTGAGTTGACTTGGGTGGCTGGTTACGTACTGAGGTGGTTTACCTGCTGCAGACAGTCGCCCATCCAAGTTCCAACCTGGCCCGGCATAGAGTAACCTTTTCGATCGCACACAATGCATTACCGCTGTGCTACGCCACCACGCCATGGGCTGGTTAAACAGAGCACGTGTGTGGATGGTGATAGAGCATAGGGTACAGTGCATGCATGTTTTGTTTGCACTGTGATTGCAGAACCTGGCCAGTGATGAGTTGATCAAAGATCTTGACTTGCCAATGCCGGGCAGCGAAGCTCTCAGTACGGTTGAAGATTATAGCATCAAGGTTGGTTCACGTATGACTGACTGTGTCTGTGTTACATGTGATATTACTTGGTTTCCTGGGCTGGTGGTTAGGCCTGGCACTCTTCATTTTGAAAATGTGGAAATCAGTAGCGTAGCTGTGGCTAGCAGTCATTGGGTCGGGTCAAGCATAAAATCTAGTTGCTTAAATGGGTCAGCGAAAAAAAGTTAACGAATTCAGGCCCTTGTACACTGCACAGCTTTGCACTGCCTACTCTGACTTACAGTGTTGAATAGGATATCCAAATTTTCATCTTGCCACAAAATTTTTTGCATGGGCTGGCTTTGTAGCACACATTTAAAATGTATTTTAGTGTTAAGCTGCCTATTAATATTATAGTTTAAAAACTTGTGGATTCTTGACAATTTCTTGTATAGTTAGGGAAACAAATTTGTTTTGGACCAAAAATCGAACAAAATTGCAAAATGTTGGCATTTTAGACGAAAAAGCGAAATATTGGACAAAATTCTGACAAAAAAATAGCCAAGTCATCACTGGAAAATTGTCAAAATCTAGCATTTCGGACAAAAGATGAAATTCACAAAATTGGACGAAAAATGGCCAGCTGATAGCCAAAGAAATTGTCAATTTTTTTTATCTTTCATTGGCATAACCATAATGCTTTGCAGTTTGGTTGAAAGAATGGATCACTCTTAACTTTTCAATGAAGCAAGTCTAGAGTAACAAAGAAATGCTGCATTTCTTCATACAGACTTGGGAATCGGTGCATATTTGTCCATTTGCAGATTAAATACATTTTAATAGCTGGACGAAATTTGGACAAAAATTAGAATTGTGTTGCAATTCGTGATTTTGGATGGACGAAAAATGACATTTTGGATTACATATTTGTGTGTCTCTGCTTGTTGCATATTGCAGTGATTATGGCATTGTAAACATTAAGCAGTAGTAAGCAGTATAGTACACTGCAGTACGTTACAGAGCATTATTATTGTTCAGCCTTTTGACCAGAGCAGCTTCAGTAGTTGGGTTTGTAGTTTGTCTGCTTTTGAGTTGTAACTTAGTGAGGATCGTTTTCATTAATATTTTCATCAATTAATTCTTGTTTAACATACCAAGCTGAGTGATAGGAATTTTTGCAGGCAGCTAAAAGTTTGTTGGTTTAGTTGACACGTTAATAATTGGATGAGTTATCATCGCCAGAAAGCAGTTAATAGTCTAACATGTTTCTGTTCTCTCAAAACTCTGCTATCAACTATGATCACTTATAATTGTAATTGTATCCATGTTACTAGTATAGTTGACACATGGTGCACTACAAATGCTACTTACTTTGTGTGGCCTCGTGTGGGTCCCGGGAACTGTAGAATAGACCCGATCCATTTCCTAGCCAGATAGTGTGGAAGGTGGATAAACCAGGGTTTTAGTTTTAGTTTGTTCTGTAGTTAGATTGTGTGCATGGGTGTATGAGTCTTTTTTAATTAGTATTGTGTTCATGTGTATGCATATGTATTTAGTTTTTTTTTATTGTAATTTAGGTTTCTGTATTAGTTTGTTTGATTTGTTGCTGTTAATTTTTGTTGTCATTATCAGAGTAATTGATTGCTTGGAGTGACTATCTCTGAAATGGCCTGTAATGTGTCGAGCGGGACGTTAAACCCTACTCACTCACTCACTTTGTGTGTGATATCGTGATATTACATATATTGCGTGACTTTTTGCTGAGCCTTTTGCTAAGCGAAACCTAAAAATGAATGCAAAAGTCCAGACTTAGACCAGAGTTCAACGTAACCCATTGCCATGTTTGTTTACGAATATTCAAGGTTTTGGCTCAGCAAAAGTTTAAAAAGTAGAAATGGGTTTAGTCTCAGTGAAAGTTAAGCCCTAATGGCTTAAGCTATATCCGCCATGCGAATTCCACCAACTTTGGTCAGGTTAGTCAGGCTTAAATTCGGTCTAAGTCTGTACTTAGACATTGCTGAGCCAAAACTTCTGTCCTAGACCAAAATTTTTTGGCTCAGCGAAATCACTTCACTTTTTGACACAAGTCTGGTCTTAGACTCAACTTGAGTTCAGTGAAAAGCTCAGCAAGAGGCTGAGTGAAAGAGTGAAGTCACCTATTATCCATTGTGTGGTTTCAGCTGCGGGAGTTTGAGCTGGCATTGGTTCGCCGTGACGACGTCATCCGCAGTCTGTCGGCAAACCTGCGTACAATGACAGACAATCGCGACTCACTGCAGGCCGAGTACATGACACAGGCCAGCCAGCTGGTAGAACAGGTTCAGATACTACAGGACCAACTCAAACAGGTGCCGTTTCCCCACCATTTAGATATTTCACGTGATCAGTACTGCTGCTGCTACTGGACTTTAAACAACTTATATTTCACAATTACTGTATGATATGCTGGGTCAGTGGGTCTTTTAAATTGCCGTTAACAAACTACTCACTCACTCACTCTTTTAAATTGCGGGAATGGGATTTTTTGCCGGATGTGTGGTTTACCTCACACTTAGCTAATGGGGTCATAGCACTAATTAAAGGCAGTTTACCATTAATGTGTTGCATAATTTCATCTTCTCCCAACCAGTGACTGTATTGTGTATTTTGTTTTAAGTGTTTTCATTCAGTAATTTTTTCTTCTTGGTTTAAATAGGAAGTTTTTTTGTCTGTTTTTGCTATTTCAGTAATTTCAAGGTGTTTGATATTCTACAATGCTGAATTGAAATGTGTGGAGATGTAGTTTCTGTTTTCTAGCTTTGCGCCTGTTTGACGGTCGTTGAGAGTCTTTCAGCATCCACCCTATGTATTGCTTTTGCATTTAGTGCAAGTAATGATATTTATTGGGGCCAGGAGTCGTGAAGAAGTCATTGTGTTGCCTGTGATGTTGTAGGCTGACCAGTGGCTGCGGACTCAGATGAGTGAACAGACTGTATCAGCGCAGGCGTTGGTCGACGCCAAGAAGGAACTGCTCGCACTGCGGGAAATCGTTCACCAGAAAGATGCCGAGATGTCGTCGTTGCACGACTGGGCACGTCAGCGTGACGACGACACGCAGCAGCTGGTGTCACGGCTGGATGCTGCGACGCGCGACTACGCAGCCGTCACCGAGGAGAGCCGGCAGCTGCGCGACAGGCTGCGACAGTATGAGGACACACTGGCGACCGAACGCGCCGAGCACAGCGCCATGCTGAACGACCTGCGCGGAGAGTCGGCTGTCGTCGAAAGCGAGAGCGCCCGACTTGCTCTCGAGCGATTGCACAAGGAAAACGAGGAACTGCGGAGGCGGGAAGCTGAAAGCACGGAAGTCGTTGGTCGTCTGATGGCTGACGTCGAGGCAGGTCATCGCGGTGGTGTCCACCTGCCGACACTCGCGACGACGATGACGACGGTCACCTACACGAAGGAGGAACATGACACCGACGTTGAACGACAGCTTCATGCTCTGCGCGCTGAGCTGGAAGAACTGTTCGGAGAAGACATCAGCCGCATGAAGGAACAGATGAGGGATCATTATTCAGCGACGGTTGATCAGCTGCGGCGAGATCTGGCACAGAGCGATGAGGAGAGATCCCGGCTGGCTGGTCAGACAAACCTCTGGCAGCAGCAGTACATGGCACTGAGTGAGCAGGGAGTGTCTAGTGCGGACATCGCCCAGCGGCTCAATGAAGCCGTTGCCGACAACGTGCTACAGCGCCAGCGTGTCAGTGAATTAACTGCACAGGTGGAACAGCTGAATGCCCAGCTGTCGTCGTCCCCGCTCCTCCACGAAACGTCTTCCAAGCTGGAAGAATACACGAAGGAGATTGCCGAGAAGTTTGGAGCGGAATCACACAGTCTTCGCAGCAAAGTAGACGAGCTGCAGTCGATGCTGAAGGAGGCAAGTGAAGACCGGGATCGATGCGTCACACGATGTCAGACAGCTGAACAGGAGCTGGAAGCAGTGAGGCAAGAACTGCTGTCGACCCATAACAAGCACACTGCCGAGCTGCAGCGGATTGAATCCAAGGCAGCAAGCGACGTCGGCCAGCTTACGTTGCAGCTTGCGTTGGCCAAGGAACAGCTGGATACGCTGAAGTTTGCTGTCGTCGAAGCTAACAATGCACGCGGTGAGATGGAGCAAGCGTTGCATGAGAAGCAGTCACAGCTGGAAACAGTGAGAATGGACTGCGAGCAACGCATCGAGCTACTGAACGCCGAGAACGCCGATGCTCTGCGTCGTTTGTCGACCGACTACACTAAACGTCTGGAAGCAGAACTGGCAAAGTATGAGGTCATGAAGAAGGAAAACGAACAGCTTCAGCTTCAGTCCGGCCAGATGCCACTCAACGCCGACGTTCTTGCAACTCCGTCCGCTGCCGTGTGGGGTGCCTCCGATGTTGACTCGGTCGTCGCTCATCTCTCATCCCAGGTGGAAAAAGTGACGCGGGAACGCGACTCTGCGATGCAGTCGCTACAGACGGTCTACAGCGACCGCATTGAGCTCCAGCAGACCATAAAGACACTAGAGGCCGAACGAAATACGCTGACGTCCCAAATGAACCAACTGGATGCTGAAAGACAGTCGCTTGGTGAGCAGTTAGGCCAGACCCACAGTGAACTGGTGAAACTGAAGTACACTACCAGTAGTCATTCTGTTGCCAGTCTGTCTTCAGTTGGCACAGGCTCTATCCCAAACATGCCATCTGTAACCGATGAAGCAGACGGACACGGACCAGATGTTATAGACAGTCTTCGTGCAGAGTTTGAGGAGTTGCAGAGACTCAGACGTGAGAAAGATCGTAGTTCGTCATCCTCCTCCGGTGTGATGGCTACCAGCTCTGGGATCAATGTTTCGTCGCAGTCGGAGGTTAATGTTAATGTGAACATGAAATCTGCATCGGGGACTGACAGTGCTGTGGGACACAGCTCATCGTTGACAGAAGCGGAAGAAGTGCTGAAAGCTGAGGAGACGGAGACACTGAAGCAGGAATACTCGGCGCTGTGTGCGGAACTCGTTCGTCTCCGTGAGATGCTCGTCACTCTGCAGAGAGTCGACCGCGAGCGCGAGCAAGTTCGGTCGCAGTTTGAGCTCGAGATCCGGCTGCTGCGCGATGAGATGCTGCGTCGTGATGAGGCTGAGGCAGCTGCCGTGACTGGAACCGTCGAGGCTGTGTTGGATGACGAACTGAAGAAACGAGACGCAGAAATCGACAGTCTGAAGGCACGTCTGGCAACGACGCTGAGCCGAATGGAAGAACTGATCACTGAAAAGGACCAACAGTGTGCCAGCTATGAACATGAACTGGAAGAAGTTCACGAAGAACATGACAGTGCTCTGAGAAGAATTGATGCTCTGGTGCAGGAGCATAATATCCTCGTCGGTGGGCAGGTGCCTCTGTCCACGGTTCCACCAGAGAACGTTCGTGAGATGCCGATTGTCATACACTCGGAGATCCTGGAGAGCGTCGATGAGGACGTGAGCCCAAAGCGTGTGGCGTTTGAGAACCAGGCCAAGGAGATCGAGAGTCTTCGCGGGCAGCTGCACCAAGCAGCGCTGAACATAGAGAAGTTGTCACGCGACCGAGACATGCTGAACGACGCCATGGAATCAAATGCAGCCGAGCTGCTTGCAGGCTTGGAAAAGGCAGCCAGTGAGAATGCCGAACAGCGTCAGATGTATGAAAAGAAGCTTGCAGCGTACTCCCGAGATGTCGAACAGCAGAACCGAAAGTTGGATGCAATGTCAGCAAAGCTTGAGCATGTGAAGTCTGCACATTCGACTGAGATGGAGAAGGTGCGTGAAGAGTGTCAGATACTGGTTAACGAATTATCGTTCAGCAACGACGAGTCTAATAGTGAACAGCGTCAAGAGTTGGTTGCTTCACGGAAGCAGTGTGCAGAGCTGAAGAAGCAGCTGGAACAAACAGCTGCTGAGAAGCTTTCCATGGAGCAGGAGTACATGAGCGTGCTGCAGGACGTCAACAGAGAGAACAGCGCCCGGGTCTCTGCACTGCGTGAAGGTTTCGAGCATGATCTTGCACAGGCTCAGGCCTATGGAGATCATGCAGTTCAGCTCGAGGAAGAACTGAACCAGTCTCGACAAGAAGTGGCTCAGCTGAAGCAGAACCTTGAGACATATGAAGGCAGCGGTGACACACAGAAGCCTGAGTCTGGAGATCTGGAAGCACTACAGGTGCTGCAGCTGCGTATTAACGACCTGACGGAGACAAAGGATGAGCTTCAGCAGCAGTTGTCTGTTGTCACGGCAGAAAACGAACGACTGATTGCTGAAGTCGAGACGCTGCAGTCGGAAACAGCAAATCTCCAAAGTCAGGTTGCCACATTACCGCAAGACTCACTCCATGGTTTCAGTAGCGTTGATGCTGATAGTTTCGCCGATACGTCTGGGGACAGCCACTTGTTTTACACTCCGTCCAAGAGCAAGAAGACGGTTGTCGAGAAACTGAAGTCTCTGCAGGCTGAAAAGGAGGTGCTAACCAACATGGTAGACAGACTAAATGCGGAGAAGGAGCAGCTAAAGTATCACTTGGTTACAGGGAACCTACCTTCTCACGTCTTTGAAGCTGACATTCGCCATCTGGAGCTAAGTTCACCAGAAACGATGAAATCTGGTCAGTTTGGGAATAGTGCAGAAGTGCGCTTGATAGCCCTGGAGTCAGAGAAGGAACTGCTAGCTGGAATGCTGGAGAAATTGAGCTGTGAAAACGAGCAGCTCATTGCACTAATGACGCCTGGTAATGATAATGCACTTGATGTTTCATACGATGACTGTCTCAGTGATGTCAATAATGTCGATGATGGTACATCCACAACTTTGGACCAGTCTGCCACGACTTCAGATTTTGACACCCTTCACCAAAGAACTGTCGAACAGATGATGCATGAGCGAGACACTGCTTGCTCCGAATTGCTAGCCATTAAATCAAGACTCTACACTATTATGGAGCTCAGCGCTTCAGCCGATGGTAGTGAACAGGAAATGTCTGCTGACAGTCTGCTAGCTGGTCTGAAGGCATTAGCCCATCAGGCAGTTGAATGGAAACAGGCTGCCAGCCGAGAGACAATATCTGAACTACAGTCACAGATGGCTGAACTGCACTGTACGAATGAGTCGGCACTGGGTGACGTCCGTAAAATTCAGTTCGATCCATCCTTTCCGCTGGAATCTGCAGGTGATAATCAGCATGTGGCTGACACCGATACAGAGTCTGATGCATTAATCAACATTGCTCATCAGTTGAAAGATATGTCAGTTGGTGTATCGTCTGATACTACCATCAGTAAAATCACCACTTCACAGGAAGCAGTGCTGCTGGAAAGCGTAACAGAGGAGCGTGACAAGCTTTACCATGAACTGGAGAATGCTCGTCATCAACTGCTGGAGGTCCTGCCTTACCGTGAAACCATGCTGGTCGACCACGAACAGACGATTGAGTCTCTCATTGACCAGCTAAACCGCCTCATCCAACAGAAGAACGAGCTTGAGGATCGTGCAGCAGAGAAAGCAGTCGAGATCACTTCTGAGGACACCGATGATTGTGTGAATTATTTAACACCGGAGGCTGAAGTTGCCAGTCAAGATCAAGAGTCACAGTGGACAGCGATCGGTCTTCCACAGTCATCAGCTGCACAGCAAAGACTTGTGTCAACCAGTGTGCAGGTAGACCTTCAGACAGTGCACATACCTGAAAGCCGTGAGCTGGATTCAGTACTACAACAGACAGTGGAGTATCCTGTGGAAGAAGACACGAAGGCCTTCGACAGCAGTGAGTTTGACAGGTCCAGCAAGGATCTATCATTGACAGCCGACAAAGTAGACTCTGAGCATGTACTAGTGGAGAAGGTAAGAACATTGGAGGAGAGACTGAGCCGTGTAGTTGCCGAGCGAGATCAGCTAACTGCCGATCTTGCCCACGTTGTACAGGAATGTGTTGATCTGAAGGCAAGTCGGGTCGATTCGACCGAGAGCACAAGACACTTTGTCGAAGGACTCAGACATGAGCTAGACACTGCCAGATCGGACCGCAAATTTCTAGCAGAGCGGGAAGCCACTACTGGTAGACAGTTGGCGGAAGTACAGGCCGAACGAGATGAACTTATTGGAAAGATCGATGCCTTACAAGATGCGCTGAAGTCGGCTCTTGAAGATAGAGATCGGAGCAGTTCTGGGGCTGAGGCGCAACATACGTATTCAACAGTTTCCGTTGTGGTTCCAGCAGAAATGGAGCACGGAGTATCGGAAATGCCGAAATCGGATGAAAGAAGTGACCTGACAGCGAAGAATGAATCGTTAGAGAATCGTGTCAAGGAGCTGGAAGTGATGCGGGTTAACCTGCTCAGTGAGAAGGAGGCCGTGGCTGAACAGTACGGTAAGACAGTCGACGAACTCAAGGCAAGGCTTGTTGAGATGCAGGCAACTGTCGAGTCGCTGCAGTCCGAGATCGGTGTGAAGTCGCAGGAGTCTGATGCAGTTGTTGGCGACTTGACTTCACGGCTGCTGGCTTCAGAGATGGAGCATCGTCGCGATGGTGAGGAATATCAGCAGAAGATGCGTGATTTGGTCGACGTGAAGTCCGCGTGCGAGGAGAAGCAGAAAATCATCGATGAATTGTCAAGACGACTGCAGTCCGCAATTGATGATGAAAGTAGCTCACTTGCAACAGAATCACGGCTGTCTGGATCACGCATAGAAGAACCACTTGATGGCGGTGTCAGTGAGCTGCAGCAACTGATTGCAACGCTGTCTGCTGTAGATGCCAAGCCACAGACAACAGAGCAGGGCACAGTGACTGAAGATTCGGCCTCCTCCGAGGATGCGTACAACGTGGAGGCTGATGCTTTCAACGTGGAAACTCCGCGCTCGAATGAAAGCATTGCAGCACTGGAGGTTAAGCTGCATACGCTGGAGACTGAGATAGCAGCAGTCAGGCTGGAGAGAGATGAGCTGTCTGCCAAACTGTCCGACTTGGCACATAGTGCCGTGATACCCGGCAAGGATGCAGACTTAGCTTTGGTTGAAGTGGGATCCGGGTCTGCTGCAAACAGAGAGACACAGAGCAGTGCGGCTACTGACCATGAAGAACGCTATCTTCATCTGCACGGTCGGCGCTGTATAGCTGTGACTGATGGCACTGCAGATGTGAAGAACGTAGTGGAAGATTCGGCAGCTGAAACCGATGATGCTGCAGTCCAGACCGACGTTTCAACGGAACTGAATGTTGATGATGACTTGCAGTTAATGATTGATGAGCTGTTTGCGGAAACGTGCGCTGTGAGAGAGGAAAGGGATGAAACTCAACGAAAGCTGTCACTAGTGGAGACCTGTGTTAAAGAAGCACAAGACAGTGCTGATGCCAGGATTAAGGAGCTTGAGGGTGAAGTGGCTTCTGTGCGTGAAGAGCTTCATCGTTCTCAGACTCGATACAAGACATTGGAGAGTGAGCAACATGAAGATGCACAGTTGTGGGAAGACAAGACTGAGAAACTCGTGGACGAGCTTCACACAATCATTGCTGAACGCAACAGTTTGTCAACTCAGCTGGCGTCGGCAAAGAGCGATCTCGATGCTTGGAAAAGAAGCTGCCAAGAGAAGACAAACTTCATTGAAGACCTGCAGAGCGAGCTTGTGGACACCGTGCAGACCCAGCAGGTGTTGAGTGATGAACTTACAACCTGCAAGATGCGTCTTGAGGAAGCGGTAGGCAGCGAAATCAGTGTTGAACGCGACAGTTTGTCAACTGAGCTGGCATCGGCAAAGAATGATCTCGATGCTTGGAAAAGAAGCTGCGAAGAGAAGACGAACTTCATTGAAGACCTGCAGAGCGAGCTTGTGGACACCGTGCAGACCCAGCAGGTGTTGAGTGATGAACTTACAACCTGCAAGATGCGTCTTGAGGAAACGGCAGGCAGCGAAACCAAGCTTGTTGCCGTGATGGAGAAGTGCAGTGAGCTGGAGGCTGTGCTGAGTACCGTCAAGCAGGAACGAGATTCAGTGAAGCAGGAGAGCATCAGTTCACAGGCTCAGCTTGAAGAACTCAGACAAACAACAGCTGCGATGAAGTTTGAGGTGGAAGATCTTGAGACTCAGTTGGCGGCGTTGAAAGACGAGAACGTGACGTTGACCACAAACTACGCTGCTGCTGTTGACCTTAACAACACACAGGCAGAGATAGAGTCTGAACTGCGGAGTCACATTGAGGACTTGGAAGGTCAAGTAAGGTCCATGAACGGACGGCTGGAAAATGCGGGTTTAAAATACGATGCACTGCAGCAATCCTTGGCCGGTACTGCTGCTGATGCTGCTAGCAAGCTTGACAGTCTGAACTCTGAGCTAGCCAGCGCTGCTCGTGAGAACTCAGAACTGGTCCAGAAACTTGAAGATATTCGGACAAGTCATGAGGAATTAAAATCGCAGTTAGAATATGCTTCAGAGGAAAGAAACAGCCTGGTCACTCAGCTTCGTGAGGCTGAGAGTGAGCGAACAGAGCTGAAGAGAAGGGTGGTGTGTCACCAGGAAGCTCTCGTTAACGTTGAATCTCTTGAGAAAGAATGCACCTGCCTAAAGGAGGAGAACAAATGCCTTAGTGAACGTTGCAGTGCTTTGGAATTAGCCGGAAACACTATGGAATCCCATCTGGATGACCAGCAGCAAAGAACGTTAACCCTGCAGACAGAAAACCATCAACTGTTACAAACCAAGGAGTCACTGCTTTCAGAAAACGATCACTTGAAGCAGCAGATCTCTGGTTACACTGCGAAACTGAACACATTTGCTTCAAATGAGCAGTTGGCTCTCGAAAACTCGGCACACATGAAAGACAAGATTAAAGGACTTGAAGCAGACTTATCTGCAATGGTAGTCGAGAATGGAGCTCTGAAGTCTCAAGTTGGCAGGATCCTGGAGCTGAAAGGCGAAGTTGCTGCCATTGCTGCAGAGCGTGACAGTGCTAGCAAACGATGTGCCGAGCTCGAAGTGGAAATTGTTGAGCTACGGCAGAACGTGGAAGACTTGAACAAGCAGTTTGAACTGACCAGCACAGAACAGTCTGAAACTGCAACGGAGTTGACTCGGCGTTGCGAAGAGGCCGAATGTGAGGTTGACAGATTGAAGAAGTTCGCTGATGAGAAGACCAGCTGTGTTCTTGACCTCGAGTCGGCTCTAGCTACAGCTCAAGAAGAATTGGCCAAGTCGCAGAAGGACAGAGAAAACTTATCCAGCGCTCTGGCTTCAGAGAGAAATGCGATTAAAGAGCAGACTGCTGCAAGTGAGGCAGCTGTGTCTGAAGTCAGATCCCTTTCCGAGCTGGCTCACAGTAAGTCAGAACAGCTGGAAAGAGAACTTGCGTTAAAATGCGAGCAACTGAAGGTGGCAGACGACCAGCTGCTGCAGATGGAGTGTAGAGTACAAGAGAATGGAGATGCTAAGGTTGCAGCTGAGGCTCTTCAGTCGGAATGCGATGAGCTACGGACACTGGCCGGCGCCTGCCAGCTGGAGGCACACGCTGCTCGTGAGAAACTATCGGCAATGGAAGCGCTTTGTCAAGTACAAGCAACTGAACAAGACGAGCTAGTGACAGAGAGGAGTAAACTGCATGCCGAGAATGCTGAAATGTCTCGTAGGCTGATGTCACTGCAAGAACAGCTCGAGCGGACTGAGGCCGATGGAACACAAGCTCTCAGTCAGCAGGTGCTTGTCAAACAGCTGGGTGTTAGTACGACGCAGGAGGAGCAGAACGTTATCGGTGGCAATGCCAGCACGAGTCAGCACGAGAACCAGATATCAGAGATGAACACTGTCAAGTCGGAGCTGGAAACAGCTTTGGAGACCATTGGCAGACTACAGGCTCAGGTGAGCAGTCTGCAGGTGGAGAAAGAGAGCTTACAGCAGCAGAAGCAGGCTGCTGAGGAGAGTCTGAACACAGTCTCGCTGGAACTGGCTGCCGCCACATCTCAGCCAGACTCGGCACGCCGCCTACAGCAAGAACTTGCCGGGGAGGTGAGGAGCACCCAGTCGACTGACGGCTCGGAAGAGTTGGAGGGAAGACTTCGGGAACTGGATGACTTGACTGAGGGAAAGACTGTTGGTGCCACCGACAGTGCCGCCAGTCTTGCTTCAGCTCATTCCAGTAGAACTTACACTAAACTTCTTTCTTCCGATGTTCCGGCCGTGGAGACGAGTACTCAGTTGACTGATGCCGTTGACACTGAGGAGAAAGTGCCACCTGGTGATCTGTCAGAGAACGATGCCAGTTTGTCGGCAGTTCGTGGTAGTAGAACTTACACAAAACTCGTGGTGTCCACCAATACCGCAGCATGTCAGACCATCACGCATCCAATGTCTGACAAGTCTGAGATTGATACTGATGATCTCTATAGTCAGATTAGCCGTCTGCAGCTAGAGCTCGAGCAGCAAAAAGCATCGCAGTCTCGGCTGATAGAAAAGCTGCAAACAGACTGTGTGGACTTGGCTAAAGCTCGCGACGAGCTGCATCGGAAGAACAGTTTATTAAACGAACAACTGAAGGCGAAGACTTCCACCAAAGTCAACACGGGCAGCATGACCGATGATGAGATGCTGCTGTCGGAACTTCGTGCTGAAGTCGAGGCTGAGATTAAACAGCATTATCAGTCAGCTATAGAAGCTGCTGAGACTGAGTATGAAATGAGACTGACAGCTGTGCAGGATGAGTGTGACCGGCAGGTTGCTGCAGCGGAGAACTCTGCTCGTGCTGAGGTTCTGGAATGTTCACCGTCTGAGACGTCCGTGGTGGAGAGTGCTTCGTCGACAGCTAGCGACAGCACTACACGGATGAGTGACGTTATCAGTCAGCGAGATCAGCTGAGGTCGGAGTTAGCCGAGCGAACAAAAGAGCTGGCCGAACTGCACGTGGAAATCGAAGGACTTCGAGAAGATGCTGAGAGACAAAAGACGTCATTGGCTGCTGCTGTAACTGTAGAACCATGCAGTGATGATGCTGCTGCATTGGATCCAGATGAAGAGCGGCAGAGAGTCGTCACAAACCTTGAAAGCCAGCTGCTGATGTCGACTGAAGAGAACGAACGACTGCAGGCAAAGATTAGTGACCTCGAGCAGGAAGCTCGGAGGCAGATGACCGATCAGCTGAGTACAGTTCGTCAGCAGATAGAGGAGCAACACGTAACTGAGATGAAGGTATCTATTTAATATTTGTTTAAGTTCGCATACAAGCAGATGGAAAATAAAATGTAAAATAAAATGACGGTACCCATGGCATTTATGCCACTAACCGGTAGGTGACAGTAATTCTCAGGTGATACTGCATAATGTCATCTTAGCACGTATGATACAGACCTGTAAAAAGTGAGGTAATAAAAACTCACTAAAGATATGAACTCTTGCTCAGTTTGGTGCTGCAGGTAATGATGATGATGTGAACTAACATAATTCTTAAATATTATTTAGGCAGAATCACTCTAGTGCAAGCAATTCCACCTATAGCTACACATTTCTCCGTAGCAAGGTCTGTCTCTCTTGTCATCTGTCACATTCGTGCACTTGGCTTAAACTGTTCGACAGATTTAGTCATCATTTGACAGATACACTCATAGGGTCCAATGACACTTTGTGTTAGATGGGGTCCCTGACCCCTAGGGGAAGGGCAGATTTGGGGTCAAACCCCCACCGAAAACATGCAACTGCATGTTGCTGCTGCCACCCGGCAATAAGCGATTCCACGTTTTACCAAGTTACTTTGGTGTTTGTAAGTAAGTAAGTAAGTAAATAAATATATTTATAAAGCGCACAATATTGTCGGCGAGAAACTCGCCGAATCTGAGGTGCTGGGGTGAGGCGGGGCACTAAAGACGGCCAGAGGTTGAAAAAAGGAAAGTTTTGAGTTGGCGACGGAAGGAAGCTATTGAACAACTGTTACGGATATCAAGAGGGAGAGAATTCCAAATGGTAGGGGCAGCTACAGAAAAACCTCCAGAACCAAAACAAGTACGGACACGAGGAACACACAGTAAATTACACTGTGAGTCAAAAAAAAGGGACCTCTATACTTTTGCCCATAACTTTGGCAGATGTTGACGGATTTTCGAAAGTTTTCCATTGTTGAATTCATCAAGAAATTTGCAACAAACTGACTGTCACATTGCCCACCACACCTTAGACGTGTTGCTACACTACCTTGTGAAATGACAGATGTCACAAACAGCCATTTTCATATCAAAACAATGCCCATAAATTTGGCAAATATTGACAAATGCACTTATTTTTGGACATAAAACACGGCTGTTTTACTTGTTTAAAATACTGGTTAGTCTCTATGGCAACCATAGAGACTAATGGCAACCATTTTTGTTTACATTTAGCAGGAGCAGACGATAGTATTGTAAACTTGAGCTAAGCGTGGTTTTTACCGCTGAAGACAGAATTTTGATTAAGAACCTGTATTTGTTTAAAGGTTATAACTGTACGAGATTACTTGCTGAATTTCCCGAGAAAAACCGGAAAAAAGGAGGACTCAAAAAACTGCTGCGTAAGATCCGCGAAACTGGTGGCTGCGATAGACGAGATGGCGCTAAGATGTTTCAAAAAGTGGCGCGCACAAGAGTTAACTGCACAGAACCGTGCTACACGACTAATCCGTGCAAAATTGTTGCTGAAAAGGTACACGGACAATGAAGTGGACTTTATGTGGTTCACTGATGAAAAGGTATTCACGGTGGCCATTTTATTTGTCACTATTGATGTTGAATGCATTGTTTTGATATGAAAATGGCTGTTTGTGACAAGTCATTTCACAAGGTAGTGTAGCAACACGTCTAAGGTGTGGTGGGCAATGTGACAGTCGGTTTGTTGCAAATTTCTTGATGAATTCAACAATGGAAAAATTTCGAAAATCCGCCAACATCTGCCAAAGTTGCAGGCAAAAGTATAGAGGTCCCTTTTTTT
>Ga0209052_1000224_pt1 | contig 17585 bp, 17 predicted proteins | sample WorMetHEROISLAND_2_FD_187409 | JGI IMG/M metagenome (GOLD analysis project Ga0209052, IMG submission 187409) | Marine gutless worms symbiont microbial communities from Max Planck institute for Marine Microbiology, Germany - Olavius sp. 4 HERON... | ecosystem: Host-associated > Annelida >...
GGATTGCGATGATCGACGAACTGCTCAGCAAGGCGTTCAACGATGCGTGTCTTGACCTCGACCTTGCTGAGCAACAGTCCGCCACCATCGGAACTGATCGCCCCGCCGTCGAACCGGCCCACGACGGCACGCTTGCCCAGGGCGTGAAATTCCAGCTGCTCGGCGCTACACTCTGTCATCCAAGGGCCGTCCTCTTCTGGTTGCATAAGTTGTTGGTCGCACAACTCTTATGCCAAAGAAGGCGGCCCTTTTCCAATCCCTTGGTGAAATATCCGGGCTAGCTCTTGCCGTTGGTGCCCTTGATGTGGGCGCCCATGCTCCGCACCCGGGTCCAGTCGTTGCTGAGCCCGCTTGCGAACTTGGACAGCAGGGCGTTGTCCTTGAAGATGGCGCTGTAGATGCCGTCCAGGTCGTCCGGGGCGGTGGCCAGATAACAGGAGCTTAGCTGGGGACGCGGGATACCGGCATTGAACAGGGGCGGGGTGGAGCTCATAAAGTCGAAGGAGGACAGGAGCCGGTAGAACTTGATGGTCCGTTCCTCGCGGTCCGGCTCGTTCATGACAAGCCCCATGGCGAAGCGCATGAAGAAGGCCTGGGGCAACTCGAAACGCACCCCGGCGGCGCTGTGGATGCAGTGGCGGTCGTAGAGGGTCTGCAGCCCGAGGTAGGTGAAGGCGAGATCGCGCTCGGGCTCGAGGGCGGCGCCCAGGCGTTCCGGGTCGTACTGGACCAGGCGGTGGTCCAGCAGCCCTAGGTCTGCTGCCTACTTGATGTGGGCGGTGAAATAGTCGCCGTAGCGTTCCGCCAGATCCGCCTGGGTCTCGACCCCCACGGCCATCCCCAGGAAGCCCAGGACCTCCCGGCGCAGCCTGATCCCGTCGAACAGATTGTGGCAGGTATCGTCCAGGACGGCCCAGCCGTCCACCGCCTCCAGGCCCCGGCAGGCCTCCGTCATCAGATGCCGCAGACGGGCGATGTCCAAGGATGGGTATTGCCGTCGGCGCGGGTGACGCTGATCCGGTGCGCTTCCCGGGGCGTGGCGGCGGCCTTTTCGGCCCGCTCGCGGGCCCACTGCTCCTGGTAGAGCACATAGGCGTGGGCCACCTTGTGTTCGCCGGCGCGCATTAGAGCCAGCTCTACCTGGTCCTGGATGTCCTCGATGTGCACGCTGCCGCTGTCGGGCAGGCGGCGGGTGAGGGTGCCCACCACCTGATCCGCGAGGACCTACACCGTGTCATGGGTGCGGCTGGAAGCGGTCGCGTTGGCCCCCTCGACGGCCAGGAAGACCTTAAGTCATGGTCACCATGATCTTGTTGGGATCGAAGTGGTGACCTCGGCGTTGCGTCGGATGGCCTGCACCTGTCCGAGGACATGGTCAGCGACCTCGGCCCAGTTATCCAGCGACTCGCACTTACCCCACCGGCTCACGCGTGGACGACGACATACTGAGGTCCGACGGAACGGAGGACGGCGCTTTATCAGGGGCTACGTTTCTTCCTCGGGCGGCTCGATGCGGGATTTTTTCTCGGTTGTCCCGCGGACGGGGTGGAGAATGGGAGTTACTCCCATAAAAACAATATATTAGGCTGCCGGATGGATTTCAGCTGCTATATTCTGTGTTAGCCTTGGGTCGAGGGCGTATAAATCTCCCCGAAAACATGGGCTTGCCGGACCTGTCCGCCGCTGGGCAGATTCATGCTGATCATGATTCACACGGAAATGCTTTTTGTACCCTCTATTTGCCAGCCCATCATAACCCCTCCAGCCGTCCGAGTGGATGATGCGGTCAAGGGCTACCTGGCCCTGATCGCGGCCGGTAGCGGCTTCTTGGCGGCGTTCGGGACGATTTCTGTGTAGACTTTCCCATGACGTTCCAGAATCCCGAAGACAATCGTTTTACCCCCGGCCCCGCGCCCTTTCTTCCCACGAACACGGCGCGCGCCGAAATTAGGATTCATCGACTTCAACCTCACCGGAGAAGGGCGATGACGCGTCACAAAGCTGAGTGATTCGGGTCCGTAGTTTGAATAACAAGGGTACAATCCGTCTGAATTTAGCTTCCGAACTGTGTGAACGCCTGAAATACTTGTTTTTCCTTTGTATAACGCATACTTTAGCATGCGGTTGCAGTGCTAAAGTTATCTAGACCCTTGCGTTTATTGCTGGTCGCTAGTAAAAACTATGGACTTTAGTCCAAGGGACTTAGTATTTTTTGGCTATGAGACTGAAGAAGCACGCGACACATGTGGTTTACGATTTGAAGGTTCATCTGGTATGGATCACGAAGTATCGCTATGAGGTACTGAATAGAAATCATCCCGGGAGTAGTGAGCAAGGACCATGTGCCTCTCTACATCTCTTATCCGCCCGGGTTGTCGGTTAGTGAAATCATGAAATACTTAGAGGGAGGATATCGCGCAAACTACAACCAGAATTCCCGCATTTGAGGAAGCAGTATTGGGGACGTCACTTTTGGGCCGTTGGGTATAGTGCTCTCAGTTCAGGGTATATTACAGACGATATGATCAGAGAGTATATTAAAGAGGCATCGAGAATATCAGGGTCATCATGATGATGGTTTTCCATTCGAGTGCGCCCGACTTTTGACAAGGAAAATTGAGTCAACTTTAGCATTATCCCTGAACGACATGACCGGAGTCCCGAGCGAAGGCCGCCACGGTACTCTGCTCTTCCTCGATCTAAGGCGGAGGCGCGCACACCGTGATTCGAAAAGAGATCGAGATCATCAACAAGCTCGGGCTGCATGCCCGAGCCGCCGCCAAGTTGGTCACCTGTGCCGGTGCTTTCGCCAGCCAGGTCCGGCTGGAATGGAAGGGGCGGCGGGTAAGTGGTAAGAGCATCATGGATGTGATGATGCTTGCCGCGGTGCAGGGCAGCAGCATTACGCTGCTGATCAAGGGCAAGGACGAAGCGGCTGCCTGTGCCGCCCTGGAAAGGCTCGTCGCCGACTGCTTCGGGGAGGACGAATGACCCTCTCCTGCTACGGCCTCGGCGTCGTCGCCACCACCCGGGCGGTCGCGATCGGCCCTGTCTTCCTGCTCGACCAGGGCCCCCTTACGGTGGTCCCGTGCAGCGTGGATCCGGCGGCGGTCCCCGGCGAGCTGCAACGGCTCGAAGATGCGCTCGCGGCGGCACAGGGGGCCCTACGGGCCGTGCGCAACCAGATCCCTCAGGAGATCCCTCAGGCAACCCCGGTCAAAATCGCCGAATTCATCGACTCACACCTGCTCATGCTCGAAGACGCCGCCCTCGCCGATCCGGCGCGGGCATTGATCCGGGAACGGCTGTTCAGCGCCGAATGGGCATTGGAGCAGCATCGGATGAGCCTGGTGCAGACATTCGAGGACATGGGGGACCCTTATCTGCGCAGCCGCCGCGACGACGTGGACCATGTGGTGCGGCACGTCCTCGGTTTCCTGCTCGGCGGACGGGACGTGGACCCGGAGGCGGGCGCCGATCTGTGCGGGTGCGTGGTCATCGCCCATGATATCTCTCCCGCGGACACGGTCATGCTGCTTCAGCGGCGCGTCGCGGCCCTGGTCACCGAGTACGGCGGACCCCTGTCCCATACCGCCATCCTGGCGCGCAGCCTGAACCTCCCTACGATCGTGGGGGTGCGCAATGTCACCGGCTATTTTCGCCAGGGCGAGACGGTAGTGGTCGACGGCGAGGCCGGTGTGGTGCTGGCAGACGTGGACGCGGGCATCCTGGCACATTACCGGCAGCGCATGCAGGTACTCGATGAGCGCCGAACTTGCCTCCGACGCCTAATCAAGGAGCCCTCGCTCAGCGCCGACGGGACCCCGGTAAATCTGCTGGGTAATCTTGAGCTCCCGGAGGATACGGTAGCCGTCCGGACCAACGGGGCGGCCGGGGTCGGCCTCTACCGGACCGAGTTCCTCTACATGAATCGGGACCTCCCGCCGGACGAGGAGGAGCATCTAGCGGCCTACCTGGAGGTCGTGCACGGACTCGAAGGCGTTCCGGTCACCATACGGACCCTGGACCTGGGGGCGGACAAACAGGTGGGCGGCAGCTCGGCCACCTGCCCGCCGGTCTGCAATCCCGCCCTGGGTCTGCGCGCCATCCGCCTCTGCCTCAAGCAGCCCGAGCTGTTCCGACCCCAGTTGCGCGCGATCCTGCGCGCCTCCGCGTTCGGTCCGGTGCGCCTGATGATCCCTATGTTGTCCCACGTCCAGGAGCTCGATGCGGTCCTTGCACTCATCGAGCAAGTCGGTCGGGAGCTCGACCGCGAGGGGCTGGCCTTCGATCCGTGCATGCCGGTGGGCGGCATGATCGAAGTGCCGGCGGCGGCCCTCTTCGCGCCGGTATTCGCCCGCCGGTTGGATTTTCTCTCCATCGGCACCAACGACCTCATCCAATACACCCTGGCCATCGACCGCATGGACGACACCGTCAGCTACCTCCGCGATCCCCTGCACCCGGCGATACTCCGCCTCATCCGCATGACGGTCGTGGCCGGACGAACCTGCGGCATTCCCGTATCCATGTGCGGCGAAATGGCGGGAACCCCCCGTTATGTGCCCCTGCTGCTGGGGCTCGGCCTGCGTGAGTTCAGCATGCAGCCGGGCTCGCTGCTGGAGGTCAAGGAACGCGTACGCGGCTCCCACATCCCTCACTTGGAGCGCGCAACCGAGGCGCTGTTCACCCACCTGGACGCCCAGGAGCCGGAACAGTTCGCGCAGGCCATCGAGCGCATCTGCTCCTGACCTGCCATACCCAATCCGCTGACATCCTTTTAAGATGTGGCATTGGAGGAGAACGGGCTGGCCCGGCCCCCTGGGACGGCTGGTCGGAGATTCGCCGAGCGGTACGATTGGCTGATCAGGCCGGTTGTCGGGCTAGGGCGCGATCCGCCCAAGCGGCATACTTCAACCGCGGGGATGCGCCTAACCCCACCTACACTTGACGTGAGGTCCGTGCATACAGACCGCGTGGAGGGTCATGTGGGTGTAGGTTGCGTTAGCCGCGCGGGGAAACGTCTCGGGGGCAGGGTGTCGAACGCGGCCTAACGCAACACGACGCCACATCAAGCAACGCAAAATAACGCAGGACAGCGTGGTTTTAGGGGATCGAAGGGGTTGCGGGTGCAATCCTGAATCATTTGGCGCGGTTTACAGGGATCGGGACCTGTTGTGTTCCGACGCTTGGTCAGTAAGGGATCAGAGTCCTTTACGATTTAATCGTATGCCTCTAACGCCCTTAACGCCCTTGAGCGGTAACTTTCGTAAAGGGTTCTGCCCCGTTAATAAGGACCATTGCAACCAGCCTGATTTGATAGGATTAAAAAATCTCAAAGCCCTAGGGTAAAGTTCTTGACCTAGCGCAATTCTTTACGCCTTACCCTAATGGGGTTTTTTCTGCTGGCGTGTTACCTTACAGCTTACAGCTGTACCTCCGTCACGAATCCCACTCCGTGCCCGTCTCAAGCCTATAAGGAGGAAACTATGAGGCAGTTGGTCTTGATTGCACTGCTTCTGGTCCTCGGAATATCCGGCTCCCTCCTGGCCGCCGGTCCGGATAAGATAATATTTGGAACCGCGGAGGAGAAGGGCTGTCTGAGTTGCCACCAAGGCATCGAATCGATCCGTGAGGAGACCAGCGCCATGCTGGCCGCCATCAAGGCCTTGGGCAAACCCCAGGGCGATTCCGAAGGCTGCAGCGTCTGCCACGGGGGCAACCCGCGGGGCCTGACGGCCGAAGAGGCGCACCAAGGCGTGCCCGAGGAGGCGTCGAAGACGGGTCCCAAGACCTTCTATCCGGACCCGGGCAGTATTTGGATTGCCGACCTCACCTGTGGCCAGGCCGGTTGCCACCAGGGTTACCCCTACCGGCTGGAGCGCGCCCTGATGAGCACCGAGGCCGGCAAGATCCAGGGTAACTTGCACACCTGGGGTGTCGGTGAAGTCCGAAACCATAAGGTTCCCTGGGGCAACTATGCCGTCGAGGATACGGACGGGCCGATCCCGACCGTTGGCACCGAGGCCTACAAGACCTATATGGCCAAGCTGATCGAGGAACACCCGGACCAGCTACCGGCCAAGCTCGATCAGATCCCCCTACCTCCGGTGGAGGAGATCGAGGCCGATCCCAAACTGGCGGGCTTCACCTACCAGCGCCAGCAGTGTCAGCGCTGTCACGTGGGCGTCAAGGGACGCGAAAAGCGCGGCGACTACCGCGGCATGGGCTGCTCCGCCTGCCATATCCCCTACAGCAACGAGGGCTATTACGAGGGCGGCGACCCGACCATCGACAAGGAAGAGCGGGGCCATATGCTGGTCCACCGTATCCAGGGTACCCGCGAGGCCAAGGTTAAGGTGCGGGAAGGGATGGAGTATTCAGGCATCCCGGTGGAGACCTGCAACTCCTGCCACAACCGCGGCAAGCGGATCGGCGTCACCTATCAGGGCCTGATGGAGTTCCCCTACGGCTCGCCGTTCGACGAGGAGGGCAAGACCCAGCCCAGGCTGCATACCAAGCAGTACCTCTTCATCTCCGACGACTTGCACCACCAGTACAACAGGAGTCGACCCGAGAACCCCAACGGCGGCATGTTGTGCCAGGATTGCCACACCACCATCGACGTGCACGGCGACGGTAACATCTTCGGTACCACCCTGGCCCAGGTCGAGATCGAGTGCCAGGACTGCCACGGTACCCCCGAGGCGTTCCCGTGGGAGCTGCCGCTGGGCTTCTCCGAGGAGTTTGGCAAAGGGCGCGGCCCCAAGGATCGAGGTCTGGGTGATACACTGCTCGCCGAGACGCAGGCCTATGCCACCCCTTATGACAAGAAGGAAGGCTACCTGCTCTCCACCCGCGGCAACCCTCTGGGCAACGTGGTGAAGGACGGCAAGAAGGTGATCCTGCACTCCGCCACCGGTCTGGACTTCCAGGTACCGCTCCTGAGGCAGCTGGCCATGGACAACGCCTGGAAGAGCCCGAATGCCATGGTTGCTATGAGCAAGGTGGCCAAACACAACGAGAGTATGGAGTGTTACACCTGTCACGCCTCCTGGGTACCCCAGTGCTATGGTTGCCATGTGCAGGTCAACTACGGCAAGGACCAGGACGGCAAGCCGTTCCAGGATACGGACTGGATCGCCGGGGGCAGCGAGCGGTCCGACGACGGCGAGACCGCCGAATCTCCCCTGGGTACCCATGGTTACAAGCGGCCGGGCAAGGTGTTCGAAACACGCTCCTATCTGCGCTGGGAGGAGCCGGTGCTTGGCATCAACGGCGAGGGTCGCGTGACCCCGCTGATGCCCGGTTGTCAGGTCGCCTATACCGTCATCGACCGGGAAGGCAAGACGGTAGCGCTGAACCGACTCGCTAAGTCCCCGGACGAGTACGTGGCATTCGGCCAGGAGCGGATGCCGGACGCCATCGACATGGCCCCGGTACAGCCTCACTCGGCCCAGCGTAAAGCCCGTACCTGCGAGTCCTGTCACAATAACCCCAAAGCCCTGGGCTACGGCATCTCCGGCGGCGTCTTCCAGGCCCGTTATCCAGAGGACCTCGTCGAGGACCTGATCGACCAGAAGAATGGTCAACCGATCCCCGGTCGCTACCAAATCCAGATCCCCAAGATCGTCGGGTTGGACTACGACTGGTCCACCATCATCAAGGACGACCAGCAGGTGCAGACGGTTGGGACCCACTGGCCCCTGTCGCGCGCCTTGACCAAGGAAATGCGCAGGGGTATGGAGCGCACGGGCATGTGCATGGGCTGCCATCGCGAGATGAGCGAGGTCGAGCTCTGGTCCAAGGCTGCAACTGAGGGCAAGTTGAGCGATGAGCAGCACCGCGAGCTGATGAACAAGATGCTCAGAGCCTATGCGGATTCGGTGAAGGAAAAGAACTAACCGGGTTGTTTCCGGCCCGCAGTGCCATCAGTCGGCGCGCTCCTGCGTGATGCAGGGGTGCGCCTTTGGTGTCAGGGGCTGTTTGGTTTTCATTGTGCACGGCCCGAGTGCGACCCTGTTCCGCGCTGGCCTGGTTGCGCTCGTCGAAATAGTGCAGCTACGCGCAAAACCGGAAACAAGAGCCACGAATCGACACGAATGTCGCCATCGGCACAAAAGCTCCGTTCCCCGCCAGGAGAGGGTCGCAACAGTCTCCCATCCACCGGGAGGGAGTCATAACTATGACATTTGCTACAAGGATGTACTTTCTTTTCAAGATCGTGACTAAAAACTCTGGTAGTGGTGGTTTTTAACTGGTAGAAGGTAGATTGGGCCGCTGTGCGGCCCGGTAGACCTGGACGATTAACCGCGCTATCAGTTGAGAATTTACCACTACCGTTATTTAGACCCTGAGCAGCCAACAGCTGAAGTTCGTGGCCGTGATGACGTTCGGCCGCGCCCCGTCGACCCCGAGGACATCCCCTTCCAGCAGGCTCACCCGCCTTGCCTCTTGCCCGCTCAAGGCCGCGAGGTTATGGCTCCGCTCCCCAGTCCAGCACCTTGCGGTCGATATCCACTCCGACCGCCCGATTCGCCTTGCGGCACCTGACCTACTCACGGCAAACCGCGACCCGCAACAGGTGCACGCTGCGTCCCCGCTGCCGGCTGAAGTTTCGATCGATGAAATCCACCTCTGTTTCCACGCACTGGACGGACAGCTCATAACATCGATACTGGTTCGCCGTATCGGCCAGGGTAGGCAGCTCCGCAACGACGGATGGGTTGGTTTCAACCAGGGTTGGCATCGGGACCCGGCTTCCGGTCAACGGCGGTCGGTTCTACGTGCCGACTGGGACGGTTACCTGATCGAGCCGATTTATGGACCGGAGGAGGTCGATTGGGCTTTCGCCAGGTACAGGGTATCTGTAATCGTGGTGGGCGCAAGCCCGCCCTACCGCGCGCCGCGTCGATATTCATCGGCGACCCGTTGCCCCGCGGCGAAGTCTAGAGTTCCCTCGTAGATGGCGCGGCCGGTGATGGCGGCCGTTACACCGCTGGGGGCTATCGTACACAGGGTGCGTATATCGTCCAGATCGGTGATACCGCCGGAGGCGATGACGGGGGTTGAGATGGACTCCGCCAGGGCGCGCGTGGCCTGCACGTTGGGACCTGTCATCATGCCGTCCCGGCCGATGTCCGTGTAGACGATGGCGGATACCCCGTCTGCTTCGAGACGCCTGGCGAGCTCCATGACTGGATGTTCGGTAATTTCTGCCCAGCCTTTGATGGCCACCAGCCCCCCCTTGGCGTCCAGACCCACGATGATGTGGCCGGGGAAGGCCCGGCAGGCGCGGGCCACGAGCGCTGGTTCCCTGACCGCCTGAGTGCCGATGATGCAATAAGAGACCCCGGCATCCAGATAGGCGGCGATGGTGGCCTCGTCACGAATGCCGCCACCGACCTGGATGGGCAGCTCGGGATAACGGGCGGCGATGGCCCGGATAGCGGCGGCGTTCACCGGCTCGCCGGCGAAGGCTCCGTTCAGGTCCACCAGGTGCAGGCGGCGGGCGCCGGCGGCGACCCAACGCCCGGCCATCCGCACCGGATCGTCGGAGAAGACGGTCTCCTCGTCCATGCGGCCCTGGCACAGACGCACGCAGCGCCCGTCTTTGAGATCGATAGCCGGAATCAATAACACCGTAATTTCACCTATCAAATGCCCCGAACATTTCCGGGAGCCGCCGGTCGAGATAAAGTCGCTTGTATACCCGATGCAAGTGAATAGCTTGGTAAGTGAGGTGCGCCGATCGTGCCCGAGAGCATGGCGCGACGAGGAGGACCGCTATCGGGTGCCTACGGCGTGCTTCGCGGCGATATATTCGCATGCATCGGGTATATGATGCGTGCTTCTGTAAGTGTAGATCGGGTTAGGCGCGTCTCCGCGGTCGCGGCGTGCCGCCGGGACGGTTCGCGCCCTAACCCGACAACCGAGCTCGGCCCACATGGCGGACCTTACCCGTTTTGCGTCTTGTAGTGCAAAGGATTCCGCTCAGGCCTTCGGGGGCTCCGAGGCGCGGAATCCGACCGCTTCCACGGCCCGGATCAGGTCGGTGGCATCCAAATGGTTACCCCGTATCCATACCAGCCCGGAAGCCAGGTCCGGTATCGCCTCGCTGACGGCCGTGATGCCTTTCAGGGACCTCTTCACGTTGGCCACGCAGTGCCCGCAGGACATACCCTCCACTTTGAGCATGAGATTTCGTTTCCTGCGCCGTCTCGCGCCGCGCCCGGAGCATCGCCTTGAGACGCAGCCCCTGCAGATAGGCGAGCAGTCCGCTCAGGAGCAGCGCGGAGCCGATCCCGAGGTAGGGTGGGCTGTGTCCACCGTGCCCACTGTGTCCGCCGGCGGGCACGCCCCACCCGGCTCCATGCACGGCTTGCAGCAAGGCGTCGAAGCCGAGTCCGAGCAGGATGCTCATCAGGATCACGGTCCCGAGGTAGATCGTCAGGACGCGGATCCCCAGCACCCGCTGGACGGCGCCGAGCGTCGCGATGTTCGTGGCCGGTCCGGCCATCAGGAAGACGAGGGCCGTACCCGTCGGCATGCCCGCCGCGATGAGGGAGGCGGCGATCGGCACCGAGCCGGTCGTACAGACGTAGAGGGGGATCGAAACGGTCGGTATGAGCAACATGCCGCCGATACCCTAGGTCCAGGTCAGACCGGCCAGATAATCGGTGGGGATGAAGGTAGCGATCAGCGCCCCCGCCAGGACCCCTACCAGGACCCACAAATCGATCTCCGCCAACAGGTTGAATACGGCGTAGCGCACAGCACCCTTCAGGCCACCCGCGTGCGGCGCGGCGGCCGCGATGGACTCATGCCGGGGCCGATCATCAGGCGCGGTAAAACGGTTGACCATGGCGCCGCCGGTCATACCTGTCACAAAGGCCGCCGCCAGCTTGAACAAAGCGAATGGCCAGCCGAGATAAGGAGACGCTGACCAGGAGGGAATCCACGCCGGTTTGGGGCGTACTGATCATGAAAGCGGTGGTCGCGCCCTTGGAGGCGCCCTGATTACGTAGGCCCAGCGCGGTGGGGATAACCCCGCACGAGCAGAGGGGTAGCGGCACGCCGATCAACGCGGCCCTGGCGATGCTGCGCAGGTCGGGACGATTGAGCCCCCGGTGCACTAATCCTGCGGGTAGATACAGGTGCACGAGTCCGGCGATGAACAGCCCGAGCAACAGGGAGGGCGACAGGTCGAGCATGACCTGCCACAATTGGCAGATAAAGGTCTCAAACCACACGAATTCATCCGTTGTTCGGTTGCCGACGGCTTGTCGAAACGGCTGACGGCACCATATTGAAGAAGGTTATCGGCATTCACAAGCCTCCATCCCAACCCGATGCCATTAAGTTAAGCCATCATTCCGGCAGGGAGTGCCGGAATCCAGTCACAGGTATGGGAAGCTGCTCACAATTTTCAGGGCCTTCCGGTTTCGGCGATCCCTATCGAATTTGGTAGCTTTGCCTTAACTTACGATGACATTGCATCCCAACCACCTTAACCCGTTGTAGATTGTAGAGAGTGCCATGAGTTTCAAGGTCCGTACTGAGCCCGGCGGTCACACCTACGAGGTCGCGACCGACGAGAGTCTGCTCGCAGCCGCGCTGCATCAGGGAATCGGCCTGCCGTATGGCTGCCGCGACGGTCAATGCGGCTCCTGCGTCACCCAGTTGCTGGCGGGCGAGGTTGCTTATCCCGACGGCGTGCCGGAGGCGCTCCGGGACCGGAGCGAAGATACCTGCATAGCCTGCCAGGCCGTTCCCCGGAGTGATCTGGTCATCCGGGTGCAGGGGGTCGCCACCACGGCCGGAGTGGATGTGCGCACCCTCCCGTGCCGGGTCGTTGCCAAGCAACAGCTGAACCGTGATGTGGTCCGGCTCTATCTCAAGCTGCCGGACAATCAGCGCCTGCAGTTCTTTGCCGGACAATACCTGGATTTCATATTGCGCGACGGACGCAAGCGTGCCTTCTCCATCGCCAATGCGCCCCATGACGACGAGCTCATCGAGCTCCATATCCGCCACATACCCGGCGGCGAGTTCACCGACTATGTCTTCGACAGCATGCAGGAGAAGGCCATCCTGCGCATCCAGGCCCCGTTGGGGACCTTCACCCTACGGGAGGACTCGCGGCGCCCGCTGATCTTTATGGGTGGGGGAACCGGCTTCGCACCCATCAAGGGCATCATCGAGCACGCCTTTCATATCGGCATCGAGCGCCCCATGCACCTGTACTGGGGGGTACGCGCGCGACGCGACCTCTACCTGCCGGACCTGCCCGAGCAGTGGGCGCGGGAGCACACCAACCTGACCTATGCGCCGGTCCTGTCCGAGCCGGACGCGGATTGGATGGGACGAACCGGCTTGGTTCACGAGGCGGTCGTCACCGACCATCCGGATCTGACCAGCTTTGATGTCTACATGAGCGGACCGCCGATGATGGTGGATGCGGGTCGAGCGGCCTTCGGAGCCCGCGGGCTGGCGCCGGATCATATGTTCTCCGACGCTTTCGAGTACGCCGCCGACAGCGCACGGAAAGCAGATTCCATCGGACGCTGACGGCATCGGCGTGGCCGGCCCGGGTGTTGATGGTACAGGATTAACAGAATGCTCAGGATCGATGGGATTTTTCCGGGGCGCAGGGCAGGGGTCGGCTGAAACCCGATATCAAAGATACCTGTTAATCCTGTAGGGTCTAGATAACTTTGAAGAGAGGATTTTCTCTCGGCAGAGGAGTATCCTCTCATATTAAGTTTTCCTCATCTGATGATAGAATCTAAATTCACATTCTTTCAGGTGTAGATGAAAAGTTTCTCGTAGAGCATCATTGAATAATGCCATTGATAATGGCAATTACCACGGGCAAATTCATGCTGACCATGATTCACACGGGAACGCCTTTGGTCTAGATAGTAATGGTGATCTTTAACTGGTAGTAAGGTAGGTAGAGTCGCTACGCAGCCCGGTAGACCTGGACTCTCAACCACGATATCAGTTGAGAATTTACCGCCACCATGATTTTTTGTATTCCCCGGTTGTTCTTTCGATTGCGTGCGTCTATGCTGGGCAGGTAGTCGATGTCGGGTTCGGTGCGCGGAGGCGCGTCAATTCTGCTACTCGGTCATCGCGACTGCGGAGAATCCGGATCAGGAGCGAGCGTCGACCATGAGCACGCATTCGGAAGATACCCTTTCTCTCCCCACGCGGCGGGAATTCCTCGCTGCCGTGGCGTCCTGCTCCGGTGCCCTGGCGCTGGGATTGCCGTCCCTGGTCCGGGCCGGCGGCCGCCGGTCGCCCCTGCAACAACATGTCTCGGAGCTGGTCAAAGGTATGCGCTCCCAGGGCTTGATACGCCCGGAAGAAAAGACTTCCTGGTCCGTCTACGACCTGACCTCCCGCAACAAGCTGGTCGCCATCAACGAGGATGTCCCGCGCCAGGCGGCCAGTATGATCAAGCCCTTCATCGCCCAGGCCTACTTCTATCAGCTCGAGGATGTCCGCGGTAAGCTGCGCTACACCACAGAGGTGCGCAGGACCATGGAAGATATGATCCGTCACAGCAGCAACCGGGCGACCAACCGCATCATGACTATCGTCAGCCGGCACGAGCGGAACCGTGGGCCGCGGGACGTAGAAAGAGTATTGAGGAAGAAGGCGCCCGGCATCTTCCGCGAGACCCGGATCGTGGAATCGATTCCTCCCAATGGCCGCACCTACCGTAACCTAGCGTCGGCCCATGACTACAGCCGCTTCCTGTATGCCCTGTGGCACGACCGCATGCCCTTCGCGGGCGAGCTGCGCGAAATCATGTCCCTGCCCAACCATGACCGCATCTGTCACGGCGTCAGCTCTATTCCGGACGACGTGAGGGTCTATGACAAGACTGGCTCCACGGCCCGCCTGTGCGGGAACATGGGCATCGTCGAGGCACCGGGACGCCGGGGAAGATATTACCCCTATATCTTCATTGGTATCATCGAGCGTCCCTCCCGCGCCAGGCATTACGAGCGTTGGATTACTCAGCGCAGCGACGCCATTCGTGCCGTCTCCGATCTCGTTTACCGGGACATGAAACAGCGCTATCGGTTGGCCTGAACAATCCTGAACGATTGGGTGCGGTTGGGGAGACCGGGGATTTCGTGGGTGTGATCCTGTATAACCAAACGGCTTTTTGGCGATCGGTTGTCGGGTTACGGCATCGAACGCGACCCGGCGCAACACGACGCCTTCTCGGGCACCACCAAGAAGGCCGGACGGGGGCAGACGGGGCTCGGGCCTGCGGTTAAAATCAGCAGCCCTATGTTACCGCCAGTCGACATTACCTACATCGCCGAAGTGCTCCGCATGTGCTCGATGGCGTTCACCGAGGCCCTTGAAGACCGGAACGGCGAAACGGATCCCAATCCGCGGGTCCTGCTGAAGGCCCTGGGCGATCTCTTCAGATCACCTGCGGTGACTCGAAGACGGCGTACCGGAGCAGGCAGTGACGGATGAATTCGCTCCAGCGGCGCCGGCGGACCTCCGTTCCCTGGGTGACTACGGCATCGACCTGCTGGCACGCCTGGTGGCCCTCGCCGGTACTCTGTTGCCGACACCAAAGGCACGTGCCATCGAAGAGCTGGCATTGCCGTTCGCCTGCTGGATAGCCCGGTGCGGTGGAGAGCTCGGCTACCTCGAGCCGGTGGTCAACGGCGCGGCGCATCTGGCTAATCGCCTGATGCGGCCGTCCGAGTTGGAACAGCTCTATGGTCTGCTCACGGAGGTGGTCAACGCAGTCGACCTCCGGCTCTCCCAAGCCCACGGCCTCCCCGTGGCCCCGTCCCGTCCCTGGCGGGTCCTGCTGCTCAATCGCGCCATCGTGGCGACGCGCAGCCATCGGCCGGCACGGATAGAAGAGGCCTTCGAGTCCGTCGTCGAGTACCTGCCCGAGGAGGCGCCGACCTTTTTCCGTGAGGGAATGGAGCAGATGGATGCATTGGATTATCCACCCCAGGTCCGGGATCTGATGCAAGGCTTCTACCAACAATGTTGTGGGCAGTGCGTGCTGCACTAACCGGAAAAAGAAAGGCCCATGTTTAGACATTCAATCTGAGGCTTTCAGTCGGTTTTAGCCGAAACGGCGACTTTCAGTCGCTCCCAAGACCATGGACTCTCAGTCCATAGTAGTTGATTATCAGGAAGTCCCTAACAGATAACCTTTCCATGTTTTCTTGCCTTCAGATATCTCGTAATTTCTCTTCAGCCAATGATGCATGAACACCTCGATTTTTTCAAGGTACCTTAATGATCACCATTCATCGCTTGATTGAGTCATTCAGTCTTACCAGTTTTTGTTCCAGCATCCGGCGTTCCTGTTGGGTATTGACATTGAAGAAGGTATCGGCTCGGTCCGAGAAATCGACGATAACCAGGCGATGTCGGGCGTACCAGGTGTCGATCTTGCGGCCACCGGCCTCCAGGTAGCTCAGCAGGTCTGCCAGTAGATCCCGCCGCAACAGGGCGAACACCGGCTGCATGCGGTCGCCGTCGTGGGCCACGCCGATCTCGGCCTGGTGGGTGTGCAGCGCGCCGTACAGGGCCTGGGCGAGGTTGTGGGGGAGCAGCGGCGAGTCGCAGGGTACACAGAGGAAATATTCGGTTTCCGTAGCCTGCAGGGTGCTCGCCATGCCGACAAGGGGGCCGTAGAAATCGCCCATGATGTCCGGTACCACCGGGTAGCCGAAGCGGCGATAGTCATCCAGGTTGCGGTTGGCGTTGATCAGGAGAGGGCCGACCTGGGGGCTGAGGGCCCGGATGATGTGGTCGATCATGGGCCGACCGTCGATCCGCACCAGGCCTTTGTCTTCTCCCCCCATGCGTTGTGAGCGCCCGCCGGCGAGAACGACGCCGGTTATGTCCTGCCGGGGCAGGACTGCCGCGGTCGCTTCCGCGTTGGTGCGTTGGGGAGGGGTTGTGGTCATGAAGTGCTCGGCTGGGTCGGCGGTCAAGGCCGTGGCGAGATTGTGCTCGGCGTCCCGGCGGTACAGAAACGGATGGACGATTGTATATTTGCACGGCCCCATTCTGCACAGATGTCGGTGTTCGTCGTCCAGGGTAGCACTAACCTGCGGCTCGTGGCTGATGAACAAGGTGCTGATCCCCTTGGGGTAGTGGTAAATTTAACTGATAACGCGGTTGATCGTCCATGTCCACTGGGCCGCACAGCGGTCCAACCTACTATACTACTGCCAGTTAAATGCCACCACTACCCAACATGCATGCCGTGCCGCGACATGCTTTCCAGGGCCCTGATACCGGATCGCCCATGATCACCACCAAGCGGTGGAATCCAGTGATTAACGAAGAAACCACTACAAAAGCACTCAACAACCGAAAACAAAGAGCGGGCAGAATCTTCACAGAAGATATAGCCGCAAATCAAAGCAAATGGATGCAAATAGAACAAGCATGGACGAACATAGCCGGGCGAGCCCGTATTAGGAAGCTGTTGGTTAAAAAGGCTCTCTTACGTTTTGTGTGGGTAAGGGATTTAGTTAGCCCTGTTGCTGGTGTAACAATTTTGATGCACCTGCCCCGCAGGTTCTCTAACGCCCCGCAGGGTGCTTGCAGAGGTCTGTTGCTTTCAAAACCCATTGGCAGGGAATTCTCAATGCCTTCGACTCGAAGCTCACCAACGGCAGTATCGCGGCAGCTAACGCTGGCATCCAGGCTGCCAAAGCGAGGGCTTGTGGGTATGGAACGACCACTCATCTGATTACCATCTCTTACTTGGTCGCTGGCAGGCTCAACCCACCTGCCGGCATCACCTTATATTAGGTCAGTACCACAAACGGATCTCCTCTAACCACCTGACATGACTGGTTTTTCCTGCTTGCCTACACAGGACGTAAGAGACCCGTTAAAAACAGTCCTGAATGATTTGGCGCGGTTTGGGGGACCGGGACCTAAGGCTCGCTGCTTGTCCGCTCAGGTCAGTGCCGGCGTTTTAACGCAACCCGTCCACCCATATTACCCTCGCGTGGCCTGCCTGCGCGGACCTTGCGTTGAGTGTAGGTCGGGTTAGGCGCGCTGCCCGATCTCGAAGAACACAAACACCGTCGAACGCGCCCTAGCCCAACACGACGCCTTCTCCGGCAACGCCAAATAACATGGGAGTCGGACAAACAGGTCAGACCGAGCATGAGAGAACGCTTCGGGAAGCACGGCGTCCCTGCCTGTGTGTCGCCTGTCTGCGTGCAGGGACGCGGACAGGGAACGCAGCCTAGCGTAACACGACACTAGGTGGTGTTGACATTTGGAAAGGGACCTATATACATAACCAGCCAGAGTTTTTGTGGTTGGAAAGCGGAATAATTGACCTGCGTGTTAGGTTTCATCTTTTTTAGGGATATGCATTGCAAGTTGCATTGGCTTTTTTCGGTAAAAGTGAGCCACCTTTTTGTAAGGTGCCCAAATTCCTCCCACAGCTCATCGGGGAACGTTTTCTCCCACTCGCGAAGTTCAGCGGCAATGAAGGTGCGTAATTTTATTTGCAGAGCATCGGTTTCTCTTTCGTATTGATATCCGGTCGCTTC
>Ga0209052_1000226_pt1 | contig 17429 bp, 14 predicted proteins | sample WorMetHEROISLAND_2_FD_187409 | JGI IMG/M metagenome (GOLD analysis project Ga0209052, IMG submission 187409) | Marine gutless worms symbiont microbial communities from Max Planck institute for Marine Microbiology, Germany - Olavius sp. 4 HERON... | ecosystem: Host-associated > Annelida >...
GTGCAAGCTGAATGTACGCATCTGGGCTCACCTACCACACCACCATACAAACCACACACTATCACGCTCAATACTAACACGTACCAAAGTAATTTGGCAAAAAGCGGAATCGCTCCTCGCTGGCATTCGCCAGATGGCAGCAGCCATTTGCAAAAACGTGTTTTGACTGGGGGTTCGACCCCAAATATCCCCTTCTCCTGAGGGGGCAGAGACCTCCACGAAACACAATGTGTCACTAGACCCCACAAGTGTAGGCCTACCTGTCAAATGGCATCTAAATCCGTTGAACTGTTTAAGTAGGGGACACGAATGTGACAGACTATGAAGAAATGTGTAGGAATAAGCAATTCAGCGTCCACATCAATAAAGGCGTGTACAAAGGGACAAAAATGAACTGAACTGAACTCACTTTGTACACTTCATGAAGTGAATGGAAATGAAATGAACTGAACTGAATTGAACTGCCAGTTCAGTTCAGTTCAGTTCACTTTGTACAGTCCGTGCAAAGCACATGAAATGAACTGAATTGCACTGACATATTTCAGTTCAGTTCCTTCATTTAGTACATTCCTTAGATGCAACTGGTTCAGTTCATTTCTGCCGCTATGTACACGCCTTTATGCTGCAAATAATCACAATCTATTATAAGCTAATATGTACGTATGAGGTCAGGTCGGGGTCAGTTATTGTGTGACTGTCCCGACAGGCCACAATACGAGTCTTGCCTGTCTGTCTGTCCATTCTGTATTGCATTCCTAACTCAAACACAAACAAATGCCCAGCCGTCGCTAGGGGAAGCCGACCGTACTGCCTGCACCCCAGAAGGCCAGTAAATGTAACGTAATTTCTTACGTATTTACATAACTTCGAATATAACATAAACTTCTGACAAGGCCCCCAAATATACTTGCGTTGCAAATTGCGGCCAAACCGCTGCAGATAGCGACAAGGTTACTATTGACAGCCTATAGGAACTTACCAACGCGCTATCGAACGGTACCATCGCCGACCCTCTACGACGGCGTAGCGTTTAGCCACAATACACACGTTACAGACAGACGACAGACCACACCGTAAGCACAGAAAAGCCAAAATTGGCGTAAATGTTCGCCAAGGCAGGAGTAACCGGTGTGTCAATCTTTAGTTCAAAAGGTCAAAGGTTAGGTCTAAGGTTGCGCAGCTCTAGGCGGATAGACACACTATATGTCCACACTTGATCGACATATTCTGTCAAACAATTCACAAATCACAGTACATGGCAATGATGCTAACAAGGCCAGAATATTCAAGGCCAAGGCCAAGCCAAGGCCAACTGACTAAAGCCAATGCCACGGGCTCGATCAAGGCCGAGGCCAAAGCCACAGTGCCAATGCCAAGGCCAGGCCATCCGACAACGCAAAGGCTAAAGATAAAAGACAAAGTACTCGGAAGCAGTGAACTCTTGTTTTTCGAACGGGTTAGAAATTAAGCTGGTACCGTCACGAACGGGTGCCCATTGTAAGTAAGTAAGGAACGTAAATCTTGAAATATTCACTCGACGAAAGTAAATTAAAAGGTGAATTGTGTAGGTCTGCTACAGGCAAGTCCGCCAAGATTTTGGCCTTGACTTTTTGGCCACGGCCAAACCTCTGGGGCCAAGGCCATGTTGGCAAAGCAAACGCTAAGGCCAAATAATTTGGCCTTATGGCCAAGGAATATAACTTCGAATGTAACATAAACTTCTGACAATGCCCCCAAATATACTTGCATTGCAAATTGTGGCCAAACCGCTGCAGATAGCGACACGGTTACAACTGACAACCTACAAGAACTTACCATCACCCTATCTAACGGCATAATCGCCGACCACCTACGACGTAACGTTTAGCCACAATACAAAACTCACGACTGAGTAAGTCTCTTAAGTTTAAAGGTACATCACTGGTACTAGCTGTAGAACGACAGCCCAGCAGAACTCACAGAGCATGTCTTGATGAAACCTTTGCCATAAGCCGTGTGCTCGGACACGATCAGATCCAGATCATCGTTGTTCTAAACGCGCAGACAGAATCTCACTAAATCCTTCAATCTACAATACACTCTATCACACACGCCACCAAAACCTGCGAACTCTAATTTCCTGCTTGACCATTTTTCTTTCATGTGATCACAATGCACAACGTGGAACTGTAAAATCAGCCAATTCGATGGTACCCTAGAGCAACTACATCTACAGCAAAACGAAGCAGCGAAAACATGGATCCCAAAGTAAAAGAAGTAAGTAAAAGTAAGTAAGAATGCACATGCTAATAAAATATTAATTAAATAAGTCACAGAACAAGACTACAACCAGAGCAGTTAAATGAGCACATCATGTATGATTTAATAGATCCGAACACAAGTTTGATCCGTTACTGATGTAAGATAAGATATGCAGAAACTACTGACGTTGCGGCAGAATGAGAGAGCTCTATCAACGGTATGTTCTAGGCCCGAAGGCAGGTCCCACAGCAAGCGGCGCGGAGTCGTCAGAGAGGCCTGGATGATGGAGTTGAGCGGAAGGACGTATCCATCGTCATCATACAGACGGCTCACAATTCTATCAAACAACCACCAGACAACATCATCTACTGCATCAACTCCACGCCACGTTAACGTGATTATCACCATTCACCAATTCTCACAACGCTGCCCGTAAGTAAGTAAGTGAGTAAGTAATAAAACAGTTTATTAAACACGTTGCACGCGCATGCTTACAATAAAACTGAGATAAAACTAGACTGTTGAGTGTTTAGTGAATCAGCATGTAAAATTGTGTGGCAAGCCCCAGAGTTTAACAAAAAATAAAAAGAAAGAGTGGCAGTTGCATTTTATTACTGTTCTTGGTTTGTAAGTGCTGCTTTTTCTGCAGCATCTTCACCACTGTGGCAGAACAAAGATCTGTGCATGCCGCATTGCACGGCAGTGGCGGCGGCGGAAGGAATTTTAAAGTGCTACACAGAAAGCGAGGCTCTGCAGGCGTCGAGATCGAGGCATCTTAGGCGCCAAGATCAAGTTACCGAAGGCGTCGGAGAAGAAAGGTGTGTGGAAAGGATGTCTCCCTCGCTATCGAACAAGGCAGCGTCGTAAGCTCCCCCAGCGGAGTCCTGGCCGACAATTGATTTGTATGCATATGTGAGGTCAGAAAGAAGCAATTTGGGACACCAGTTTCAGCAAACCAGACAGATATTGAGTTGTCTAAGTACTGCATTAGTCTTCACTGTATCCATCTTCTTAAAGATCGTTGTTCAAAAAGCGCTACTCCAAAAAGGTATGGTTTCAGAGCTGGTACGCCAGTGGCCAATTGGCTCCGCCGTCTGTGTTACACAGGCTCAGAGAATGCATAGTGATGTAACGGTTAGGACGTTGGACTTACGATCAAGAGGTCGTGAATTCGACTCCCGGTCGGGTTACTATCAACTGGATACTACTAGGATGGGTGACTGTACGCAGACAGGTAAACCATCTCGGTATATAACACCTTCCATCCCTCCAGTAAATTGAGTACCGACCTGTCTGGCTGGGGTTAAGGTGCGGCGCGTTCACCTGTGTGGGTGGCAGGTAACAGTGTGTGATTCCATATGGCTGGTGACGCTCCGTAGCTCTAAGATGGGTTACCAACTTACCAACTTACTATCAGGAGCTGCAGATGACCTTTAAGCTTTAAACAGAAGAGACTTACTCAGTGGTGAGATTGTACTCGCTGACGTGACCCATGGTGGGCGCATCGCCCCACGAGTGTTCGGCGTTCAGACCCATGCGACCGTTGGCAAAGAACACCGCCGTGAAGCTCTTGTCAAACCACAACGTACTACCATCTCCATGCAGCAAGTGCTTGCCCTCCTCGGTCCATGATGTGAACGCATTCGTGTCCAGAACAACCTACAGAACAGCGACGTAAACACGACTCTTTCAAGACCAACACCAAGACTTTTCAGGCGTCATCAGCACGTATCAGAGTATTAAGACAATTTTCGTCAAAAATGATTAATTATGTGTGACAAAAAGTATGCAATACATGCTACTCGATGCCAGTCCATGGTAACTGTAATAACATAATTATTATTTGACTCCATAACTAGTCAAGTGCTGTCGAAATATTTAATAGTAATTGCTAGCAAAATGTCTTGAAACTCAAATACATTTTGTCAAGACCAAGACTTTGTATTTATGTCCTTGAGGCGCCTCGAGACCAAGACCTTGGTCTCAAGGACTGCATCACCGGTACGGAATATATAAATGTTCAAATTTCTGTATCGGCTGACTGTAAAGTATCAGTTACATATTGCTATATACAGTACAACACAACTATACAGGAAATATCTGCAATGTTTTACATAATGCACACGTTTTTTGTTATAGTACTTGTATATTTTAAATAAATAAACAAATCTAGTCGTCCTGTGTGGCTAATTTACCCAAGACACTGCACCAATTTCTAGCACAATCGGTCAACATTTGCTAAAGTTGTGCACAAAAGTATTCAGGTGTGTTTTTTATGCTCCACAGTGTACAAAGTGAAGTGTGCAATGAGAGCGTTAGTTACATGAAAGACGGCCGACTCCAAAGCATCAAGCGAACGTTTGTTGACTCCTGAAGCGAAGTGCTCTGCTCGGACTTTAGCCCAGTCAGTACGACCAAGACCAGTCAGTGCCGCGATCGACCGAGCTTCACAACTGTACTCACCTAGTCACACACTGGAAGAAGTAAAAAAATATGTCGGCCCAGTGTCGACATACTCGGCGGCCGTCTGCCTAGAACTGCGCAACCCTAATGTCCCTGAACTTTGCATTTGACTTGTTGAACGGAAAATTGCCGTATCCGTTAGTCCTGCCCCGAGGAACTTTCACACCAACTTTGGTGTATCTGCGCCTGTAGTATTCAAGTTGTGAGCCCGCACGTGAACGGACAGGCAGGACCTGCACTGCGGTCTATTAGGTCGGATGCACAATAACAACAAGATCGTCAAGCCTTGCTCAAGGCTAAGTACTGCCCACAGGTAGCCCCAGTCGCTTCTGCGGGCTGAAACTAGTGAACTTACGTTTACCAACTACCTTGTATTATAGCTAACGGCCACGATTTCAGCTAAGTATTTCAGTTAACGTTAGCTGGTTGTTGTTGTTGCAAAACATTCAACAACTGGATCGGGTCGGGTCACAGGGTCAAAAGCCGCCGGGTCAGGTCATGTGTCAAAAATTCTGACCCGGTTCAATCTCTGCTACCTCACGCTATGCTATAGTATGAAGCTGACATGAGCAGCAACTTCAGCAACGCGGGTCCAATTTTATAACATATCGTTATATGAAATGATATAAAAAGCACAATATCAAGTGTTCTTCGGTCCTTCATAACATAAGTAATTGTAAGTAAACTAAGACACAACCACAGCGGTTCTTGCTAGGTGGTCATCATCATCATCATAGACGGGGGTAGAGTAGCCAAAATAATAAGGACCATGCAAGAAAGTGTAAGATAAACAGGTCCTCCTATAGACAAGAAAGCAGGAAAGTCTTGACAGGCTACCTGGAGACTGCACAGTTTTAACCTGCAGAGTTCTGACACCGCAATAGAAGTATAGCTAGGCGTCACATGGCATCAGCAGATCAGTTTAATGGGTCAGACACAATGGCTGGCTACAGAGCCAACGGAAGAAACTAAACTGAACTAAACTTGCATTGTACACTTTGCAAAATGAAATGAACTGAAATAAACCAAACTGCTTCGCACAGTCTACGCAGTGCAACTGAACTGAAATGACATATTGCCGTTCAGTTCACCTGACCTCTTTCTCTAGTGGACCTAGCAGTAGTTTGTATTACTTAGGGCCGGTTTTTCAATCCACACTTGATCGTCGATCAAATTGATCTCCGATCAACTTTGGGAGTTGATCGGAGATCATCTCAATGACCATTTTTCAATCGCCAATTAACGACTAATCGTCCATCAAATCTCCCATCAAGTTATTGCCAATTATTGGCCGATCAATGAGATAATTGACGATTAAACGTTCAGTTCACCTGACCTCTCTCTAGTGGACCTAGCAGTAGTTTGTATTACTTAGGCCACTATAAAAAATCCTGGATTGATTGATTGATTGATTGTTTGACCGACCACGTTCAGTTCGTACGCTTTGTACAGTCCATGCAACGCAACTGAACTGAACTGACTGAGATTTCAGTTCAGTTTATTTCTGTCGGTGTGTTAACTGACCGGCGGCACGATCAGCATCAGCGACAATGAAGTCGAGCTGTTTCTGCAGCGCCTGCGGCATCAGCAGCTGGCGTTTGCTGTCGAACACGTCCAGTTGATAGTACAAGCCACGACGATGAACGATCACGTGCTACACACCACACCACACCACACCGCACGACCAGCACAGCTGAATACATGACGATAGCTTCCACCAGGTCGGCCGAGCAAGTAACACCCTTTCAATGCGACGCCAGATAAACCGCGGACTGCATTACAGCTTTTTTCTGTTTCAGTTTTTTTCTCTAGTTTTCAGTTAGCGTTATTTCCTTCCGTTTAAGTTTTTCTGTCCTAGGTGTCTTATCCGTCTCATAACCACCTGTTTCTTGATTTTCATTTTTTTTTTGCTTTTTTAGTTCCATTTACAACATTTTTAGTTTTCTTTCAGTTCATGTGCTAGATTAAACTGGCAGCCTGCCGGTCATTTTTCAGTGCAAATAATATATCGTATCGTATCGTATCGCATCAGATATTCATACTGTTTGAACAATTTTAACATTTGCCATTTAAATGGGCTCTTTATTTGCTCATTTATTTGAAAACATTTTCATAATTCTTTTGGAACCCCTGCAGTGTTTCCCCACGTGCAGATTGTGAATCAAAGTTCAAACAGCGTTCATCGTTAGTCAATCCAACGAAATCCAATTACAATTTATTCACATAAAAACAAAACTCGTTTACATTGACAAACAAATAACTACGTCACGTGATGAAAATGATACGTGAGTAAACAAAAATTGCAAATATAATGCATCTAACAAGAGATGAAACTCAAATACCACGAAGGTGTCACTTTTTGGCCCCACCCTGTACATACAAGTGGCAAAGATTGAAGCATAGTTCTTCACAAAATCTTGAAAGTTTTTTTACAGCTACCACCACCAACAAAGTGCATAGTATATACTGAATAGAACAGACAGTGCATAATACGGCATTAACTGAAACACAACAAATACCAGTAAACTGACTGTATTGCTAGAACAAAAAATATTAACAAATCACTGAAAATCTTATGAGCTACAATCAGCGGTATAGCGAACCTTTGAAAGAGACGAGTCAAACTTGACCAGTGTGTCAAATTCCACTCCAGGCACTCTACACAACAAAACGCCATCCAGTTGAGAAAACTTCCTCTCACAGCAAAGCTAAAAAAATCTAAATTTCAAATGAAAAAAACACCAGGATAAAGCTGACTCTAACCAAAAGACAAAGACAGCTGACACTGCTCGGTCGCTTACCGGAATGACAACTGAAAAATCATCATATGTATAATGCAGCATTAGACTGCAATTAACGGGCTTAGCAAATGACACAGTATTCCAACGGCAACAGCAATGCTAACGGTTGTATCAATAACAGAAGAGCAGAACAGAACGTTATTAGCAGTAATAAATCACCAAATTACAACCTTTATTTACCATCATGCTGAGATTTCGGCAACTGCAGCAGTTGAAACTTCCTCATATCTATGACAAATTGCTCATTGCAGCGACATCTGGTGGCAGACAGAAGTCGTGCCGATGAAGGCGACAGCGGTTGCCAAAACATTGACAAATTAGTAAATAAAGGTTGTAATTCCATGAATTATCACAGTTAGTTAGTTAGTTACTGTTTCAACCCATGAGTTAATTCAAACAACACCTCGGAACTGAATCGTTCACAGGATGTTTTCTGCAGCCTTGTTTTTGTCCATAAACATTCACTTTGATGCTGCATACCTCACACTTTCACTCGGCACTTGTTCCGTGTCCTAGCAGTTTTTCGCGACATTTTCGGCATCTTAAAATTGATTCTTGTGACAATAATGATAATAACAAAGACCAAAGTAATTTGGTAAAAGGCGGAATAGCTGATCGATGCTGCCACCTGGTGAATCATAGATCATCTTTTTTTTGTAAGTCAGAAGCAACTGCATGTTTTGGCTAGAGCTTCAACCCCCAAATCTACCCTTCCCCTGGGGGTCAAGGACCCCATATGACAAAATGTGTCATTGGACCCAACAAGTGTACCTGCCAAATGGCACTTAAATCCGTTGAACGGTCCAAGCAGGGTGCACAAATGTGACAGATGGTAGACAGACGACGGACAGACAGACCACGCTATGGAGAAACGTGTAGGAATAGGTGGAATCGCTTGCGCTGCAAAAAGCGATTCCGCCTGATAACAATAACAACGGAACCTGGTTGTAGAGAAGAGCTTGTCATACTGAGCCATGCACAGCGGCACAACGTTCCTGATGAGCATTGGAGGCAGAGTCTCATGCTCTATCAGCCTCTTGCATATCATGTACTGGTAGATTGAGCTCGCTGCTCTGTCAACAGTACATACAACATATAATTTATTTCATGATCTATGTCGTCCGCCTATCTCGCACCACACTGTCTGCAGTGTTATAACCACCCATAATCTCACATCAGTCAAGCGTGATGATCAAAACATGTCTTGCGTCTGTATATCACACGCACGTCCCGTGCAGAACACACCGTCGATCACAGTCATGTATATAAAAATACTATTTACCATATTATGGTCTGCATTTAATTATAAACACCGAAAATGTATATAAAACTAAACACAAATTAATTGAAATAAAAAACAGGAAAAAATGTTTCACGAGATAACTTTTACATACGCATTTATCATGATTGTAGTGAATTTTGAAAATGTATAAACGTAGATAAAATACAAGCTAACCGAGACGTCTGTCTTGCTGTTGGAGACCAGTTGGCAAAGTCCAGTACGTAGTAGTTACTGTTGATAGCTGTAGGCACACGGCTCATCAAGTACACATACTTCTCCCTGTGACACAGTAAAGACATTATTCTATCTCCGCCAAGTGAATGGAGTGAATGGCGGAAATACTGTTTCCATCAAACTAAACTAACTAAGACTATAGAATGACTAAGAAAATTAAAACATGAAAAGAGATCCAGAAATCACGACACACACAGAAAAATCATTTAACTACTATTTACAGAGTCATCAAATTTATTGAAGGCAGTGGACACATCAATTCTCAGGACTTATTGAACGCGCCTCACAGTTTGTTAAATTGCCTACACTAAAATGTCAGAACTTAGAAGGCATACAACAACACAGGCAGACTATTTTAATATAAGCAGTCTAGCCGACCAAGTTAGAGAAGTATCAGCTGGAGATTCAGCCTGTAAAAATTCACGCTTAGTAGTTTCATTTATTCAGCACTAAATTATCGTTAGAAAAAAATTTCACGTTCTTTCATTACTTATTGATAGAAAAGTTTATATTAATTTATTTTGAACCGGCACTAGCTATAGTAAGAAGCTCCAACTATGCATGTTCTTTTCTGCCATGTACCGGTGCACTAAAAGCATTGGTTGTGCCTAGAAATTTCCACAACATTTTGCTGAAAATGTCAAACATAAGGTCTAAAAACGAAAATAAAAAAGGCAAATTCTCACGAGTAGTATTATGATGAAACGAAACGCATGCAGCTGACGCCCTGTTTTCCAAGCGCTAGCTAAGCTTTCTTTAATTTCAAACTGTACACAAAAACCAGTTCAAGCAAAAAAAACTCACCACCAGTCGGATACCCAGTTCTGTGCCCAGCATGACTTCAGTACAAGAAGTCGCTGCAGTTTTGGTCCAATTCCACTCTTAAACTCCTACACATGATGTCGACAGAATATTACAGATAAAGCTAAAATGTGGGTAATTAATCACCAACTATCTAGGGCACTAGGAGAATGCAAACCTCCGCCAACGATGTCAATTTTTTGCCGTTGTGTTCGCCAGGTGGCACCACTATATCTGGCGGAAGTTTGACCTGTCTGGCAATGGTAAAGAATCCTTCAATCATATCCTGGATCCAGATGCTGATCCGAATCTCCACCAACATCTATAATAACCTCTGAATGGGGCGAAGTCTAACCTTCCCTGAAAATTTCAGCCAAATCCGTTTGTAGGACTCACTGTGTAATACTGCTAACAAACCAACAGACAGATAAATAAACGCGGATATCACATAACCCGGAGATAATCCAATTATTTTTGTATCCAGTCCTGTAATTATTTCAATAATCCATCATGTACCTAAACTTAGACAATGCATGATCAATAGAAAAATACTGTCAATTCACTGTATTAAATAAATTGACCATCTATCTACCATCTGCCACACACAGTCCCAAGATCATTAAGGTAAAGAGTGTCAGCATTATGTAGCTTATTATTATTTAGTTAAATAAATACATTTTAAAACTTTAACTGTTGAAAATATATGAACTGTTTAGACCAAGACCACGACCACTTAAGCAACAGCAAGACTGCACACGCACACACCCATGGACATGTACCCATAAAGACCTGTACCGTTCAGCTTCTGCTAACAGATATGTCCTACGTAACAGAAAAAAACTTCTGTTGCAAAATGCATATCTTGTTGTCAAAAATCAACCCAGTTCACTTCTTTGCACTGCAGCAGGCACTCGAGTGTTGGAAGCAAAATCAAAATGTTAGACGACGGTCTTGTCATAAGATTGCGGTCTCAGACCCCAAGATTAACTGGAAGTAAGCAGCAAGTAATGAAGAAAGTTAAAACGACAACACCTGTGCACTTGTGCTGAGCTTCTTGAACTGTTCCGAGTTAGCACCATAGAGTGGCTGCATAGATACGAGGAATCGGTCGATGGTCTGGCCGAGTGGTGGAACCGGCAGCCGAGGCAAACTCTTCTGGTAGCTGAACGTCGTCGGCTGGTAGCCGGAAGCCAACCAGACAAGTCTGCCCCAGAGTCTAGTCAACCACGACTGATTGCGTGGCGTCTCATCTGTAATAATAACAGAAACCAAAGTAACCGCTGATCCATGCTGCCACCTGGTGAATCATAACTCATCTTTTTTTAGTAAGTCTGAAGCAACTGCATGTTTCGGCTGGGGGTCCAATCCCCCAAATCTCCCCTTTCCCAGCGTGGTGAGGGACACCCACCTAACACAATGTGTCACTGGATCCCACAATTGTACCTGCCAAATGGCATCTAATGGGTGCACAAGTGTGACAAACGACAGACAGACCAAGCTACGGCAAAATGGCGGAATTGCTTCTTGCCATGCACCGTACCGTGGTCTGTCTGTCATCTGTCTGTCTGTCGTCTGACACATTCGTGCACCGTGACTAATAATAATAATAACCGCAGTTACTGAACACTGGTCACTTGGGAAACAGCAGCATGTGTAAAGTTCATAACGACAATATTAGGCCTATTATATCCTTTATTAATACGTGATATGCTGCAAAATACATAGGAGGAAATACACACAATAAAGCGCATTGCTAAAACGCCACAAACTTACCCCGAGGATAAGCCTTGGACTCAAAATTGCCAATGATCTCGAGGTAACAAGGTTTAACCCTAGTTTCAAAACAGGGCATCAGATGGAGTTGCTATATATGACTATGCCAATAACTGCCTCAATCTCACGATTTTCAAATATTAATCTTTGTAGCATAAGAGCTTACTTTGTTAATACAGAGTAGTACTGTACTGAGACGAACATGTCGGTTATTAAGTATAGCCAAAGCAGTTTATCACAGAATTTATCAGCTGCAATTTTTGTGGCAAAATTACTATTAAATACAAGCAATGTTTCAGTGCTCTAAATGTCAGCAACTAATTGAAACTCGCATGTACTGCAGTAATATACTGCCCACAGCAGAGCAGTTAGCAAAGAAAGCTCTTTTATAATTACTGAGTCAGTGGCAAATCTAGAAATTTCTGAGGTAGGAGGTTCTAAAGAGACCCAAAGGGCCAAAATCAAGGGCCGAAAGGTCGAGGGGTGGAAAGGGTTCTTAGGGTGGGGCTCTGCAGCAGCTAGGGGGTTGGGAGCACTGGATTGTCTTTAATTTCAGCAGTCAGGACAGCTTTTCTCAACACCTCGTGGCCAGAGGGGGCTATGGCCCACCCTGCCCCGCTAGATCCACCACTGTACTGAATACATGAAAAGTGAACGTCAGCAAAATGCTGCACATTGAATGAGCTGAGAAGACTCAACGTACACATCCATCGTCTGTAGGAGAGCAGAATGCGCAGCAGCCATCGACGTGCATAGAGCAGAGCAACAAAGAATGCGACGCCACTCGTTGATGAGATAATGAAGACGTGCACGTAATACGGTAATCCTGAATAAACAGACATTGTATCACATTATTACCGGTTTCCACATCTGACAAATTACAAAGATGCCAAATCCAGCTGGGATCCAGATCTGGCCAGATCCTATCCCAGGTTTTGTATTCGCATGTTTCCATAACTATACATAATAACATTAAACACGAAAAGATTATTGATCCCCAGCATTTGAATACTTTCATTAAACACAAAATAAGTTCTGATGACACAGACTCAAAATCTACTAATCTTTGGTCAATGTGCAGTCTAACTGACACAACCTAAAAGTTCACTATAATTTGTCAATAGCACAGTTTCCATTGTCAGAAAGAGTTTCACTTAGTAAGAAAAAAAATCATCCAAAAGCCCAATGATTGTGGATACAGATCTGCTTCAAATCCAGATGGATACAAAGTCTGTATCCAGCCAGATCTAAACATTTTAGGGATCCGGTGCACCCCTAATACTGACACTTATTTCTTTCTACTTCAAGCCCTGGCAGTCACAGACTGCACTGACATGTGCACTGTCCTGTGTCCCAGCAAAGTTGTTCGTCGTTACCGGAAGGAAGATGCAGAATTCTGCCGACTGTCCAGAGATGACGATTGACTGGTGCAACGATCTTCCAGTCGCCAATCAGAGACGTGGAAAACAGCGCCACGCCAACACCAAGGTTGTACACAGACGTCGGCCACATTCCATTGCGAATCAGGTTTCTGCACATTGCACAACCACAGGAGCAAGCTGATAAATCTTGTGATCGGTAGCTTATTAACAACGATTCAATGTGGTTAAATAAATTTTCCACAGAGTTCCAATTCGCAAGACTTGCCAAAAGTTGTAAACTGAACAAGGTTAGAATTATTATCCAGTCGGCAGTGTGAACGCGTGCAAAAACTGTCGTGACCCAGTCTTCAATTCTACGTTGCGGCTAAAACCATATACGATGTCGTTATGAGAGATAAATGGAGATGTATGTGCAAGATCAAATGTATGCATTCCGCTATCACTGAAAAGTATCAAGGTAGATTGACAGAAAACCTTGTTTCACTAACATCTTCAGTATGGCGATGGGCAGTAATCACGATCAGCTGATTTACCTGGTTCTGTAGAAGCTGCGAACAACGGAATACCTCCAACCTAATGCCAGATCTTTCCAGGCATTCTTTCCTTCTCTGAAGTCGTAAACACGAGGCTCAGCAACGGCACTTCTCGCCTCTGCCATTCTACTGCTATATTCGTATTACAAAACTTTTACGCAACGCGTAAACAATGGTGAACTTTGCTGACCTCCGTCTTCGGCCTACTAACCCATATGTAGCTCCCAGGTGATGTCATGACGTCATTCTAAATATAGCCCGGACACGGTCACTGACCACGGCCGTGACACGAAAGCTAACGGCCGGATCTGGGCCGGATAGAGAATTGAGAAAGTGCCATCATGTTTGTCATCATTTTGAATGATAGAAAAAAACAATAGTTGCATGCCTATTTACTACACCGTATATAGTTCAAAGCAATGTTTTTTTTGCAGTTATCAATCCCAAAGCATTCGGTGAATGCTGTTGAATTGGAAGAATGCTGAGAGCGGGGGTGCGCGTATTTAAGTGACGAGCCGCCCTTTCTTACCAATTTTTTTGGCAAATTTAAAAAAAAAATACAAAATATTCCAATTTTTAATTTTCACTGCCCGTCTCTTAAGCGGGGTTTCCATTCAACGCAACGCACGCAACGCATGCAAAAAGTACGTAACAAACGCAGCTGACGTAGTTGACGCAATGGCCATCCTAAGTAAACATTATCTGCAACTTCCTCCGCTACTCGGTCATCTGTTTTGCAATTTTTAAGATATAATTTTTTAAAATCAATAATCCAAATTTTAGTATATCTTTACTTGTTTTTCAACATGATCCAAATCAAATTTAATTTCAATAATTTCGCCCGTGTGTGCCACAAATTGGCAGCGTGCCAGCGGCATATGCCGTCGTCGCTGGCGGCTGTGATTGGCCTATCGATAATGACGTCATTTCGTTATGTTCATTCCCTTGCGTAACTTCGTAAATTCGTAAATTCTTTGCGTGCGTTGCGTGCATAGCGTTGGCTGGAAACCCCGCTTTGCTGTCCGTCTGTCGGGTCTCAGGTGTAAACATTTTAACGTGTAACTCATTCTGTCATTTAGTCATTTTCAATTAATATGTAAAAGTGTGTAAATTAATTGGTGTGTGTAATCACTAATTCTTGGACAATCGCACAAATCACATTCACGGCCGCGTTGCAAAATCTCGGCATTTGTCAAAAATCGCGGCAGGCTGCCAAAATCGCGGAAATCGCGGCTTCCGCGATTTCATGAATTTCTTCTGACCCTACTCATCGGTCGTTGTCCTTTCCGTCAGTTGCGTTCATTGCGTTACGTCCGTTACGTCGGAATGGAAACCCGCAAATTGCTTACTGACTTTGCAGATTGGAGCCTGAATTCATTTCCGGTTGTGGAAGTGTGTTGTTTTTATTATATAAATTAACGAATTGTGATTAGTGTGGCATGTCTGCTGCAGCTAATAACAGTACTGATCCTCGGCGACCGAATAAAGTTCACAGGTTCTGTTTTACGATAGCGTTTGACATTTTTCGTACGAAAATACCGACTTGTGTAACTCAATTTGACCACGCCCATCATGTGGTGTAAACATTAGCTGAAAAACAGCAGTAGTTACTATAGTACCATTTTTTTCAGTATACCCGTAGTGTAGTATGATTGCGAGGGACACTGGAAGTTTACTTTGATATTAGTATTTTGATGCGAATGCATATAAAATGTGAAAGTGTAACAATTTGACAAGTGAAAAAATTGCAGTTGACACATAATTGTCATGTATTGATAAGTGTTCACTGTGCAGTAGGCAGTAGACGATTTTAGATTATTTCATAGTTGTGAAGTGAGTCAAAATAACACCAAGCGTCATACTCTGACTGAGAATGGTTTCAGTTGTATTTTTGTAGCAAATTGTATATTCCCGGTCATTACTAACAATAAATCTTGTGATCGGTAACCTACTTATAACAGTTTAATGTGGTTGAATTAATATTCCACAGAGTTCCAATTTGGTAGACTTGCTGTCATTAGTTAGTAACTGTAATAGTAGGCCTAGTACATTTCTGTTCATATTTTATGCCGTTGGTTTTTTGCCATTGTTTTGATAGTTATTATTTTATTTTGCACATTACATGTGTTTTATTTTTCTTTACAGTTTTGCTCATCACATTTTGTACATCCATGTGCGATGCATTTACCTTGATGTCTTGACATTAATTATTAGTTAGGAAGAATATTGAGTAAAATGTTAACATATCAAACATGTTGTTCAGGTATAAGCCATTGCCTACTGGAACAGTATCTGATGATCCGACACCGGAATACATGAACTTGTTGGGCATGATTTTCAGCATGTGTGGCCTTATGCTAAAGGTATCTAATCTATTCTATGTTGCTTCTTGTGTACATTTAAAAATAGTTGGGGATTTATTGTTGTATGCAATTTTTTACATTGACACAGCATGAATAGAAGCTTGCTGCCAGTATCGGTAGTTTTGCTACAGATTTTTCCAGAAAGTGGACAGGAAATAGACAGTAATGACATTATTCGGTGGAGGGAGTCGATACTGTTTTGACACATCTATATCATGCCCTATAATCGACTGGTAAAGACAGTAGTGCTGGGGTCAGTCGACAGCAAACCAGAAGACCTCCGAAGAAGTGGACTGATGAATGATGAGCTTGAGCTGTTGAATTCGTCTCCATTTAATGGCAGTGAGCTGTCCTCATTGACAAAGTTGCAAATGAGACTGACATCACCAGCCAGGTCTGCCACCAGAGTTCGATGTTGTCCACGTCGTCTGTAATCGGCTCGTGAAAACAGAACATCATGGACACTGAAGTCATTGTGATGCAGAACATTTCCAGCCTTCAGAGCCATACAAGTTCAGCCGATGACGTGGAGACTTCACATCGTGAGTGGACAGTCTCATTTGAAACATAATCTTGCGATCTGACTTCCAGTATTGTCCGCCGCAAAGTGTCGATAGTTTGGTAGTTTGGAACAGTTTTGCTACTAATTTGCAGTTTGTTTAAATTGTGTTTCAGCTGAAGTGGTGCGCTTGGGCAGCAATCTATTGTGCATTCATCAGTTTTGCCAATTCCCGGTCATCAGAAGACACGAAACAAATGCTCAGCAGTTTCATGTAAGTTTTAAGCAGTCTGAAGCCCAAATTTCATTATGCCGACTCCCTGGGACATCCCCGCGACACGTGTCACGGGGAAGTCACAGTCGTGGACCATGAAACGGGGGTCTAATGGGGAAGTTTCGGGGTTTCAAACAATAGCGTCATGTCGTGATGGTTTGGAAAAGTTCTGTGTCAAGTCAGCGACAAGCCCATTTGCATCATTGTAATGGAATTTGGAAACATGACACGACAAACAGACTTCGGCACACACGGAACTGTCACTGGGAGAAACGGTGAATTCACATGGGGAAGTTGCAACATCCGTGACAAAACGGGGAAGTCCGTGATGTCATGGACAAATCAATGTGGATGTCACGGACGTCACGGGGAATGGAGTAAAGGAATTTGGGCTTTAAGCAGTTGCCTTGTCGCTACATCTTATTTCACTAGTCACATGTATTACTGTAAAACACTATATTTTAGCTGCATCTTAATTTGGCGAATTTGGAGTCTAGAAATTTCGCTGCATTTTAATTTGACGTTTTGCCATGGTCTACTTTGAAAGGTATAGTTTTAAGTGACTACTGTAGCCACATGAACAGAATTGTCTACTAGTAATTACTCTCTGCACTAGTAGGCTAATTCAGTGAATGTTTGCACATTTGCTGATTTAATGGTAGTAGTAAAGAGGCCTACTAGTGATGGGCAATCCGAAATTTCGCGGGTATTTAATTTCGCGATTTTAGGCTATTCGCGAATTTCGCGAAAATTAGATGCGCGCGAATAATTAGTGTTTTACAG
>Ga0209052_1000227_pt1 | contig 17426 bp, 15 predicted proteins | sample WorMetHEROISLAND_2_FD_187409 | JGI IMG/M metagenome (GOLD analysis project Ga0209052, IMG submission 187409) | Marine gutless worms symbiont microbial communities from Max Planck institute for Marine Microbiology, Germany - Olavius sp. 4 HERON... | ecosystem: Host-associated > Annelida >...
GTCAAGTTACGCTATAGGTATGCAGTACTGAACAGAGCAGTTTTCAGTTTCTTCTTAAAATGACATTTAACAGTAGAGTTATTTAAAAATATGTTAGTAATAATACACCGTGTGCAGAAAAGAAGAGCATACAGTTTTTCCTGTATAACTAACAAATGTAGCATAGTTTTACAATTTTTTATAGGAGGGAATTGGAGAGAAAATTGCTAAGAAGATTGAAGAGTTTATCAAGACTGGGAAAGTTGAAAAGCTGGAAAAGGTATGCAGTGTTTAGTCATAGTAGTAATTTATAGACAATGCTGTTGCTGTGTTTTCAATCATTGAATCAATCAGTCAGTCTGTGAATTTATAAAGTGTCTTTTAAACCAAATTCTAAGGAGGTGCCTGTTATAAGTAGACTTAGACTTGGACTTAGGTTTTTATGCTTTTGCTTGAACATTGGGTGACAAGCGCTCTCCACTCCTTGCTATCACCTATCACCAGCAGTTGATCCTGCGTCCTCCCAGCTGACAGCCATCGCTTGTAGGTCATTGCATAGTAGACATGTCTTCTTCTTTTCTCGCTTTCTGATGTCCACTGTACTGCTGCACTGACTGGTCTTGGTCTAGCTGGTGGTAGATGTCGGACTTGAGTTGACCAATGCATTGTCTTCATCTCCTGTCCACTGTACCATGTAGATTCTCTAGTTTCATTCTGGTGCTTTTTACGACTAGGCATGATCAAAAAGGTGTCATTTGAAACACTGTTTAGCTATGTCTTTTAGTTATGTTAGTTATTGACCTGATAGCTGGCAGCTTTAGGTTGGCTGTCTCAGATGAATCTCTGTGCTGTCTCTATAGATAGAATTAGAACATTGTATTATGACTAGTTTGCAATTTTGCATGATGGAGTTTCACTTGTAGGCTGATTGCTGATAACATTACTCATTAACTTGTCATCTGTTGGTTGTAATGTGATAGATACATGCTGATGATACAAGTGCAGCTATAAACGAGTTGACCCGAGTTGTTGGCATTGGGTAAGTGCACATTGCATATTGTAATGTATTGTGTAAACAATTTGGGTTGTAAATTTTTGCCAGTTTACTTTCGTGTGAAACCTAACGGTAATGTGACAGTTTTAGTGTTGTTTTTTTTTGTTCTTCATCTAGCAGTCTAACAGTGTTAAGGACAGTGTCTTAACTTTCTTAAGTTTTTTTTAAATTCTGTTTATCATAAGTGTCAGTGGTATTTGCTGGCACAGAAGTGGACAGCATGAATAATTTGCTGTACCAATGTAGCAGAAATTGTGTCAGCAATTAGTTACTTCACAAACTGACTTGATTAACTCCTGCAACTTTTTTGTAATTCTAGCAACAGTGTTCATCTGCTGTTGTTTAATAAACAATGTTTTGATTGTTGTTTGGTCGAGCAATGGGTAGGGCATCACGACTGTGAAAATTCTGCCAATTTTTCTGAGTTTACTTTTGAGACTGGCTGAACCTGGACTAATTTGGGAAAACTGTGTTGGTTAAACAAAATCCGAATGTGTCAGCTGACATTTGTGTATGATGTTGTCAAACTGTGTTCGTCATGCAGAAGCAACTTGTGTCAACTCAGCCTTCCATCCCTCTGGGGTAGGTAAATCAAGTACTGGCCTGCATGGCTGGGGTTAAGGTGGGGCATGTTCTCCTGTGCCGGGTGGCAGGTAACACTGTGATCCCGTATGGCAGGTGACGCTCCGTAGCTCTGTGATGGGTCTTCAATCCATAAAGAGCTATGTGCACCTTTACCTTTGTTAAGCACATTGCTTCACAGTGTAGGTAATTGCAACTCGATATTGTAGGTAGTTGTCCATTCAAAAATTGTGCTGTAGTTGTATACGTTTTCGTGACTGCAGGCCCGTAGCTGCTCAGAAACTGGTCAGTGAAGGCATCAGGACTATTGCGGGTAATGATCTGCACTAACTGTGTTTGTATTCTGCTACTGCGGATCATCTGCAGTGTTCATATGTATTGTGGAATTCTTGACTTTTAGGCTATGATATGCATTCTATTGCAAGCATATCATGCCGTATTTTCTTGTATTTCTTGTGTATATTGTTGTCTGGTAAGTTACTGAAATTGGTGTTAAGTTGAACGTGGAGTCTGAGATTAGATTTTGTTTCACCTCAGTGTGTGAAGATGTGAGTGAAAAGTCAGCATTTTAATTAATCAGACTGATAGTGGTCACTAAAATATTCAGTGCTTTGTCACTGTAGGCTGGGACACAGAAACCAATCTGGCCTGTAAAAATGCTTGTTCTAACACTTCCATGAATTTCACTTTTGGAAACCCAGCTCGATATTGAGCTGCAAATATTGGTAGGTTAAAAATCATGTAAGTATCTGTTAACGATATTAGTGAAGTGTTCGTGTCGTCAGTGAATCTCATTTCGTTCACTTGCATGAAATGTTTTCTTCTGTTGTGTCTACTGTACTGTACTTAGTTTTCATTGTTACTGATTGTTGATTTAGGAACTGGTTGTGTTGATGCATTTTGTAGACTTACGGCAGAACACTGACAAGTTGAATCATCAGCAGAAAATTGGCTTGAAGTAAATGTTGCTACTTTTTGTTAAGACTTGATTATGTTCTCTCTCCAAGAAGGTTATGTTTTCATAGAATTTTGCATGTGTCTGTCTATGTGTGTGCAAAATATCTCAGAAAGTTGCGAACAGATTTGGATGAAATTTTTGGATGGGTAAGAAAGTGGAACAGTTGGTTAGATTTTGATGGTGGTGCATATTCTTTTGTGGTCAGAATTATTTTCTAGGATTCTTTACCATTGGTAGGTAGGACATAAACTGATATTTTGCATTGTATCTGAGCAAGACATGAACTGACTTTGATAAAATATCTGGAGCGTTGCAACAGTCCATCAGATTTTGTTCGTAATCCCGACCCTGATCTGAATTGAGAAATTGTTTGCATTATATACATTATTTTCTATTGCGATTACTATAGAGAGCCAAGAATAAAAAGTGACAACTCACGGCAGAAGTATACACTCTGTCGAGTGTTTTCTAGTCTCAATTGATTTGTTCTAAGTGTGCTAATATGTGTGTTATGGTTTTGCTAGGTATCTTGAAGAATTTGAGAAGAAAATTCCACGGGCTGAAATGCTTGAACTGCAGGTGTTTTTCTGTTTTTGTGATCTTTTGGGCATTGTAGATCTTCTGTAACTAATTTAAATCTTTAATTTTGTGTGTGTTTTTCACTAGAGTGTGGTCTGACATACTATGGAATGTGGAAAGAGTGAAGATGAAACTTTTAATTTTTGGTCTCATTGTACAGAAGTCTGTGTATTAAAGAACAGCACGTTATTGCTGTTGTAGGCTGTGGTTGTGACTGAGCTGCAGAAATTAGATTCTGAAATCCATGCTGAGATCTGTGGAAGTTTCAGACGTGGTACATAATTCAGTGTTGTTTAAGCTCTTACACTTTTGGCTAATAAAACATGCCAAATTTGGCTATAATGATGTCATGACATACACTTAATGCAGCATAATTGACTAATTTTTTTATTATATATTATATTGAGAAATTTTTATAGAATTGCTTTTTTTAGAATGGCTGATTTTTTTTACAGAAAAAAATCTAATCGGTTGTATTCCTTTCATGTGCATCTTTTAGCGATGGTACTAATTTTCATGGATAAGGCTGTTATTTTTTTAACTGGTTATATAGATTTACTGGATAGAACATACCCCACCTTAACCCTAGCCAAGCAGGCCAGTACTCGATATACCTGCCCTGGAAGGATGGAAGGCTGAGTTGACCTTGGTGTTGGTTGTATATTGAGATGGTTTACCTGTCCTCAGACAGTCACCCATCCTAGTAGTAACTACTTTATAGCGACCCGACTGGGAGTCAAACCTCTCGATCCTAAGGCCAACGTCCTAACCATTACTCTATCAAGCCAGTCATAGTCAGACTGCCCTACAAAGATGGCATACAGTGTTATAATCAACAAACAACTGTCATGCAGTACAGTACTGTGCAGTGGAGGACAAAGTAAGACTAATACAAGTCGGACGATAATAATATTCTCTGTAAGCTGCAGGCGTTCTAGAGTGAGAACTACAATCTCAAAATACAAATATACAAATAATGTGTACTGAAGTAAAATGACTAATTAATGTCTTTAACGAACATTTTGCGTAGAACGTTTTTTTATCAGTTCTGACAGTCAATGAGCAATCATGGGATCTCGTTCTCAAGTAATAGTCGTGGTGTTATTCGTTTGTGCAGAGCGTGATTTCCGTTGTTGTTGAGAATGTCTGACTGCGCTGCAGGTGCTGCCACCAGTGGTGATATTGACGTACTACTCACTCATTGCAACTACACATCTGCACCAAAGAAAAAGGTTAACCAGTCATGCTGACACCTCAGCTGTTTTGTGATCATTCCGTTGTTTTACTTCTGTAGTGTGGACAAATACTGAGCTGTACCAGAATTCGGCTCCAGCCGAAATTTAGCTATTTTTTCACAAATCCAGCCAAATATATAATCCGGCTCCGGCCATATTTTGGCTGAATTTCCAGGTTTGTGCCGGATTTAAAAAAATGCACTTACGATAGGTTTATTTATTAATTTGACCATTGGCTGAAGTAAACTAATGAGAACTTGTTGATTCATATTAGTGGCGATTGATTACGTGAACTATTGAACTTTGATCAAAATGATTAGATAATGAGCTTACTACAATGAAGTCCAAGAACTTTGTGCATAGCTGTGTTTTTTAAGTTAGGTTATATTATAGTGCGCTCTAAAGCTTAGCTTAGAGCTTAGCTTAATCTAGCACACTTAATCACCATAACCACTTAGGCGCCGAAAACTCTCTTTTGTACCCCAGTTTCTTGGAGCTGAGAAACTGGGGAGGCAATGTGTGTAAACAACTTGCCCAAGGTTGCTACCCAGTGGAATAGTGGCGCGACCCGGGATTCGAACCGCGGTCGCCGGGTTCTCATTCCAAGTGTGCTAACCACTACACCACCGAGCATCTTCAAGTGTCAGCAAGTGATTGCTAATCATAGGCGTGATCACGGTAGAAATGCACTGTGGCTAAACTAAACGTCAGATTTCTAGCAAATCCGGCTTCAGTTTTGGCTAGATTTACCTCCACAAATCCGACCAAATCCATCTCTGGCCGAATTTGGAAAATATAAATCCGGTATTGGGCTTGTGGTACAGCCCTAGCTTTCATGTGTATATGCTCTGTGCTTCTGTGTAAACTTGATAGCATGTGTAGGATGAATATAGAAAGATGTGTGCTGGCGTACTGGGAGTAAGTAAGTAAGTAAGTAACAAGGACGATTATAGTGTCCGAAAGCAACGAGCATCACTGTGCAGGCACTGTACAATCGTGGAGTGGTTGAGCTGGTGTTCTTTCGTTGTAGCCTGATTTGTTGCACCGCGTCGTGAAGTGCTTAGAGGACAAACAGTTCATTACAGACACTCTGTCACACGGAGACACCAAGTTCATGGTCTGTTCACCGTGACTTAATTTGATTTTTCGTCATCGTTGTCTTCGTTTGTTATTAGAAGTTGGGAAACGCAATTTACACAAGATTGAGTGTTCTGAAGTGGACTAAAAATGAATTATAATTATTGTGCAGGTTGAAAACCATCATAAAAGTAAATAGTACGCAACACCAAAAACAGTACAATGAGAATTGTGGCTAATTGTTAAAGCCACCTGAATTCATTTTATTGATGTCACATGCTCCAGTTGAATGTATTATCCAAAAATGATTATGTGTTATGGCAGTTTTGCCATAGTGAGAACGTACCTGCAGTTCGAATGTCTATGAAGAACAGTTAATTTGCCAATCTAAATCTACAGATATCAGTTACCGTTCTTTTTCTATGCGACAAAGATATATTGATTATTTGGTGCACTGCATTATTATTATTATTATTACTAAGGATATTTATAGAGCGCATGTGAATGACAAATGTAAAGAACACTGTGGAACAGTCTACTAGCAACTTGTGTTTTCAGGTCAGCAGTCAACACTGTGAAGTGTGTAGCCAAGGCAGTCCAGTGATGTAGCATTCAGGTCCGGCATTGGACTCGTCCTTGGACTCGGACCTCGTGACTCAGACTCGAAGCCATTGGACTTGGACTTGAACTTAGCGGACTCGTCCACATCACTGAGGAAGTCATAGTCGAAGTAGTTATTCTTGCGCTGCATTCAAGCATAATATGATCTGTGTTCATGCAAGATTTACCCAATGTGTTGAAAATTCGCATGCCGTGACGGATGCACCTAGAACTGTATAACTGTTTTAGTTAAGCAAGTACATTTGCTGACAACATTATAATACACGTATGTTCCTGTGTATGTTCCAGGGTGTATGCCGGCTCCGGAAGACAACGAAAGGAAAAGACTGCGATCACCGAAGAATTGATCTCAGGTACGATGCTTGCTGGTCTTAGTTAATGTGAATTATTAATAATTTACATTGAAAATGTTGAAGTTTGTGATTGCTTGGATTTGTGTGTTACTTGCTGGCTTGATTTTCCTGTGAGTGCTATGACGTGACAGCTTATTACCGACTGCTCTTTACTTTTAGTATTTATTGTGCAACCACAGCGATGTGCACGAGACGTTCTAAGCCGAGACGTTGTGAGTCCGAGACGAGACTGAGACTAAGTCTTTGCTGCTCCTGAGACCTTGGCCAAGACGTACGGTGAAAACCATTACGCACCACAAATATGGGCCAATGTCACTCACAAGATGTTTCAGGCGACCAAGTTTAGCGTGCTCTTGTTTCATGGTGCAGTATATAATGTGACTTGTTGACAGATTGCTGCCCAGCGACCAATTCTACTGCGCACTGCTCTATTTCACTGGTAGCGACCAGTTCAACAAACACATGCGTGAGCTGGCAATCAGCTGCGGCTTCACGCTCAATGAATACTGCATACGACCTGTAGGCAGCACAGGTTGGTATCAGTAACATATGCTTTTGATTGTCTCTACGTGCAATGCTTGGGATGACTTCCGTGATTCTCATACTGGCAGTTGACTTTTCAAACTGTAACGGTTACTCGGTTAGTTAATCGAAAATGTTGGTTGAAATTAAGAGCATCTAGTGATTAACTTTTTAACCACATTAATCACGACTAATTATTATTTTAATTGTATGCTAACGGCTTGTTGAAACTGTTGGCAATGTTTAAGCACAGTGAGGTAGCCAGTGAGATAGATAGAGAGAGGAGAGCTGGCTGCAGCAGAGTAATTTTTGGTCATTGCATTGGTTTTGATGGCATTTCTTTTTAAGTTAATTGCAATTAATTTCTGAATTGAAATGTTTAGCAGCACAGCTAAAGTGAAGGAAGATATTGAGAATTTGCAATTAGTGTTTGTGTGACAGTGTTAGAAGTCGAAAATAACTTTAAGAACATGCTACACGTGATGATGCCATGCATGTAGCTGTCAATGAAGTGATTTGTGAAGTTAATTATTTTTTTGTATCACGGAGTGAATGTGTTCTTGTTGCAGAGTGTGAATATGGTGCGTGCTATGTATACAGGTGTGCTGGGCGAGCCACTTCCTGTGACGTCAGAGCAAGATGTATTCGACTACATCGGCATGGACTACAAAGAACCACATGAACGCAACATGTGACGAATGGCGACTGTGCATTGACTGCGATTGGCTCGTTATTAGTTCCCTGCAGCTTCGCATTTATTTATCTGTTAGCTTGTTTCTGTAGTCATTAACCTTCGAACGTTTGTAGCACAACACTCAGCAACGGATTTGAATTGAAGTACTTGAATTAATACTTATCTGTTTAATTACTCAATGACACCAGCATGTAGTTCTGTCACCATCATCACTCTAGTGGTATTATAACCGAAGGCAGTGTGTAGCTGTTACAGATCGTATTTACAGTTCGCGTGACGCGATGTACAGATGTGTAATTATTTGTGTTGTTTTATTACTACTCTCCAGCATTATTCTGAATGCGCCAAAGATTCTGCTGCATCCGTGAAGCAGTGCATGGAGCGTACGTAGTTTATGGTGCTAATAAAGTGAATAATGCCAATAACCGTTTGAAGTGGATTGGTAGTGGTTAGTAGTTGTGCAGTGATCGACCAAATGCATGTTATAGGCTGAGAGAGCATGTTGTACATTACTGGGCCCCACAGTGACAAGTATGAAGTACATGACTGAAGATTTCGCGTGGACAGCAAATCCCGTTTTGAGGCGCTTTTGAGCCGGCGACGGTTAAACCCAATTACGCTAGTATATAGCCCAATGCAGCTGTACTGCCGGCTCTGTTAACAGCCAGCACCTTTAACCGAGTGGGTCATTATGCCAACAGTACTGGTAACAATGCCTACTGTTACACAGAACTCGTTTCTTCCCTAGAAGTGGCCTAACAATCGCCAGCACTCATTTCTGCCTACCCTTGGAAGGATGGCCAGGCCGAGTTGGCCTGGGCGGCTTGTTCAAATACGAAGACAGTGTACCATCTCAGTACTAATCTGGCTCAACGTAGAGTAACTTCATTGATGCAACCAACAATGTTACCACTAGGCTGAACTGAAACACAACTGACATACTGACACGTATGCACAGTACACATGGTTGTGCATTAACATTATTTAAGCTTGTGTCTGGGGATAAGATGCACATGATTAGTGACTTCAAATTTCCCATGCTGCAGCAGCTGCCATTATTAAAACTGTTCAGTAGATCCAAATCCATATTTACTGGTGAGTTAGTGATAACTTGCCCACATTGTCTGAACTGCACTTATTATTACCGAGGCCTAAAAAATGTGCTTCCGGTTGCAGTCTGGCCAAAAAGTAGGGACGGGGGAAATTTTGTTTTATTTCATGGCATTTTGTGTAATATTATTAGGCTCCAAAGGATTTTGCCGCCAAAATGCCATTTTCGTTCGTCAAAAAAGTGCAAATTTCGTCAACAATTTTGCCACAAATCCCGAATTTTGCCAGTTTTTCGCCATCCGAAAATGAGGCCCTTTCAGCAGTGTATAACTGTTACTGCTGTTAACTTATTCTATGAAGTCTTGCCATAACAGTTCCGAGGCTTTTGGCTTCTACTTTTCTCAAGAAAAAACAGGTGACTGCTAAATATTCAGTATCCTGAACAGTTGCTTTTTTGCTTGGAATCACACTGTGAGTTGGAGATCATTAATCATTATATTCTAGAATGTCACATGGTTTAACTTATGACTTAATGCAGATTTTGCCGCCAAAAATGCCATTTTTCGTTCGTCAGAAAGTGCAAATTTCGTCCAAAATTTTGCCACAAATCCCGAATTTCGCCAATTTCATCAAAAATCAATATTTTCGTCACGACGGCCAGCTTTCGTCATTTCGTCAGTTTTTCGTCAAAAACGAAATCCTTTGCAGCCTAGTTATTATACAACAGCTCATAAAAAACAAAGTCACACTGAATTTATTACCCATCACAGCTAAAGTAAAAATACTGCAGCACAACAAACTAGATGCAAACAGTTTTGTTTCAGTAAAACTTTGAAAGCAACACAAAAAAGACTGCACCAGCATATCTGAGGGTGCAATAACAATTTTTAGTGACGTATGGCAACTGGAAGCACAGGAATTTTTACGCCTAATTACCTAAATGTTTCACTGTATACTCAGTTGCATCGTCTTCTCATCTAGTACATTTGGTCGCATGCTGCATGCTGCTGTGTTGTTGGCAAATTGGAACATAATAAGCACAAAACACAGTCATAATGTCACATTTATATAAACCGATATTAAAATCAGTTTCTCTGCAGATTATGACCACACGAAACACAAACTAGTCATACACTACGACGAACGACAAAAAATAGAAACATCGGAAAGACGGACATAGTTCAGCTGAACGCATCGATGGCAAAATGAGCCTTGAAATTCATCATACTGAAAAGACTTGGTCACCAATACAGAATACAGAGCTGAGTTGTATTCCAAACAGAAAAACATTCACTACTAGAGCTATGAGCAATAAAATACTTAAGTAAAGACTATGGAACTGTCTTAATAATTCAGCCATAGCGAGAAATACTGTTATTTAATTACTTCCATTTTACGCTGTGGTGCAACGGCTTGTTAGTATATCATGTTATTACACCATCAGTATTCGATCTGTCAGCAAAAAAAAATTGCAAAGTTAATGCAAATGCCAGTAGCTCGGCCTTGAGCAGAGCTGAATGCAAGCAGGGAGTTGTGAGGGGCGGACTGGCGACGGAGGGCCGGAAATCGAGGCCAAAGGCCAAGAGCGGGAGTGGGGTTCATGGAGAGGGGTGCAGCTAAGGGGTTTGGGGAGCGCTGCATTTTTGAGCGAGAAAAAGCCTCGAAAATGCATGTAGCAGGTCTAATTTCGTTAGTTTTACTGCACAAACTTCCATTCACAACTGCAGTTGGAGGGGAGGTCGCTGTTTATCCCCGGGCTGCACCACTACTTAATAAATCTGTCATTGAAAAAAAATTAGCTGTTCTTCATCAATCTGATCACAGTAATGCAGCAGCAAAGGCTTGAAACATGCACCGACTAGAACCGCTTAAGTTCTGTTGTATAATTTTCTATGGAGATCATTCCTCACAAAATACCGTACATGACGTACATATCACACTGCGAGTGTATGAAGCATACATGATGAAAGAAGTCATGATATGTCACTGAAGCAAGTCAATAGTACTGTACATCACGACTGAAATATACCGCGGGAGACGAGTGACAAAATAGCACAAATACAGCACAAAATAGTCACACGATCTGTAAATTCACACTATACCTTCACTATGCTAGACCACATGAGTTGGGCATAAATAGTTTACTAAATATCACTAATCAGTAGCTACCTACACCGAGGGTGCACAACGCACAGTTCAAATAAACGACTAAACACCCTCACATCGAGACTGCAATTGCCTACTATAGATACTTGCTATCAGGACGTAACACTGACTACCACACAGTGTGGAATACTCGGCTACATCGTTGAGACTACAGGAAGTAGTCTGGAGTGTGCCTGGTAACGTGCGGTTCACCGCGACGTGGTGCCGGGTCAAACTGCAAACTACAACCACACACGTATACATAGATAGATACGTGTCGCTGCCTTTGTACTGTCATCATCAATACATAAATAAATCACAACATGGTATTGCCGAACAGCTAAAGTCACCATGGGCCAGACCAATGCGAAGTGCTACTATCATGATGAAAACAGCAGACATTGTATTAGGCCCTAAATATTTTACTGAGCTCAGCTGTCTGTCCTGCCTGAAACTGGAGGCATGTGCCAGTTAAAACAAGTCTGAACAAGGACCTATGTAATTTGGCAAAAGGGGAAATTGCTCTGACAAGTGCATCCAAGTCCTCGTATGTATTCACCAGGTGGCAGCAGCAATTGAACGTTTGGCTGTAGGTTGGACCCCAAATCTCCCCTCTGCCTGGGGAGTCTTCCTGGGGGGTCAGGGACCCCCATCTAAAACAATGTGTCATTGCATCCCACAAGTGTATCTGCCAAGTGGCATCTAAATCCAGTGAATGGCTTAAGAAGGGATCATGAATGTGACAGATGACAGACAGACCACCGACAGACCATGCTATGCAGAAATGCATACGAATAGGCGGAATTACTTTCGCTGCAAAAGCGATTCTGCCTAAAATGCACGTTAAGTAAAACAGCAAATTAATAATTTCCAAGACATAAAGTTCATATATCATATGTTAGTGATATTCTTTTGAACGTTGAAAGCTGGATGTGGCCAGTGGGCTGGAGGTCATGCATCACAGACAAATTCTACTAATGTTCATCAAGTTAGCTGCATATTCATAGCGGTTGTCCACATGTTCAGACAAACATCGAGCTGAGGACGCCACCACATCTTTTCCACATTAATCATATTCAGCAAACTTGATGTTTGTATTTTATTGCATAACTTAATATGTATAAGATTGATACTAAATATGTAGAATTTAACAATCAGGTACAGCAAAGGGTTAAAAAGGGTTAACGGGTGCATGTAGCTCTTCACTGGAAACCCATCTCGAGGCATATGCCATATGGGATCACACGGCGTTACCGCCACTGGACACGGGTGAACGTGCCCTGCCTTAACCACAGCCATGCAGGCCAACACTTGATTTACCTATCCTGGAGGGATGGAAGGCTGAGTTGACCTGGGTGGTTGGTTATATATCAAGATAGTTTACCTGCCCGCAGACAGTCACTTATCAAAGTAGTAACGGCCCAGTATATGGCACATAAGTCAATGGGACACAACGGTTTAACAACTAGACCATCCCACCACACCAGCTGCAAATAAGAATACTAGTCAAAAAATTAGATAGAAATCAGCACGAAGGGATACTCACAATGAGTATGTCAGAGTGTCATCAAGTTCACACAGTGCAGCCTGGTTGCCACAGCGGTAACAGTAGTTTGGAGCACTGAATATTGTCACAACATTGTGCTCGTGGGACCAGTTGTAGCCCTGTCCACAAATCACATGCTACATTCTACACAGATAGACAACAACCAAAGCAATTTGCTTAAATTTTGTCAAATAGATACGTGTCAAAAACAAATAATTAATCATTAATTCTGACTAAGAACTAAACTGTGATCATTGTCCAAAAAACACATCTTCACTTAGAATCGATAACAGCTACCACGGATGCAGTAAAGATTCAATCAGTTTTTCATGCAGTCTTGTAAGCAGACTAGAACGTCCACGTGTTTGTAGAAGAAGGTGACCATTCCTTTGTTGACAATGCATCCAGCTCAGCTGAATAGTTGTTCACAGAACAGATGTTGCAAGGATGCATCAAACTATCGGATTAAGCCTTCATTTTGGCAGCTCTAATTTCATTAAATAAATGTGCCAACAACCGATTATATACAGTAACACATCAAAATCGACAAACCAAACCAGACATAACGGGGGTGACTGTTTATCAGGGTCATTTTCAAGAACAACCATGAAAAATGAAAAGAAGAACAAAAATGACAGGTTCAATGTGCTAGAGAACTAGAACTAAACTGATTTCTTGAACAAGAACGGAATAACAACTAAGCTCCAAAAACTGGAGAAAAATTAGAAGCTGGCAAAATAATTATCCGGTGTCGAAGTAAAGATGGTCAATCTAAACTTCAATCTGACTGTTTTTCAAATGTTTTGTGAACTGTGAAAGTCCAACAACGGATGCCAAAAGAACATCGCAGACATAAACAGAGACAAACACCTACCACCTACTGGTGGCAGGTGGGGGCATAAAAATAAGCTTCAAACAAAAATATAACAAAAGTACAGAAACAGTACTAGACTACTTTCTGTTTTTCCTTAACCAGCTTATTGTCCTTGCTAATCACAGGTAAGTCTTGGACGTGTGAAGACGCACAAGAAAACCTTCAGAGACCGTCACAATATGACCCATTAAGAGGTTGGATGCCCCTCCCTCATGACCCGAAAGTAACTACTAAAAATATAAGAAAAGAAAAGAAAAAAATGCCCGAGGTAGTAGTTAGTTAAATGATACGTGCACCAAATTAGCATCACAGTGCAAATGATAGCTATCGATACCTCCATGACAAGCTGGTGTGCTCGAGACACCAGCTTGACACCATTGCTGTGGTTGAACGTCTCTGATATGTCCTGGCCGAAGGTGTAGCCAGCGCCGCGTGGAGATATGCCCCAGCCACCACGATCATCAGGATCCGACCACAACAAATCACACATTGGTCCCTGTACATAACACATCAACAAAGCACTGCGGGCTACCAGTGAAGACTGATGACCCGGTTCACTGTCTGGTCGACTCACTTCAGATGTCAATGATGAAATAACCTGTGCAGTGTGCACATTTATTAACATTAATCTGCTGATTTAACAGTACGACCCATGTGTGTTTACTGCCGAGACACAGATGAATCACCAGCACACTATAGTCATCATGTGCATTAAAAATCCCATCAGTTCTCTAGGACAAGTATACAGGTTAATGTTGTCCAAGCCTATAAACACAGCTTATATTTAGAAGAAGCAAAGCTCTTCATTCTGTTAGGCACCAGAAGGTAACAGAGGAAGTGGACAATCCGGAGATGGGAGCAGTAAGCTTTACACACAGAACTTAACGTAACACTACAAAGTGGACAAGGCTGTATGTGCAAAAAGATCCCAATTGCTTGCTCTCTGACCCCCTCAGTTGTTGAGAAAACCAACCAAATTTTGTTAGCAAATAGTCAGAACAACATTCTGAGGGCATGTACCATACACACTGTGCTGTACTTGAAGATATCTGCTTGGCAATTTCTGTTAGAGCAAAAGACTCCATTAGTTGCTGTCAGAGAAACTGCTCTAAAAATACTTGGTACAGCTGTCTATTGCTCATTAACTACAGTGCATCCAGACGCCTGGGTCATATACTTGTGAATATTCTGAACACAGTGACCGAATTTCTCCAAAAAATATTGAAAAAAAAGACAGACTGCACTACTTCCTTCAGCCACACATCATGAAGTAAAATTCTGCAACTATGAACATTCAAATTGTTATCCCGGTGTTTAGTGTAAGTCTGCACAAACGTTAGGTCTTTTTATATTGCATAATTCACACTAAATCAAGAAAGAGACAGGTATCTCACACACAACATCAAAAGCAGTTGATAATAACGGGCAAAAATCAAGTTATTATGATGAAATGTAATAATGGCATTAACGGGTACCAATATTTGGATTAAAATAATATAAATAATGCATGTATGTGTTTTGCTACCTCATGTGGCACTTCCTGAATGCGGTCAAGCGCTCTGATATGATCCAAAGTATCAATAGATGGTGACAAGCCACCATGCAGGCAGAATATCTACAGATATCAGTAATTCCTCGATAATATGGCACAAAGATTTTGTGACAAAAACCACAGGTAAGTTAGCACAATAAACGTAGTTTATTATACTGTTAACATATATTTCACAAAATTAAATAATGTCGTATTTACAACAAGTGTCCTAGTAGTATTTTCTGCTGTACAGACCCTTGACAGATTGTCACAATGTCCCCTCACCAGAACACAAGGTGAAAGGATAAAAGAGTTTTTCAACTTATATCCATGCAATCAATTTGTTAACCTTGAAGCTAGGTCAACAACTTATTCAAAGAAAAAATTTCTTATGTAAGTACCAATAAAAACAATTTTCCTCGATTGTGGCATTGTCCTTGCAAAATTTATTCTGCTTACCCTTAAAGGCTGTTCTCTGGTAAATACTTTGTCATTCTAGTTATACTGTACATGCACATTATACAACAGCACAAAATTTTAAAAGCCATAACAATTCGAACTATTTTAAATATTACTGAAACTGGAAATTGAGTATTGAGCATTATCGGCTCCAAATAACAAATATGTACCATGTACATTCAATTATACTTAGCCAATATATACAGCATATTGTTAGAAATATTTAAGGTATTCTGTGTCATCAATGAGAAACAGACACAACACCTGTGCATCAACTAGTGCTGTCAGCGGCAGATAGTCGAACAAGTCGGTAAAATATTTCCACACATTGGCATTTCCATACTTTCGCAAGCATTCATCGTAGAAGCCATAGACTTGTGTGATCTGTCGACTCTCATGATTGCCACGCAGTATTGTGATGCGGTCCTTGAAGCGAACCTTAACAGTTCATAAACCAGTAAGCCTCATTCAGCAAGACTGAATACAGTACATGATGCACAACCAAAAGCAATGTTCCTTCGTCATCATCAGTGAGGTCATCAGTAGAGCTTTGGCAGCAAATTGGATGATGCACCGAGAAATTTACGCCTACTTTAGTATTCTTTAAGTATATGTGACACTTGTGTACCGTACTATAATTCCAAAAACCAGATGCGGCATGCCCGTACCTGGTGCTAAATTCAGTTACGATCACACACACTACCACAACATCAAACAAATTTATCAACTGCCTTGAAACAACACAAGTCAAAAACAGGCTGGGCATTAATCTCCCACCACAAAACAGCATTACTAAGTAATCACAATCAGTCAGCAAACCACTACACAATTTGACACTGCAGACCATCAGCAATTATTATTATTTTATTCGTACACATGGTACATACCATACATACAGGAATACAGCAAACATACAACACAGATTATGAAATTAATCGGATCTTCATAGGTGCTGGATTATTAGTTTAATATCAGTTCTTGTATAGTAAGACGGTAATGAAAAAAACATTGTCTCGCAGCATAATATACTCCTGTAAAAATCAGCAGACCGCTCCTGCTCAGCAGTTATCTCCTCCATATAGAGCCCCCATATAAACTCGTCTATCCTCCTTCTGACAACAGTTCCGACTGTGTGACACCGTACTGGTGCATACTAAGGACATGTCAAGATTACATAAACTCAAAAGATCCTAAATGACTACAATACTGTAAATGCAGACTGATAGGAACATCACAGTACTTATATGTGATGCACTTAGTGACTTTTGTTTTCGAGCACCTTATAAATATTCGGCTACTACTACTACTACTACTACTACTACTACTACTACTACTATATGATACAAACAGTGAAACATGCTCAGAGCTACAAGAGCAACATATGAATCATGAAAGTGACAATAATAAACCTTGAGTGAAACCAGCAGAGTAACAGTTTCCACGCTGTGGTAGCCACGATCCACGTAGTCTCCCATAAACAGGTAGTTAGTGTCAGGTGACTTTCCACCAATCTTAAACAATTCCATGAGGTCATGAAATTGGCCATGAACATCACCACAAATGGTAACCGGGCATTTCACTTCCTGGACGTTTGACTCATTGGCAAGAATTTCACGTGCCTACAGCACATTAGACAAACAACAGTAAGTATGCAAAATTGCAACTGTTATTAAGAGAACGGCAAAATCTACTGTGGGGTGACTACAAACACTACATCGGCGCACATCAGCACATCGGCGGTTGACATGCCTGTATATAGGCGCCGCGGCCGCCGCTGCACACTGGCATATAGCGTGTTGCACTGCATTTACGTGCCACTGTACTTTTGTCTATACCTTCGCCAAATATTGACCGATTTTAATAATTCTTTTACCGGCACACTCTGCGGACAATTTGTGATAAAACTGTTATTAAAGTTCCCAGCACACCTTAAACTCGTCGCTACACTACCTTGTGAAATACGAACGTTTTAAACTGGTATGGGGATTGAAATGCCATCCCCACGGCAGCCCTGAATGCTAAGCGCGTCTTTGCTACGGCAGAGGCGTCCGTCTGTCCGTCCGTCTGTCTGTCCACGTGTGTGGGCCTCCAGTGGCGGTGTCGGGTTACACAACTCCTGCATGCCTACTTATGATCCTGGGAGGTGATGAAAAATGATACTGGCACG
>Ga0209052_1000228_pt1 | contig 17355 bp, 11 predicted proteins | sample WorMetHEROISLAND_2_FD_187409 | JGI IMG/M metagenome (GOLD analysis project Ga0209052, IMG submission 187409) | Marine gutless worms symbiont microbial communities from Max Planck institute for Marine Microbiology, Germany - Olavius sp. 4 HERON... | ecosystem: Host-associated > Annelida >...
ATTACCGTTACCGTGGTAGTACCGTACACTCGGTACCGTCCCCGCGGTATTACCGTGAAATTCTACCCATCCCCACGGTAATTACCGCGGTATTACCGCATTCCCCATTACCGTGTCATTCTCTAGTTGCTAGTCTAGTTACTGTTACAGTCCTACTGTGTGCTGACGTCTGCATCAAAGGGTCACTGTCAAAGCACGTGGTTGAAAGCCCTTAAGTCCAAAAGCATAGTCCAGCAAGACATTATCCTAATTCTACTTCAAAGACCTTATGTGTAATACCTCCATCTGTTTTCTCAGTGTTTGGCCTTTTTAACTTTTTTGTTTTGGAGGGCACCAATCCACCAACGGAGACAATTGTGTAGCATGCACTGTAGCATAAAATGAATTTGTTAAATTGTTATTATGTTTCATTTTATATGGATTTTAGCCCAAAAGTGCAAGAGCAGAAAGTACAAAGAGGAGAAAAATATGTGTTTTAATATAACAGACAGCAGTCATGCAGAGAAAGTTGAAATGAACAGAATCCAAATGAACTTAACAATTAGTTTACCAAACCCACGTATGCACATATAGTCATTTTTCATTTAAGAGGCCCATTTTGCTGTAGTTACTTTTGGCTAGGCCAGTCCCCAAAAGTACACCTTTGACTATTGTTGTGCTCGTACTTTTTACACGCCTTACTCTTTTACTGTCATGCAACCAATGTCCTGAAAGCGCTGATGGCTGATCTTTATAGCATGAGATATTTTGATGTAGTAAAATAACGTTTTTAATATGTCGTCCTAATCTGTTGTATATTTCGGTGTTTTTTTTCGTGTGTCAATAGTACATCATGTGCTAAACAGTGTAAGAATGGCGTGCACAAAAATGCACAGACATTGATACAACGGTATTCTTGACTCCTTGTGTGCTGTGTTAGATAACAGAAAAGGCAGATAAACGGCCTGATTGTTCTCATAAGTTCAGTTTTGGGAATCTTGCCTACCTGGAGTAACTCCACAAAACGAGCAAAAATTAAAATATACAGTGCAGGTTAAACTCAATATTCACCATTTAGGAATTTTTAGCAGTCTCTCCCAAACGGCAGTGCCTAAATGTCCTGCTTATGGATAGACAAACAAGACCAAGAAATCTCTGTGGAGCTGATGAAGTTTGTTAGTATTGTAGAATGGGGCATAATTAATTAATTGACGGAGTGTTGTGTGGTGTTTGTGCGTTATTGTAATGATATATCAGAATAACAGGTGCACCTAGGCGATTGAGGTGCGCTTGCATATAAAATGCTACCGTGTTGTATTCAATGCATACAAAATTACACGGTTGATATTGTGCGGTCGATCTAATGGTGCACTGCAGTGAGCACTGAGCGCGGTGGAGCATGTTGTGCGCATGCGCGACAGGTGCGCCCGCGGTGGGTGCTGTGTTTGTTGGGCTCAAAGCACTTGCGTTATAATGCTGCGGCTCTATTGAGAGGCTTCACATTCTGTATTATTTCTGGTGGGCTTAGCTGGGTGCATGGTAACACGCAATCACGCACCGATCTCGGATCACTGATCCATTTCCAGCCCAGTTAGCACTGACTGAGCTTGGTATTTACCAGTATTCATGTAGGTAAACTGATGTTGCCTGGCCAGTCCATTGCTCGCAGTATGTCCCACGGCGCCTGGCGGCTCTTATCGCCCGCCCGGAAAGATAGGACACGTTCTGTTTACAACTTAGTCTGTGTGGGCCATGAACCGAGGCTTGAGGAAGGCAACATGAGAAGTGGACTTGGATGACGTTTTAGACTGGTGCAACAAAGATCCGAGAGGCAAGACATGCAGTGCGGACATAAACAGTATTTAGTGGAGAGTTGGTGGCTAGCCGCGGCGGTCCAGATTGATACAGTACCAGACTAGAACCAATCAGATATCTCAAACCTCTGCAGAGATTATGGCTGCCATTTTGCGAATACAAAGGACTTGGTACAATTGCTACATATGTCCTTTAAAACGTCCTGGATTCGTGTCCTGATTTAATGGTAAAGACTACTGGAAAGTGGAAAATGATCCAGAATCCAGAAATGAACCCGGATCGTCGCCAAAATCTACTTGCTTCTCCATTGGACCAACCCTTCCACAATATTTTGAACTTTGTAGGAGGTAAAAACTAAAAAGAAAGAAGTAAGAAGCGGTGATTGGTGCCGTTCTGACAGTGGATCCGGCTGTAGATTACACTGTAGGATTGCCTGTAAAACCAAAGTACCTAAATATCCTGGTTGTAAGCCAGACGTCAGTTGCCATTACGTCCCATATCATACATTTGTTGCTGCTGCTGCCGGCGGTTGTATCGTTTTTGAGCGGGACGTGTTGTTGACTTAATGAGATTGGACAAACATAATCCGGCGAGTGTCCGGACTGTAGACTGACCTAGACTGACCGGACCAGCAGCACACTCGTTCATCCTGTATGATGATACCTAGCTCCATGTATGATGATGATGTAGCCGTATAGTTGAGTGTGATGGCATAGTAGAGCATGGCCCAGGCCGACAAACCAGCGTCGGTTCTTGCCATCCTGTTGCACAGAACTTCGCTTCTGGTGTGCCTTGGCTCTAAGTTTAGAACTGGGAGGTGCTTGAATGTGGTAGTACCATGCAGTCGGAACTTAAGGGTGCCACCAAAAGGCCATAGACCATAAAATGACACACATTTTTGTACTTGTTTTTTGGTTGTTCTTGTCTCACGTGACAAGCTGCAGTGGAAAGTTGAACAAGATTATTTTCTGCGTTTATTGTTAACTTCACTTATGAGGAACTTCCGTTGAATGTTTGGCAGCGATACTAACCTACCGTGATGATGTGTTCTTCCAGTGCATTGCTGTGTGTAATTATACTGCTATATTTCATTACTTTGTTCGGTTCTATTTTGTTAAATGTGCGTGACTGATAACGCAGCTGGGGAAGGGTGCTACAAATAGTGAGGGAATTTCACAGTGCCTGGGGACCGGTGACCCTGTAACAATTACCGGCAACCATAGCATAGTGGTGCTATTTTCAAACTGCTTCAACATCCAACGACGTGTAGACTATGGTGATCTCATATGCAATTGAAAGTGGACAAATATGTTTCATTCTGTTATAGTTTGCACTCTGTCCTATTCGCATTCACATTCGTGCTGCTGGGCCTATGCTGTGTAGAAGTTGTGGAGTGGGTCAGTGAGAGTAATGTTTAACGTCCCGCTCGACACATTAGTGGTCTTTTTGGAGACGGTCCTCCAGGCATTCACTTGCAATGTTACGGACAACAAAAATTAACAGCAACTGAGCGAAGTCTACCAAACTAACACAAAATACAATAATATACTACATAGATACACATGTGCACCACCGTAATACTAACTAAAAAAAAGACGCACACACGCACAATCTAACTATAGCAATACGAAACCGGTTTAGACACCTCTTACGCCATCCGGCCAGGAAATGGAGTGGGCCTATTCTGTACCCCCAGGGCCCAAAAGGGAGGGAAGCAGTTGTGGAGTATGATGCTGAAGTGGTGAGTGGTATATAGTTCAGTGATGATTGCACTATTTGCAGACGAGCGTGAGAGCGTACAGAAGAAGACGTTTACAAAATGGGTGAATTCTCACCTGTCGCGGGTAGGCTGCAAGATACAAGATCTCTACGTTGACCTGCGTGATGGCAAGATGCTGATTAAACTACTTGAAGTGCTTTCTGGCGAGAGACTGGTACGTCACGCTCAGTGTCATGTACTACTCGTAGTTGAAATATCATGTGCATGCGTCGTATTCACAAGTTTCATTGTCTATTGTCATTATTATTGTTAATTGCATTATTATGATTAAAACTGTTTTTGCCGATCTGAATTTTGATTGTAAACGCCTTACTGGTGTTTTTGTTGTCCAGATCTCTAAGAATTAGTTTATTACTTTATATTCAAGGTCTGTAGTGGTAGCTTAACATTGGTTAACAGTCAGCTCATTCTGTCCATGCACTTCTTCTTCTTCTTGGTGGCGAACTCTTAGCAGTGCGTTGCCATGCTCAACTGTCCGGGTCAAGATCCAGTCCATTGGGTTCAAGAAGAGATCAGGAGCAACAGTGCAACCCTGACGCTGTGTGTTGAGGACCTGGAACCACTCGGAACGCATTCCATCTGCCAGTACGCAGCTGCACGTGTCAGTGTACAGTTCCTTCATGAGCTCAACTAACTTGTCTGGAATGCCGTGACGACGAAGAAGCAGCCAGAGTGACTCTCGATCCACGGAGTCAAAGGCTGACTTTAGGTCAACACATGCAATCCACAGCAGTTTGTTGAACTCCCTGCATGTCTGCAGAAGCGTGTTTAGCGTGACGATCCTGTCAACAGTCGACCTGTGAGGAGTGACACCGCTTTGCTCGGGGCGCCGAGCTTCCAATAGCTTCGTCTTAACCCGAGCCAGGAGAGTAAGGGTGAAGGCTTTACCAGGTGTAGACTGTAGACAGTAGGGTGATGCTCCTCTGTAATTCTTGCATTCCCTTCTGTCCATGCACGGCGATTATAAAGTTAAACCAGCATATAGTGAAGACTATCATTCCATGCATTCGATTGCCACCATGCATTTTGGACTGCTTACACCAATATGCTCTAGGCACCCGCAGAAATGAAAAACAAATCCCTTCCTTGGAGAGTCATTTGATTTTCTGTAATGGTAAGTGGTAAAGGTCCAGTAATTGCTATAGCGCTTCTTACGTGAGTCAGACTCGTGCCCGGAAGCGCTTTCACAGTCTCGGAACTGGCAGCTGATTGGCATGAGCTAATGATACCGCAGCGCACTACACTATGCGGCCATCCATTGCCCGCGTCAACAAACAATTGCATTCGCAGTCTGCAGCCAGCAGACATACCATTCCCCAGTCATCCACACTAGGCCTTCACCATGTAGCCTATAAGCTACTACTCATTTCCCATCCCACCGAGGGTAGGAGGCTGAGTTGGCGTGAGCACCCATTAGGTTAGCAACTTGCTCAAGGTTGCTTGCAAATGACCCACGGTCCCACGGTGAGAATCAAATCGTAACCCGAATCGACACCAACCATGTGCACGTAGGTGTGAGCAACTTGCCCAGAGTTGTTACTTGGTAGCGGACCGGCCGGGAGTTGAACTGGGCGAATCCAACACCCAATCCACCAAGTCACCTGTGTAGGAATAGGGTGTGAGTTAGTTGATGGACGTGATGTGCAGCCGAATCCTACGAAGGGCAAGATGCGCATTCACTGCCTGGAGAACGTTGACAAGTCGTTGACATTCCTCAATGAACAGAGAGTTCACCTCGAGAACATGGGAGCTCATGACATTGTCGACGGCAACCCTCGTCTTACCCTCGGCCTCATCTGGACTATCATCCTCCGGTTCCAGGTAACCACTTCATCTACCGTACCTGTGATAGAACCATTCGTGATATCTTGGAAGCATTCTTGTAGGAAACAATTATTTTATTTTTCATGCTGTTGCACACTACCTTAGAACAGTTCACTAGCTGGATACAATACAATACAATATTCTTTTATTACCATAATTATTTTATTATTATAATTTATTATTATTGGGTGGCCCACGGGCCAGGCCGTGCTGAATCACTCAAAGGCTACATTCAGCAGTTCGCCTAGCATGCATATTTAAGCTTGAACTGGGCACTGGCCATCTGACCAGTTTCGTGTGATTTGTTCCAGAGCGATCGTTCAGGTTATAAACTCTTTGTTTGTGAAAATGGTAATAGAAATCCAGTTGATGTAAAAAGCCAATGAAATGGGCCGGACTGGGCCAGAAAAGTGAACGGGTCTGTTGGAATAAGTCAGGCCTTTTCAAAGGTCTGCTTTACCGACCCATTGACAGGCTGTAAGTTAAATAGCTTTCTTGGCACTGAACACTGAACCTTATGTATACACCGCCGATCGTCTGTTTTTTTACATGTAACAACTGTACCGTTAATATCTACAGTAGTACTACTTGCTATGGAGGTAGGCTGAGGACATTCGTTGCATTGCAGATGCAAGCTACATGCTTTACAGCTATTTTATAGGCCGTCCGTCGTTGAGAATTGTGCCTTGCTACATGGCGCTGGCCACATGGCAGTGATTCTTATATGTCTTGACTGGTCAGCCGTGCATGATCTCATGGGCACTCCCAGTATCGGTTGAGGTCTTTTGATTTACACAGGCATAAAAGCACAAGCATTGGATTACATTGTCGGGTCCACAGTGTAGTCGTGTAGTCGCTGTAGACGTGGTTGTGATATAATATAGTGAGAACGAGACTGTTTTTGTAAATGCTCTTTAGACTGTGATCACGTAGGGCTTCTTCTGTCTAGACCGTGAAGTCCTGTATAGCGTATACTGACTGTTTCTAAAATGCTTTGTTTCAGTGGTCGGAAATGTTTTGTGGGACGCAGCCTATAGCCTGGATGGACAAGCAAATGCAGATAAATACTAGTTTTGATAGAATGCTGGCATTCTGCGGTTTGTGATACAGTGTGTTAATTTCATGTGCTGTGGCATAATAATTTAGCTTCTGAAGTTCTGAGGGTTATGTTGGTTTGAGTGAAATTTAAGTTTAGTGTTGCTTTAAATCGCAGAAAGAAAGAACATATAAGCAACTGTTAATAGCAGTAATAGTGATAGTCACACGATGGTGTATATGTTGCTGTCATCATGACACAGATAGCGCGCGGGAATTAACACACCAGATCAGTTACGGATTAACTGTATTGTTTAATCATGATCAGCTTGTTTAATCATGATCAGCTTGATCTGTATAGAGGGATTGCTGTAATTGTAATATGAAGCTGAGTGGACTGATGATGCAATGAGTGTTAATAACGGATTGTGATTACGGTACGTGGCGAGTCTCACTGGAGCTTATAGTGTTGTAGCAGAAGCAGACATGTGATGAAGACCTATAACATTACCAGTGCCGATGCAAGTCTTCTGATGGCGACCAGTATATGGCTTAGAACAGCGGTTTAATTAGTGTGATAGAATAGGGCCTGACACCCATGCCGTAGTGATGGCGGTGTAGGACTAGTATTGTAAGCTTCTAGTGGCTGTGAAATGCGAAGATTAACACCGGTTTACAAAATCGTTTAATTCTCATTATGTCTGCGTTTTATGCCTTCGCCCTCCACGGACCCGCAGAGCCGATGGCATTGCACCATTGCGTTTCAATTCACCCGGGCATGCATGCGTGCCTCTGTGCATCCAATCCATCTGTGACGTTGTTTCTGCGATATCTGTGGCTCACGTTTGTTGATTTTCAGCAAACTATTGCGAGCCGTCATAGCACAAAGATGAACTGATTCTGATTCAGTTTTTGGGGTCAAAGAGTCAAAGAGTTGAGGTCACTGCATGACAAAATATGCCAAAATACCGTTTCCAATATCTGTGATATGCACTGATGAATTTTGTCCAAACTTTTGTCAGTTGGGCATCTAGCGGCAAAGTGCTCAAAAATGAACTGATTAAATATGGCTTTGCTGTTATAAATAAGGATGATTATGTTCAAGGGCAGTTTAGAGCTGTTTGGTGTTCCCACACTGTACACTGTGTATACCTAATGGTTTTGTTGTTATACGTCGTTCCGTTTTTTGTGCAAATAAATAATTGCTGTTGATGGAAGCGTGACCTAGCGGTAGTCCCGGTTTGATGAGACGATGCAGTGCGTCGTGGGCCGGCCGGCCGGCCACTATAGAGGGTTAATGAGTGTTATGTGACCCGGTGCTCGTGTCTGCCCGGCGCCATGTTGATGCCGGTCTACTATGACTCACGCTGCCTGCCGCCGTGAATGCGCAATAGACAAGTCCTGGAAAAATCAATAACTGGCGGCGTTTCCTGGCGGGCGTTGCCAGCGCTGTATTTTTAGCCGGCATTGACGGCATGGTCTGTTGCTGGCTGGCTGGCTGGCCAGTGTCATTGGCGCCTCACGCCTCAGCATGGCTGAGTGAATAGCCGCATGACCGTTCCTGCACGCGCCTCGCTGCATCAAGTGCGCATTAGTGTGTGCGCGCGGCTCTAGTTGCAGTGCTTCTCTGAGACAGTCGCTGCCAATTGTACGGCCTACATACATAGCCTTTGTTTTCAGCGAATTATTAAAGGATTTCAAGCCCAAGAGGCAGACTTTTCATTTAGCATCGAATGGTCCAATACAACCCAGTTATGTAATGCACATGTAGGCACCAACAGCAGCAGAAGTGAAGTTTTTGACAAAGTATGTTGCCAGTGCCAATAGCAGTCAACTTACACTTTTGCCAACTGCGGCATGTTGAACAATGACCCTTCAACTACACTGCAGCCTATGACTAAGTTATTGTTATGGGCAATGGCGGCATACACATTATCTGTGCAGATAACAACAGTTATTGACTAGTTTTGCTACTAGACAGCGCCTTGTATTCGGCATAGACCTGACCTTACGGAGTTGAGACAATTCGGTGTCGTTTATTTGAATTGTGAGTTGCATTTGTGAGCATCTCATCTCATCGCATGACAGCTGATCTGATAACCTTGGCGTTGTGTGGCCTCGGTGGCTGTGGAAGACGCGTTATATTGGTGCCGATGTGCAGTGGAGTGAATGAAGATGCTATAGTAGCTGTTGTGGTGCTATTGTGTCCGGGTGAATGTGTGTCTGTGTGATGTCGTTCACAGTCACACAGACAGACGTTGTGTCTGACGCGCCACGTGCCGCCCGCCCGCGCGCCGCTGCAACTCTAACGACCGTCATAGATAACTGCTGCTACTGTAGCTGCTGCATTGCTTGCCGTGCATGACCGGGCCTGTTCACCGAGGACCTGATGGATAGACGTGAGTGGCTTCTGGTCGTGTGACCACTCACTGCTAGGCTCTGGCCATAGTGACGACGGCGACTATCTATTTCTTCCAACCGAGATCGTGTTTATACACCGCAACGTTGTGTTTCAAGTTTCGTTGTTTTCCGTGCAGCGGAGTGCTCGGCGAGCCTTTTATTATTGCTCATTTACTGCAATTTTTTTCAGATACTTCGCACGTGTCACTGTCAGACGGTGCTTTGATGCAACTGGTTAGGCGGCAGGAGGGCACCTGGACTGTACAATGTTCTGCTCCAGCAACGTCCAGAAGTTTTCTTATGCGTGCCGGCCTAACCTGAAGTTGGCTAGGAAAAGTCGTTTTCTTAAACAAAAGAAGTAGAAAGTAATAATAGTGCTACATACTTTAACAAGAAGTCTGAGCTAATGCTCATGAGACGTGCGACAGCATGTCGAGAGTGCTGCTACCTCGGGAGTCAGTGTACAACGCATTTTTAAGTATTTTTAACGTATCCCAATTTGACGCCCCGTACGGAAGACTCCTTGAACCTAAGGGGTTGAAACTGACACTGTTAAAATCTACGTTTAATGCTGAAAATTTCATATGCAGGTTGTCTTGGTCTGTATCCAGCGATTTCGGCCCAGTTCACTGTTGAAATATGCTTCACAGCCAGAAATTGCCAAAAAATGCATCAAAACCCCTATTTTGGGGGTTTATGGTCGTTCAAGGTCATCTATGTTGGTACCCCGGAAAGCTCGTCAGCAGTGCTTGTTAGGATAAGCAATAAGTCTGTGCCTGTCTGCAACCGTTCTTAGGCTAATGGAGTTAATTGCGGTAAAATAATGATTTCTTGGGGGTACCCTTTTTGACGCCCTCGTTCGAGGGGAATCTCCTCACCCAGCTTGGCGAAATGTGAGACTGCGGGTCTGCGCATACCGTGAAAGTAATAACAATAGTGCTACATACTATACGGTGAAAACCCGGAGTTTGTGTCTTACCCAGGATTGGTTCGGTGTGGGGACGTGACAGACAGCAGGACGGACAGACAGAATTACGATAGCTAGTACGCACTTAGCACTACGTGCTGTCGCGCGACATAAGTGCAGCAGATATTGGAGGTGTTTCTTGTCGTTACATTGTAGAGCGGTGTGTGGTGATGAATAGCTGGTGATAGGTCGAGAGTGTAGTGGAGAGCTGGCGTCTGATGGTATAAATCACAGACATGTAGCGGTATGCACGGGCCGGCCGGCCGGCGTGTCCATTAGCCCGATAGACACCGTACAGCCAGGCCAGGCCACACTGCATCATGCCCAGCTTCATCATTGCTTTACCATTCACTGCTCACTGCATATCACAATCATCATCGTCAGCAGCAGCAGCATCGGTGCTATCAAAGCGTTCTCTATCACTGAATGCACTGTGATATTATTCTTCCACGCTCTGTATAGCCAACAGCCCAGAAAGATTGGTTCAATTGCCTCTGACATTTTGTGCTACAGGGAAAGCGCGATAATTGATTGTTATCCTGGCCGTTGATGGCCGGTAGCTAAGTTGTTTAGTGGTTGATGCTACTGGGCCACTGCAATTATATGATGCGTTCTGATTTAAACAATAATTACTAGAAGCACTAGGACAGCACAAAACTCGCCAAAATGCCTGCTTTATTTCACTGTTGGCATATAGCGCTACCATAGTTATGGTAATTTACTATTGTGATTGTCCTCTCGTTAAAATGCATTAAGGGGCAAATTGGGGCAAAAATCGCAAAATAGATGAGGGAGTCGTGGGCTCTTTGGTTCCAGACGACCGGGCAGAATTTCACCGAATTCATTAATAACGTTTTGAGTAGTCTGGCGGACAGACAGACAGAGGTAAAAACATAACATGCTTCGTTCGACCTTCAGGTCGGAATTATTCGGCCAAACCCCGCCCATCTGTTTCCTTAACTTCGCATCAGCTTGAATTTTATCACCACTTTCCAGAATTGAGAGCTTGTGGGATAATGTTGGAGCGAAGTACCGTAATATCACATGATAACATCGATCTGTCAAAGTAAAAGTAAAGTAAAGTAAAGTAAAGTTAGGTTATATTATAGTGCGCTCTAAAGCTTAGCTTAGAGCTTAGCTTAATCTAGCACACTTAATGACTATAACCACTTAGGCGCTGAAAACTCCCTTTTGTACCCCAGTTCCTTGGAGCTGAGAAACTGGGGAGGAAATGTGTGTAAACAACTTGCCCAAGGTTGCTACTCTGTCTAGTGCAGAGCTGTTTATCACAACAACGGGTCGGATTAAAAAAAAACTGAGACATGTTGGTGGGTCAGCAGCTGCTGTGAAGGCAGCGGCCATGCTTGTCGTGTGTATCGTGTAGTGGTGATAATAGACGCAATGCAAGGAGGCAGGCTAGCGTGCTTTGAGATAGCCAGCAATAGTTGTACATGTAAACAGTAGCGGCGGCGTGACAGTGAGTGAGTACTGAGTAGCGTAGAGCTATAGCGTTGTGCTGTATCGTTGCACTGGGCCTGCATGCATTCCGTCACAGTTGAGCCTACAGTAGAGCCATGACTATCAAACACTAACAGGTGTACTACTACTGTAGGTGGGTGGCCAGGCAGCAACCTTTCACTCGTGTTTGACCAGTCTCTGCCGGCTGGATGCCGTCTATTATGCTGCTGTTATATATCCCATTGTATGCTGTCCTCGGCGTGTTGTGTGTTATTATTATGCAAAAGACCGTCCATAGGCCGCATTACGGCTCTTGCTCGTCGGTCCGTCCGTCTGTTCGTCCGTCCGTCCAACACGGGCTAATAGCTCGAACACTAGAAGACGCCGAAAAACCATAATTGGTGTCAACGTTCCCCAGAACACGAGTAACCGGTGTGCCATTTTTCAGCTGAAAAAGACAATTGTCATACGGATGGACGGATGGCCGCACAATATGTCGGCACTGGTTTTCTGGTTGCATGACGGGCCATCAGACGCCTTGCAGCACAGCTGAGTTGTATCAGTTCGTCCAGAGTATTGAAATGTGTGTCAAGCACTGCAGTATTGTCCAGAATTGATCTGCATGCATGTGGTTGTTTTTCTTGCTGGTCTCAATCATTCCAGTGAATAGGTTCTGTGCTACGATGTTATTGGTTGAGCTACAGGAAGGTCACGTGGCCTGTAGAAGTCCTGCTCCAACCGTTCCCACATGATAACTATCTGGGACCTGCCTACTACCGGGAAGTCCAGATAAGTACTGCATAGGCTGGCTGAACAAAAGCTGATACAAAGTAGTACATTTTGGACGCGTTTTATTTTAGGAATTGATCATTGTAATTGTGTTGAATCGTTGTTAGGATGTTTGCCGTGACTGTGCTACATTATTCCAACCGCTTTTCGTTTGCATTTGAGTAATTAAATGTCGTATTAAAAAGGCTCTTTGCAGACAGCCTTCTACTGCTGCTACATGCTGAATTTGAAATTGAAAGTATTATGTATTATGTAGATAGCTGTGATAGTGTTATTTTTTCGTCTGCAGGAGCGGAGAACTTGGTGACAATTGTGTCATTTTCCGTCTCTAAGTCAAACATTGATTTGATGTGAATCGCAGCATTTGTTCCAGTACGAACACGAGGTAACTGGGCTTGTCAGTCAGTCACAGCGTAGACTGGCACGAGTCTGATGCAGATTGACTGCAGTTCGACTGCATGTGTCCATGTCTGTCTGTCTGTCTGTGTGTTTGTGAACAGATCCAGGACATAACCGTCGAGCAGGTCGACAGCAGTGAGATCAAGTCGGCCAAGGACGCATTGCTGCTGTGGTGCCAGATGAAGACTGCCGGATATCCTAACGTCAATGTTCGTAACTTCACCACGAGCTGGCGTGACGGTCTGGCATTCAACGCTCTCATTCACAAGCACAGGTTAGCCTATGCTTCTACCGCCGCGTTCTCTGCTAACTGTATTAAATGTTACTGTAATCATATTGCTGCAGATATCTACTAGAAAAATAGGCTAGTAAACAAAAAAACAAAAGTACACCAGGCAGTACTAGTTAGTTAGTTAGGTTGAAAGATCACTTTCCAAGATGTGCAGAAAATAATGTTTGGTGCCAGTTATTTCTTATTACATTTGTGTAGCATAGTGAGCAAGTTGTACTTACTACTTCGTAAGCTTGCAGAGCCCTGCTACTATGACTGTTAGTATTAGTTCTGTGCTACGGTTCCTGTCCATATATCATGACTGACTGGAGATTCATACCGTAGTTGGCACAAGGGCTTGCAGTGTTACTTAGCTTGCTGTAGTTTAGTCTCATAGACCATACAGCCTGCTGCTGGTTAGACAGCTGTGTCTGACTGTAATAGTTTTTACGGTACTGGTACATGTCTGTATGTGCAGACCGGATTTGATTGAATACAACAAGCTGACCAAGGCGAACCCAACGTACAACTTAAACAATTCATTTAATGTTGCTGAGGACAGACTTGGTCTCACCAGGCTTCTTGACCCTGAAGGTTGGTTGTCTGATTATCAACAACAATGTTGACTATCAGTATTCAGTAATAATAAATGTACTTGCTTTTAAGTTGCTTACATACTGCTTAAAAGCCAAAGATGTCACTAGATGGGCGGACTTGCAGAAAAAGTACAGATGACCACAAAAAGGCTGTGATTTTGTAATATTAATCTGTACGTGTTAAGGCTAAATGAGACAAAATGGAAGTATTTTATCACGGTACATTTTCCATTGCACGTGAACATGGTGTTTGTGATGCTAACAGAAGGAATGAATGTTAATATGCAAACATATGGCTAAGATTAACTCAGTGATTCACTTGCAATGTTCTGTGTTGTTAGAGGAGTGTGTGAGAATAACAGTTGACATTGTTTATGATGGATAACTGCAGATGTTGCTGTTGAGTATCCTGATGAGAAGTCAATCATTACATACGTGGTGACGTACTATCACTACTTCTCCAAGATGAAGGCAGAGTCAGTGCAGGGCCGCAGGGTTGGCAAGGTCTGGTCTGCCACTCTTCTTTGCTGCCAATACTATATCACTACGATGTCTCGTGCTTCATGTGCTTAAATGAGTTTACGTTTACATGCTATTAATAGATTTCGTCCCCAAAACCTCTGAACGACATGTGGCTACTGGCTAAATTACTATTGATGTTTTTGTGCTATAAAATACAGTGCACAGTAATGCAGAATAATAGCGGCTGATGATTAGGGCCCACAGTTTTCCGCGGAAAATTTTGCCAAATTTCGCCGGCCGATTCGCAAAATTCCGCGGCTCACCGCGGCAAAATCGTCCAAATTCCGCGGCTCGCCACAGCCTCCCATTTATGAGTAAACTGAGCTGTATGCTGTTCAGAAACTTCGGTTATTGAAGGCTGGCATTGCGGTAAGTTATGTTAGCAACATAAAAAAATCAGTTTTTTTTAAAAAAGTGCAACGAAACTCATGAGTCATGAGTGACGTCGACTAAAATGAGTGATGAATGATGTCTTGCGATCCCTGATGGACCTGGAATGCCACCTTCAGCAACTGTCAAATTGAACTTCGTCTGAACCTCTGACAATGCTTGCTGATTTAAGATCTTGCATCTCATCACTTCTCTGCCCCCAGTCCAGCAACTTCAGTCCATTACCGGTGATTGTTCACCAGACAGGCATCCTGTCCACTGCTTGCCCCACTGGCCCAAGACCTTGTAGCTGCGTGCGCCTGCATCCCAAGCCTATTGGCTAAGTCGGCTGGGTGTTGGACACTGTTGGCTAAGCCAGCTGTGTTTTGGACACTGTTGGCTAAGCCCGCTGTATGTTGGTCACTGTTGGCTAAGCCGGATGTGTGTTGGACACTGTTGACTGAGCCGGCTGTTTGTTGGTCACTGTTGGCTAAGCCGTCTGTGTGTTGGACACTGTTGGCTAAGCCCGCTGTATGTTGGTCACTGTTGGCTAAGCCGGCTGTGTGTTGGACACTGTTGACTGAGCCGGCTGTTTGTTGGTCACTGTTGGCTAAGTCGGCTGTGTATTGGTCACTGTTGGCTTATCCCACTGTATGTTGGTCACTGTTGGCTAAGCCAGCTGTATGTTGGTCACTGTTGGCTAAGCCAGCTGTGTGTTGGACACTGTTGACTGAGCCGGCTGTATGTTGGTCACTGTTGGCTAAGCCGGCTGTGTGTTGTCTTGCCGTACTGTCAGGTGGTCAACCAGTGCCGTGAATATGATGAGATGATTGCTGACTATGAAGCTCTGACGTCAGATCTCCTCGAGTGGATCAAGAAGACCATCGAGACTCTCAACGACCGCGAGTTCCCCAACTCTCTGACAGGAGTTCAGAACATGCTGGCACAGTTCAACAACTACCGCAATCTGGAAAAGCCTCCAAAGTTTGTTTCTGTCATTAAATCTCATTTGTGCTTTTTTCCTTAACGGTGCTGTTTTCTCTCTCCATTTACCTTAGGCTATTTTTCTTTATCTGTAACTCACATTTTGTCCAAATGTATTTAAATCAAGGCACACCATTTTTGGCAGACATTTAGGTTTGGTAATTGGTATGCATGACTGTGACTGTCCACCAGCACCTGAGAAGTCTCTTTTGACATACTGGCGCTATATGAGCCAAATTACAATTATCTTTGTTATTATTAGTAAATAATTAGTATATTAATTGTTGTAATTTAAAAAAAGTTTGTGATATAATAGCTGCGATGGTTTGTATGCATGTCATTTGAGGTGGTTGTGGACAGTTAGTTGTTGGTGGATAGTGCTTAATGTCGGCGTATTGTTGTCTGCGTCTGATGCAGGTTTGTGGAGAAGGGTAACCTGGAGGTTCTGCTGTTCACCATTCAGAGCAAGATGCGTGCAAACAACCAGAAGCCGTACACGCCACGTGAAGGCAAGATGCTGGCCGACATCAACCGAGCGTGGGAAGAGTTGGAGAAAGCTGAGCACGAGCGTGAACTTGCACTGCGCGATGAACTCATCAGGTCTGCCTGCCGGCCGGCCCGGCACACTACTCAACTGTAACATGTACTGTAATGACTGTCGACTGGGACCTGAACTGACTACTAAACGTTGGCTGCTTAAACAACTAGACAGTGAGAACTAGACATTAGACACACAATATCTAGTGTCTACCAGGTTATGTCTCCATTCACTAGTCAGCCCCAAAATTGACATTTTTAGCATATTGGCTAATACCTTGACCTTTGACCATTTGACTGCCAAATCTAACCAGTTCGTATTTGTCCCAGGTCTGGACAGTGTGGTGAAAGCAGTCACTGCATACCATAGATACTGCAGAAACATCATGGCTGCATGCACATAGATGTACAACAAAAACACAATGCTTCTTGTACTCCTAAATCTTCAGTGCTGACTGAAGCATAAAAATCAGCAAAGATACTGGCTGGGTTTATTGTATTAGTTCCCCTGGGGCTGTCACTGATTAGTCAAGCTATTAAGATATGAAGTCAAGATATTAAGGATAGCAAGTGTCCCATTGTGTGCTTGCTGAAGGCTTAGTTTGCATATGCACTGTAAATAGAGCTTTGTGGTGTCGTGTAGTAGTAAGTAATGCATTGTGTTTGATCAATGAAGTTACTCTATGCCGGGCCCAGTTAGTACCTGGATGGGTGACTGTCTGTGGGCAGGTATGCCTCTCAAGTGTACATACTAGCCACTGGATTAACTCATCCTTTTCCCTCTGTGGGATGGTAAAATGAGTGTCTGCATTTGGGCTGAGTGCTAGTAAATGGCAATCGTGAATGTAGTACTGCAGCTCCAGTCTAGGCAGATCTGTGGCTCAAGCCATTGGCTTGGTCGTAATGTCAGCAGCCGACTGGCGCTGTTCTACATTCATCAGATGAACTGGGTGAACTCTAGGAATAGCTGTGCCATGATGACAGCAGCATAAACATTGTAGAGATGGTGTTTGGTTGTAGGCAGGAGAAGCTGGAACAGTTGGCAGCCAGGTTTGATCGCAAGGCCGGCATGAGAGAGACTTGGTTGAGTGAGAACCAACGTCTGGTCTCACAGGACAACTTCGGCTATGACCTGGCGGCAGTCGAGGCCGCTACCAAGAAACATGAAGCCATCGAGACTGATATTAATGCGTATGAGGAGAGAGTGCAGGCGGTCGTTGCTGTTGCACAGGAGCTGGAGAATGAGAATTATCACGACATTGAACGCATCAACAGCAGGTTTGTGACCAGCTGCTTTTTGTATGGCCTGAAATGAACAGACGGTAAATATAGATGTGTCGAATGCTGTGCATTCCGTGTTTGGTCATTAGTGTAAAGTGGGATGTTTTGAAGCATGGGGGGACTTGGGCCGAATTCTGTTATGATGCCAACATATGGGGATCAAACCCAAATTTGTTCCAGACAGAGCAATTTATTTCTTATTTTGTTGGTTAACCAGTGAGTCGCAGCTACTTTTTACGTACCTTCGTATTGCTGCAGAGTACAGAGATTATAAATGAAAGGTAAATGTACAACGTCGTATGTGTGTGTGCTAGAGAATGACACGGTAATGAATTTCATCCCCATCCCC